>Ga0209562_1000960_pt1 | contig 10610 bp, 5 predicted proteins | sample WorMetvacBELIZE2_FD_187399 | JGI IMG/M metagenome (GOLD analysis project Ga0209562, IMG submission 187399) | Marine gutless worms symbiont microbial communities from Max Planck institute for Marine Microbiology, Germany - Olavius vacuus BELIZE.2... | ecosystem: Host-associated > Annelida >...
GACTCTATATTTTTGTATTATTGTTTACTTTTACCAATCAATAAAATCTGCTTTTACGCATTAAAATATTGTAAAAGATAATGCATAGTTTTGAACTCATTTTTTGCTAGAATTTTCACTGGAAATTTTTACATATAAGCGATTACAATAAGCCGCATTATATTATAAACATCGACCATCAAACCAGAAATTGAAACGAAAATGAGATCTGCTGTCTGCATTCAAAACGTGAAAGTTCTATATTTAGCACAAAATTAGTATAACACAATTCCTTTTTTTGTCAAATTACTTAATTTTTTTATAAAATTTTATTACATATATTGTGATTTGATACAACCACGATTCGTTTATTGAAATAAAAATCTTACGCTGGAGTTTGCCTTTAACGGCCATTTCTATGGAGTGACTTAAATTCTCTTTTTTCTCACTTGTTCCGAATCTGTGCATGCTTTGGGACAAGTCATAACTATTTATATCCATCCAACAAGTCTTCCTCTGTTGTTTTCTCCATTGTGTTGACCCGACCAGCGTTATCTTTAAGAAACCACATGATCACACCACGTCAATGTAGTACTGACGTTAATCACCAGTTTCTCTTACTTTTACATAATTTTTTTATTATTCATTGTTATTACGAATGTGCTGCTGATAATTGTGCTGATAATTCGCAGATAATGTCAATACATGGGTTAATGTTGGACACATAGACCATGTCAGTGGCGCATATCACGTTCTTTGTGGAACATTGTAGTGTTGTAGTGTTGTCAATAGTATTCACAATATTGTGCATTTGCATGTTGTGAGCTACAGATTGATCTACTGTGTATTTTGTTTGGCTCTTGGAGCGTTTTGTCAAATTAGCACCAGATTTCGTCAGTAGTTTATTGTAAACATCACAAAAATGTTCTCACTAGATGCCAGATTTCGCGGCTAAAATGTGCCAAATTCAATTTCCAGACCCTGTTTAGAGAGCTCACAGTGCTTCCAGGCCTCTAGCTGTATCAGTGGCTGCTACACTGTGGGGAGGGATGAGAAAAGGAAGAGGGAGATATGGGTACTCCCCCCTTTGGCCCAGAATGACTTGAATGTAGTCATCTGTTGAATACACCTTTGGTTGACTGAGGCTGTAGCGTGTATTGACATTTTGTTTGTAGGCACCATGTATAAAGTCACTATCTTAGTGACTTGTGTGGTGGTGTGTTGTGTTCAGAGTGAGGCTGGTAAGAACAAGAGTCGACCATGCCCTGTCACTGTAGAACTGAGCATGTCTTTCACAGCTGCTGTCAGCAGCATCAAACCAATGTGCCTTGAGGTTTGTTCATTCCTTGTGCAGTCATACTTACAGCATGTCTTTCATAGCTGCTGTCAGCAGCATCAAACCAATGTGCCTTGAGGTTTGTTCACTCCTTGTGCAGTCATACTTACAGCATGTCTTTCACAGCTGCTGTCAGCAGCATCAAACCAATGTGCCTTGAGGTTTGTTCATTCCTTGTGCAGTCTTACAGCACTTCACTGAAGTAAATAAGTAAGTAAGTAAGTAAGCAAGTAAGGAAATAGTAGTAAGGTAAGGTGAAGGTAAACATGGATTTGTATAGCGCCTTGTCGTGAACACACCTCTAAGGTGCTCAGGTGTGGCACGCGTTCTCAAGGGATCTCACAGTTTTGCCTGCACACCCTGTGTTCATCCGCTAACGGAATGAACCGTACCTGCCTTTGCCTTTCCAGCTGAAGCTGGTCCTCATTTACCAACCCTGGAAGGATGGAAGGCTGAGTTGGCCTGGGTGGCTGGTTACATACCAAAATAAATGTCCGGCACCGGGAATTGAACCCGCACACAGTCACACATCTCAGTACTAACTGGGCCCGATGTATTAGTAGTAATAGTAGAAGTGTCTGTCAGTGACTTTTTTCATTGTGTTCTGCAGCAAGCGTGAACATGATTGCCGTTCAGTCGAAGCCAGACCACTCGTGAAGGCATTTTTGCTCTTGTGATCTTGACCTTGACCCAGTGATCTTGATATACAAACCTGACTAGATGATTCCGAATATCTATCTGCTACCAAAAATGAACAACTTTTTGAGATGTCATACAGTGATTGCAGGTGACATGATGGGAAGCATCACACCTGGTGGCATGTGAAGCCCATATATATCGTCACAGCTCTGATAAACAGTTCCGTTCCAGCACTGATAACTGTTGGTGGTTGATGTCAGCTGTAGACGTTTGTAGACTTGACGAATGAAGTGACTGTTTGTTGATATTGTAGCAAGTTGACGTCTCTGTGTCTGAGTGTCGTCTACGATGTGCCGATGGTAAGTCACTGACCGGATGATGTCAGCTGATTTACTTTGAATAGATGTTGACTGAGCAAGTTTAGCACTTACGAGAGAGAACTTTACTCTGCTTTTGCTTAATCGTAAATGTACGATAAAGGTAAAGGTAAACGTAGATTTGTATCGTGCCTCGTCGTGAACACACCTCTAAGGTGCTCAGGTATGGCATGTGTTCTCAAGGGATCTCACTGTTTTACCTGCACAGTTTTACCTGCACCTACAGGTATGGTTTATTTTGTTAGCGCATTCATTCACTAATGGAATGAACCATACCTGTCTTTGCCTTTCCAGCCATAGCTGGTACTCATTTACCGACCCCGAAGGGATGGATGGTAATAGTTTAGTACTGATGTGCTGCGGCTGATCTTGATTCAGTATAACTGGTTAGTTTTCACTGGTCACCACACATCAGGCTGCGTTAAAGATTTCCCTTAGAAATCGTTGGTTTGGCTAGAGCATGATTTTTGTGCATGTTATTGTCATATACGGAAATGACATAGTTGTGTAATAGCTATACTGGCAGTTACTGTCGGTGTTCAGACGTTCACTGAAGACGTTTTTATTTTCAGCTTACTTGTGTACATAGTGCATTAGAGCTTTCTGGACGATGCGCTCTGCAAATTTACTTACTTACTTACTTACTTATGACTTCGTTGATGGCATGAAATGTTGAATTCAGACATTATCAGTACTGGCATATATGAGAAAGAAATATTTTACGAGAAAGAAATAGAACCAACGTGAGCTGCTGTGTTTTCAGAATAAACCTTTGGTGCAATCTGTGATTTAAGAGCTAAGCAGTTGTTTACACATATTTGTCATCTTATCACTCTTTTGCAACGTAAACTTTTACTCTCCTACTGTGTTAGTTTCACACATTATCTGACTATTTAACGGTTTCATTTTGTTCAACCGTGTTTTTTTTGTTTCAGTTTCATATCATTTAGCTTTTTATTTTGACATTTAGTGTTTGACTGAGCTGAGCTGAGCGCTCAAATGCACTTTAAGTATCCTCATATAATATCATGTCATTTAATATCATGTGATATCTTATCAGTTTGAGTCGTTTACTCATAAATTCTTAATGTTTGCTATGAGAGTCACAGTAGTGTTGATGTGAATTGCAGACGTGTTCCGACGTTCTCATCAGCCTCCTGCTGGTTCATATCATTTATACTCAATTTTTTAATTGAATATCAGCAGATGTTTGAATATACTCTCTAGCTATTTATCAGTGTGTTGTGATATTAATTGGTTGTTATAAACTCTTCACATGTCATTGGGCTACACAGCTGATTCAATGCACAGATTAATAAATGTCATGGTATAAATATTCATGAGGTTACTGATTCCACTGGGGCGACTGAAATCGTGGGAGTGGACAGCATGGCATGGGCAAAAAATGTGGGTTGTAAACGCAGGATTGGACAAGTCGGCAAGAAGCAGGGGTGGACTTCGCGGGAGTGGACAAGGCTACAATTTTAAGCATGTAGGGATTACGCCAATAGTACATTATTTTTTCACGATCGCTCACTCCTGCATTGTCCACCCCTGTTTCATTGTGCCGACTTGTCCACTCCCGCATTGTCCACTCGCGATTTCAATGCCCCCATTCCACTGCATTCAGACAAAATGTTTTGCCAGCTAACGCTAATCGTCTTGGTGAGCGTATCAAGGCTATTATTATTATTATTAGTTTACGAGTGCTTTTACCACCATGTTCTTAGCAGGTGACAACATTAGCATCATCAGTGAGTGAGTGAGCAGATTATTAACAGCGCATCAGCACTATAAGGCTATTACTATCATAATGGTTGAGGAACTTAACCAGTAATGGTAAAAACAATATAATGAATAGAAAAAGAAAAAAGGACGTATGAAATCCTAAACGATTATAAAATCCAATATATTTGATAAAATCAAAAATTACATGAGGATTGACATGGTAAAACAAGTCTTTAAGTGGTGAGACAGTGAAATATTTTGCTCTCTTGACAGTAAAGTGCGGACAGTCCGACATGAAATGTTGAGTGATGAGTGACATCCAGAGCTAACTGGTGGTGGTTCACCTGAGTGGGTAAGCCTGGTGTGTCGTCAGAATATAGTTGTAGAAAGCCATATTGTCTGCAGGTTTGATCAATGGACATGGCTCCACAATGAGGTTTATTGTCTGTGATAGTCTATAAGAACAGTTCTCCGGCAATCCAGTTTGCCATTTGTACAACTGAACCACATGCTGATTTTGTTCTGTCCAGAATCTGTTCGGCATAAACCACATCGGCAACATGATAAAGATGTGACCTGACTCAGATCCACACAAATTTCACAATCTTATGAACGTTCATGTATACCAAATGACACAGTGTCACTACATAGCTCTCTTCTATAAGTGTCAGCTCAGTTACTGGCATTGCACCTCGTTGTTTATGTCTGTCTAGTTGAAAATGTTGTTGATGGTCCAAAGCATCGCAATAAACTGCAGCTGGACTTTCTGCCAAAGGTACGACGTAAGAATTACAGCTTATTGATACGTCATCGACACTTACTGTAGTTTATGCAGTTGCATTGTCAAAACAGAAATGAAACAACATATCTGATGATTGTAGTTTATGCTCAGGTGTATTTTTGGGCTGTATAAATAATTGAGTTAGCTGACTAAGAAAGAAAAATTTGTTACGTTACAAAAAATACATCTGTGGTGCAATCTTTACAGTTAGAACGAAGGTGCATTCCAGCGTCTTTAGTTAAGTGCTGCTAGTTATATGCAACATGAAATTTAAAAAGAAAACCTTCGGATATCTTCTGAAAGAAGTGGTTGAATGTGAGAGTTTCATCATTCCGCAGCAAAATCCATGCATGGGCTTCAAAAATGTAGTTTCATCAGTCTCTCGTGTCACTCTCTGTACGACATCATTGCAGTGCAAACAATGTAGAAAGCACAGTATTAGTGGCGTGAGCTTGTGATCGTTGTTGTATGCATACTAGTGATGTGACTTTGTAATTGTTTTCAGACGGCTGTTGTCAACGTTTTAAACATGGAACTTGTGTTGGAAAATGCATCAACTGACAGGTTTGTGTGTTTATTTTATCTCCTTGCAATATCATTGGTTTTTGACACAGCATTGGTGCTTGTCACTTAATGAAATTATTGTTACTAAACGTAGAAAATAGTCACAACAGCAGGTGTGGCTCAGTTGTTAAGCCATGCCGGTCATGTCCTACAGTTGAACATGCATCTCATCAACCACATTGTGCAGTCATACCCACTGACCAGACTTCCAAACTGGCTGATGATGGCCTTTTACCGTATATACTCGCATATAAGCTGTCCCGCGTATAAGCCGACCCCCATTCCTGCATCCGACAATCTAGCAAAAACTAGTGACCCGCGTATAAGCCGGTAGCGGCAATCGGCGACGAACGAGTACCCTGGATCTGTGCACTGTCACAACCTGCGCAGCCTGCGCAAACCCCGATTACGGCGCCACACGCCGACGCACCCCTCACGCACGCGGACGTCTGGCGATGTGTCCACCCGCCGCAATGCAGGCCGCCGCACTGGTATGCAGACACAGCAGCAGCAGCAGTTTGCTTGTGGTCCTGCCACTGCGGCAGGCGGCAGGTGCCTACTAATGGTCCATGCCGTGCTAACTCCGGCTGTTGTGCTATGATCTGCATATAAGCCGACCCCCAAAGCTTTATCGTCAAAATTCAGCTGAAAATTGTCGGCTTATATGCAAGCATATACGGTACATCCAGCTGATGACAGTGCAGTTTGCTGGCCGAGAGATGGTGCATCCATTCCCTGGAACACCTTGCTATTAGACATTCAGTCATCGCCTTTTTTACCCATTTTTCATCAATGGCTCAAGACATTTATTTTCCGTAAATCTCCCCCCTCTTCATTTTACTGTGACCATCTAACTATCCTTTATTTAGCAAATTAACAAATATGACAGAATATTTGTTTTTATCAGTGAAGCTTGATACATTTAATTTGTGTAATTTAGAAGTGCTTTGTCACTGTGACTTGACACAGGGAGCTGGTAGCATCGTGGGCCTCGTTACATGCAGAAAGTCACTTGAACACAGCTGAAGTTGCACCTCGGGCATCTGTTACTCTCAAAGGTTTGTTTTTGTGCTACAAAAATAGGTGTACAGAGTGTAGCTATTCATGCATGTGCATTTGCCGGCTTGTACTGAATAAACTGCATTTCTGCTCTGCTGTTGTGCTAATCTTCTAATCTTGCCTGCTGCAGACCTTTTGTGTTTGAGGAAATTGCCAAAATAGTAATGAAACTGCAGTGTGTACTGGATGATGTTATATTTTGAAATGATACTTTCATATATAACTGGCAGCTTAGCTCCGTTAGGCTTGCGCGCATGCGCTCTCTCCGCTCGCCGCTAGATGTCAACAATGTACATTCGCTGCAGTGGCAGGTGCATGAATATTTATGTCTATGGGCGGGCGCTGCAGCAGTAGGCCTACTGCTGCTGCTGGCGTTGGACTAATGTAAACCTTACACTATTTTCACGTGTAACTTAAATTAGCAAAGTGCAGTCGACATCGGACCTTGACTCTTTTCATGCCCGTGACCTACCCTGTTCACGTGTAAAGTCTCACAATGATCCGATCAGTGACTGTCCATGCAGGTTTCCTTTATATATATATATATATTACGTTAATTAAAAGTAATATTAGTTAAAGTGTAAAAAATCTATAAAACTATTGCCAGTATTTTCCGTGGCCTTAGAGCTGGATGAACTTGTGTGCCGGGAATATCTGCAGGCAGTTCTGTGGAACTCATTTACTGTCCAATGTTAACTTTATCTCGCAGTTTTATCGTGTTTATCAATGGTTACCTACCTACTCAGCCTTGGCTCGTTTGTTGATTAAAGGTTTGCATTTGAACAACTTTGATATTGATGTTTCAGTTCTTAGAAGTATCCAGGGATGATATCCCAGTTACCCAAACCCCTGTATGTGACGAATCAATCCCTGCCGGACCCAGCACAACATGCACTGGGGTGCCGAGATGTTGGGACCTCTATCAACATGTTAAGAACTACCTACAAACATAGGCTACCCGCGCCCATGAGGCCTGAAACATAGGCAAAAGTAAAAATGCTAATCACTGTGTAGGCTCTATAGGCTTGTGTGTAATGTTATATTATTATTATAATATTTATTTATTACAGTATTAGTCACAAAAACACACGTATAGCTGTGCAGTCACTGAATTTGTAGACACAGTGTTCATTGAAAAATCAGAATGCAGACGAGCCACAACCATAAATCTAATAACCTTGTACCTAACATAGACTTACAAGATCGGCAGGTGAAAAGTGTTAATCGAGTTTCTTATTGCATTACAGCAAGTACTGTTACGTGCTTTGAGTACCTGACTGAATACAGCTAGAATTTGTATATTTCTCCTGTAAGTCCAAAAGGCATACCATGAGTATAATATCTTAAATAGCCATCGTATCATATTTCAAATATCTAAAAAAAATATGGCTTTCATGGGCCACTGTTTTTCATATGCCACAGGCACCATACATACTGTGACTGTGACACTATAGCTATAATCTTGCACTGGTTACACTGGGTGCTGGCCTACGATACAAAATACGCTTAATTTCTCTCTAGACAGCCATTTCTGTGCAGTAAGGCAATGACAGCATTCATGAAGCGGTGGGAAAACGGTAAAAATGACTAAGAATACGGCATACAACGGTGATAGTATGCTCTACGTTGCGGAGTTCAACATCGACTTCATCTTTGTCCAACTCGTCAATATTTCGCCTGGCAGGTAACAATGAGCACCGACTGCACATTGTGTAAATCAGCTTGTCTGGCAAGACCCGCCCACCATCGTGACATAAGCAGTCGGTAGTTCTATTCATGATAGCGCAAGAACATCGACCAGACACTGACAGATCTCTCATTTGATATGCTGAGCTGAACAATAGCCCCTCTGTAGCGAGCGTTGGGCTGCTTATCTTCTCCCCCTATTTCTGTCTGTCTGTCTATCTCCCCTTCTCTTCCTCTCTCTGTGTGTGTGCATCCAAAATTGACTTGTCAGTCTGCAGTCAGTACCAACTATGACAATTTAAACGAGATTTCCCACCATCAGCAAGGTGTATTGACGCCATAGAGAAGCTGGCATCGACTCACACAGGTCATGTTTCTTCTCTGCAGCTTAAAGCGCTCCGCATAACTGCAATAAAACTAAAATAAAAGAGTTGTACAAGTCTTGCAGCAGATCAAGCGCTGCTAGATATTGTGCAAATAGCAAAAACCTTGTAACCAATGATAGTCACGTCACGTCGCGTCGCATCCCCAGCGGAACGTTAATAGTAATAGCGTATGAAGTATATATGCTGGTATACGCCTATTCACACAGAAAAAAAATGTTTGTAGGCATATATATATATCTATGATGTATATACGCGTATTAATAACACGCATATACGCGTGTACAGTGTATAGGCCTACGTTTAGTCACAGTATCCGATTTGGAACTTCTGCTTATATGCGGAACAGAATAGGCCAGGCCTATATTGATTTAACTTTTAGTAGGCCTACAACCTACATTACTATGCTGCCACACGCCACTCTCACGAAAGTTACTTTAGTATCATACAAATTTGCAGCAGTCATTCAACGTCATCGATGCATCTAAAGATAGACTGGCTCATTAGCATTAGCCACTCCTGCCGACTTGTTTTATTGCAGTTTTATTTTACTTTTATTGCAGTTGTGCGGGCTGCTTAAGGCAATGTGTTCGACTCGTGTAGTAGCACCTGTAGCACCTGCGCCAGCTTGAGCACCGTCAAATTTGTTGCAGTACATGCCATTACTTCGCTAACAGAGCGCATCACACCGCCAGTGTCTCTGCCTGCCACGGACGGGTAGCCAAGCTGGGTTGTGGTACTGCTCGGTTAAACACCACGATTTTACATGCTACAACGGTCACCCAGTTCAGTACTAACCGAGCTCGACGTTGAATAACTGGGTTCATGCGACGAATACTGTGTCCAGCTTGTGTCAAACCGCCACTGTGATGACGCTGACAGTGACGTCGTATCGTGACATTTGTAGTCGCCGCCAGACTCACAGCAACGCCACAACGGCGCTGGATGGTGTTTATCACTGACCGATAAGATGAGATTTCAGCCGCCAATATAACGTGTTCAGCGAATGGCTATAGTTGTGCACAGCAGATGACGGTCTGTTCCACACTGTGGGTCCGTAGAATCAGAACGTAACTGACCAGACCGATTGATGTCTGTGGCATCTGGGTGATGTGTTGATGCTCACTACCACGAACTACTACCAATTATTTTATGTACAGTGCTGATCAGTACAGTACTGCCGTTACTGATCATTGGCTATAAATAGCACAATTAGAATGCTGACAGGTCGGGTCTCTGACATAACCGCTGGTCACTCCACGTGACCTGCAGTACCACCATGTGCAGTAGCAATAGCAGGGCACTTCTTAACGATTCACTTCACGATAGATGGGTTGTAGTTAGTCACGCTGTTTTGTCCTGCGTCCCATGTCTGTCAGTAATATGCATGTATCAATTCTTCGTACTGCAGAGTGCAGAAACTCATGCCTGAGAATCTCTGCCTCAGTAACTCAATTACTTTCTTTGGACTGCGCGCACGTGTGTGCATGTGTGATTGCTTGTGCAACCATTTCCACTTCGTAACGACTAGTACAGTCAGTCAGACAGACACACACATCAGATATGTCACAATATATTCACTCTATTCACAAGTTTAGATACATATGCTTACTGTAATTACATACAAAGTCACTCCATTGTACAATCAGAATGATTAGCGTAACTAGCAGAAATTCTAATCATGGTTCAATATGCTCAGTACATGTCTGTAATCGATGTACAATTTATGCATGTAATGTATATGTATATATATACATATATATATATATATATATACACTGTGTCCCAAAAAAACGTCACCCTTTTTATTTTTCCAATAACTCTGTCAAAAATTAACCGATTTTAATGATTTTTGGTGTGTGAAATCCTGAGAAAATTTGAAATCGATAGCTTGTACATTTGCCCACCTTACCTGTATACTGTAACTACTTTACCTTGGGAAATCCAAAAAAAGTCATTTTTCAACAGTATAACTCATAGAGACTTCAGATTATTACATTATCTCAGAAGAAACAAACTGCAACTGTTGTACTGCAGCTTATCTGTTTACTTACTGTTGTTTACTACTTCCTATTATC
>Ga0209562_1000961_pt1 | contig 10604 bp, 7 predicted proteins | sample WorMetvacBELIZE2_FD_187399 | JGI IMG/M metagenome (GOLD analysis project Ga0209562, IMG submission 187399) | Marine gutless worms symbiont microbial communities from Max Planck institute for Marine Microbiology, Germany - Olavius vacuus BELIZE.2... | ecosystem: Host-associated > Annelida >...
ACATTATATATTGACTGCATGCAGACTGTGCAGCAACAGCAAGAGGTCACAAAGACAGCAGTTGACAATGCCAATGTGCTAGTGATAGCAGCCACGAACCGCATTGATATGGTTGATGCTGCGCTGCTACGACCCGGTCGCATGGATCATGTTATCTATGTACCACCACCCGACTTCAAGGCCAGTGTTTTGACTCAGGTTTCTTCTCAGTGTAAATGAACACAATCTGATGTATGTAGAACAGAGCTGACATTGCCTGCTATTTGGACATCTTTCTGCAATTCATGAGTAAATGTTCTCTTCATTCCTGTTATTTCTACATAGGCTCGAGCATTACACTGTGGCTCAAAAAATGACTCATTGTTTTTAGGCGTTATTAGAATTGCAACCACATTGCGCACTAAGACTGTGTGAGCAATAGCTCCTTGCTATTGTAATGTGAAGAATTATTAATCTTGAATTTGTCAACAGAACTCTGTTAATGACACTGTTGTTGCATTTTTATGTTCAGGCCAGACTTGAAATTCTGAAAGTGTATACTAGTCGAAAACCGATAGTGGACGTCAACCTAGAAGACATCGCAAGGCAAACAGATGGATTTTCTGGTGCTGATCTTGAAAATCTTTGCAATGAGGTAGTGCTAATTTGCAATGATGTTGACTGCAAGCACCGTTTAGCAGCAAGTTCATTGTGAAAAATACTGTGGTTAATGATCCTATGGAGAAGTAAGTGTTAGTGCCAATGTGTACAGGCAGAAGTCTTTGATGCCAAAACCATATTTGCTGTATAAAAATGTTCTGTTTTCTGTTGAACTATTTAGTCTGAAACAGTGTGGTTTACTGCGGTTTTTCCACAAGCAGACCAGTGTTTGTACACAAGTCGGCGTGATATACATGGCCTTGTGGTTGGTCTGCAAGTGTGAGGCATCAAGTTGCAGAGTAAGGCAACTCAACAGGTCCAAAAAAACTGAATAATCAGTATTTGTTTGTTATCAGTGACTTGTTTTTTATGAAGTTTAATATGGTCAGTTATACCACTTGGTGTCAGTGATCATTCTTGTACAGTACTATCACTAGTATCTGTTTTTTCACTTCTTCGTGGTCTCCAGGTCTATAAGAAACCTTTCGCAGTTGCTAAGCAGTAGTTTCTTAACAAACCAGATAGTGTCTTTTAAGACACACACTTGCTTTTTATCATTGTCAACAGGCATTATTAGTTACTGAAAGCTAAGTTGATGTTTTTGTTTCAGGCAAGTCTGCATGCTGTCAGTGTTGCTGGTTTTGAATGCCAACATATCACTGGTGACCATTTCCGAGACGTTCTTTGTTGGCTGAAACCTTCCATAACCACTAAAGATCTGCAACGTTCTCTAGTAAAGCATGACACTTTGAAGCAGTGAACATTATAGATGCAGTTATGTCCTAAGTTAGCAGATGCTTGCAAACTGATTCAAGTCTGGCGCTTGTCAGATGTAATGATTATTTGACAAACTGAATATAAGACCAATGATGAAACAGTGCATATTTTTTTCTTAGCAACTAAGTATGAAGTACATGAACACAAAACATGATGACAAGAAACCGTTTGCTAACATCAGTTATCATAGCATATGAAAGAAGCAGAAACAATGAACACATCTCTGTAATATGCACATTAAGTTAGTAATTTCTGAGGCATATTTGCTGCTCTTCGAGTACAAAACACATCGGCACTTAAGAACCACAGGAATGTAATGTCAAGAGGCAGTATATCTGTGACGAAACATACAAGATCGTGCAACATATGGAATACCTGTGGAATTAAAAAGTACGGAATTAAAAAGTATAAAAATTCTTGCGATATGCCAGCATAGTGGTACATCAACAGTGACAGACTGACATTAAACAGTAAATGTATAGAATGTGAGTCAAGTAAACACCAACAGCATAGTACAAAGCTACAACACTACACTCTTCATACAGAAATGCTAACTTTTAAGTCAACAGCAGCATGATGCCATGTGCACACAGAAGTACATACAAGTACTGGAACCGATTTACTTATTTAATATTGCTGTGTAGGTTCTGTAATAATCACTAGAAAATAAAATTTTAAAGAAAGTACATCATTTTCAACCAGTTATTACAAAACTTATACAGCAATCAGCAATCGGTTCTGGTAGTGACATCCCAGCATGCAAGTGCAAAATCTGAATGTCTTGTTAAGCAAGTGCCTACCTGATGCCTTGTACTTCTAATTCAGTAAGTTGCCCCTTAAAATTTGTGATCCTCACATGTTACTGACAAATGATGATGAATAATGATTTACTCATTACACAACGGGTGACTAAAACTCATGAGTTTTAAACTATAGTGTCAGACCGTACTTTAAAACCTAGTTTAATCTGAAAAATAAGTGACACTGGGTTGATCTTACACTTGGTTTAAAACCAAACTATTCTGCTAACATTTAACTTACAACCGAACTCGAGACTGAACTTCGGTTTTAAACCAAAGTTAATCTGAATTTAAATCTGAATTTAAATACGCAGTTCTGCTAAAACTCTTTGAGTCTAAATCTTTTCACCTAGACCAGATGGACAAGATGACGTCGCACAATGGTTTAAAACCGATTTTTGGGGGTCTAGATTAATTAAGCTTTGGTTTAGTTTAAGATAGTCACCCAGTGGAATGGCTGTCTGATCAACAGCACGCAGTCACAGCCTACACACAGAAATATGCTAGAACTACTACTGCAGCAGCTATTTTATGAACAGTATCAACACAGGTGGAATAGGAGCACATCCTACGAATCTTTTCACCCCTGATGAACACTGTCTCAAGAGATAGAGCTGGCAAAACCATAAACAATATACATATGCTTAATCTGTGCACTGCGTCAGAATCCTCTGGCCACCAGACACAGAAGGCTTCAGCCAAATGCTCCACAATGTCGCAACACATTTATTACAGAATACACAATGCAACTACCGAGCAGCAGACAAGTGACGACCAAAAGCCATGCCAACTCTACAGTCCAGTGATTACAAGCACATGTACACAGTTGCTTTCGATTACAAACATCTCTATGCAATTAATGTGTGTTAAGACAAAAGCGACGATTAAATGAGACTGACGCATACTACAGTTGCACACACAGAAACAGAGTCGCTGTTTTAAGTGGCGTACATCTGATGACGACTAGCATCCATGTCTTCCAGCAGTGACCGATTGGCCAACTTGTACTTCATCAGCTCGTCTGCACAGCAGCTGACACTTATCAGTATTCTACTGGCACTAGTCTAGTATGAAATGCAATTCTGTAGAATTTCTTGCTGAAGTTGACACCTAACTTAACATGCTCCTTTACAGCCAGAAAAATCAGAAATGGCTGACAAGCAAACCATACATCTACTTTAATGCTGTCAATGCACTTACTTCATCTGCATGAAATTTGGCAGAGGAGGTGATGGTGCGAACATAATAAATAGTGTTAATTTTTTGGTCAGTTAGATTAAGAGCTGCTGAGTTCTCAGCTCTCACCCCACAAAATTGCCATTTTTGATTGTAAGAATGGAAGTGATAGTCACTTGTATTCAGATATTTAAGGGTCATGTTTCTGTTTATTGGTTATAGTAAGTAATATTTAAACTGCCTCTCATTTAGTCTCAAAAATCAGTAATTAAATATTTGGTATCACTAAACAATCACCAAGGGGCTGACGGTTGAAAATTAAACCCCCGAAAATTAACCTTAGCACAAAAACCCCATGGCACAATGGGAATGCCATATATTATCATAAATCCATCATGTTTCTCATTACATATCCAATCGTGAAGACAACTGTCTCTTGTGAAACTAAATCATGACACCTCAATGATCTCATACTGCACTGTGTATGTATGTATTCTTTGTATTCAGGCACGAAGCCCATATAAATAAAAAGAAAGTAAGACAAACAAGAAACAAATAGACAGACAAACAGTGTACTGTTTCAGCTATTTGTAATTCATAAAAATCATTAACAACCAACAACAATGCCATTCAATTTCACCAAAGTGATTACCTTTGTAGCGTTCTGCCTCTTTCTGCAGCTTGTCAACGTTATTTTCTGCCAGACTTCGTCGATTTTCTTCCTGAAAAAACACGATACCACTTTTTTGCAAAGAAATTATCATTGAGGTCATTACAGTCTTTACATGATATTATGTATGCATTTTATCATAAAATAATGTGCTCTAATGCATACAAGATGTTCCGTGTGTTGAACGATTTAAACACATTCATACTGGGAAATGTGCACAGCCTAAATCATCATGTTTCTTTTTACATATCGTGTCATAAAACACACACTCTTTTACAAATAACTCCAGGCATCCTTATTCTTCTATTACAGTGCATTAATATTTGTACACAACATGATATTTTGCTGTGATTACACGTGTACTTACATTTATCAGGCGAGCATTCAAATCACGAATCGAACGTTCATAATCATCTTCTCGTTTCGACGTCTGAACACACATACTACCCAGTATATTTATATGTAACTCTAATACAGCATCCTTAATAATACACAAAACACATGTTCATAACTATATAAATATTTCACAGCATTTCTGAGCAGCAGAAAAAAGATTGTCAGATCTGCTGTCACATAAAGGAAATCATCATCATCATCATCATCATCACGGAATTCCTAGTGCACCTATTACATCAAGAATATAGGTGCATTACAGTGTCATAGAAGTCTGCGGCCTAAAAACTAACAGGTGGAATATGCTGATGTAAGAAATATGTGGAAACTGCATAAATTCACAAAAAAAATTAATGCTAGTCACATTTAACCAAACCAGGGTGACCACCCTACAGCATAACTGTTCCTTCAGTGCTTTGACACTGTTGGTTGGGTCATTTGACCCGTAAAAAATATGTCCCCGATATGACCTATAATGTGTTTGGTGGGATGTTAAGCCTTACTCAATCAATCAATCACCCTACAGCATAACATAAACATTTGTAGTTTTATTGAACTTATTAAGCAATGCCATGCCATCACCTATGAATGAAACTGCCAAACCACCTACTGGTTTTCTCTGACTACACCTTCTCTTGACTTTTCCTCAATTCTCTCACATTTCCCTGACTTTCTACTGTCTATGAATTCTGTGATTCACTGCAGAGGTTCAAAACTCATCTAAAAGCTCACTTCTTCTGATCCGATGGACCGCTTAAGTTAACTGCTGTCAACTAATTGTCCATCGCCTCGAACACAGTCGCCCTTGTCCATGTTATAGTGCCTAAGAGAAATTATATTATTTTTATACCGCTGGTAGTATAGGTCCAGGGGTTAAAATTAAAAAAAAAACATTAAAAGCATTATTGTTTCCAGGCAGATGGTCACCCTGTGAAACAAGTCAACAGACAGACAACTGCTGACCGACAGAGGTGACAGAAGAAGAATCATGACCTTAATGGTTGGCATGGATCATTAATTCAAACTGAGAAGAAAGAACACATAACAATGATATATACGTCATTCTACTGAGAACCATTTTTTTTACAAAAATGGCTATACAAATGCCACTTAGAGACCAGGCAACTGTAACAAGCTGCTTACTGCCACGCTTGAATGCTGCTGCTGCTTCAGTTTGCCCATCAGAGTGTGCATGTCTTGCTTCAGTTGTTTGTTCGAGCTAACATCAAAATAACAGCCGACGTAAATAACTCGCAGACATTTCAAAGCTCGGCAATAACAATGAAACATATAGCAAGTGTTAAACTGCACTCCATAGTTACAGCACGAGGAGCACAACAAACGTGCTATTTCAACATAACAAACAGTATGTACATGGGTACATACGATTCGGATGATGCCAAATTAGCTTCTGCTTTTTCCAGTGACTCCTCTGTGGTCAATAATTTCCTTGACACCTGTAACATCAAGCAGACTAATGTGAACTATGTCGTGTGCACTGATTATGCCGACTTACTTACTGTCATTAAATTTCCTGACTTACAAAATCATCAACTGTTCAGCATTTTTGGCACAAAATTGTTGCAATGAACATCATTTCTGTTTCAAAGAATGCAGAACTTGCTGCAAATGCCAATTTTACCACATACAAAAAAGTTGCAAAGCATTCCTGCACACATAAAGCAACAAAACTGCCTTTCAATCAAAGACAGACCACCTCCAAACATACCAGTGATTACACATCATCCTGCCTGATGCCAGCTGATATGCAATGCAATACGACCTTTAAAAATTGACTTAAAATGAAGATTCGGAAGATGTGTGTGCATACCGAAAATGAACTTTCTAGGCCAAAGGCTTTCAAAAGTAACAGCATTACACAACAGACAGACAGATGATAACAATCAACCAAAAAACGAAATAAACTTCTAACCATGTACCATTCAGTGACAATGTACAGCCTAGATGAAAACAACTGCACCTCTTCATATTTCCGTTCCGACTCCATGACCGTGTCGCTAGCTTCCCGTATCATGCGTTCCAGCATCTCAATGCGATCATCATCTACGTTCTTCTGCACATCGAGCATCCTCCTCACTCTGGTGCATAACAGCACGTTTGCATTGTATTTAAAATATCACCACCCATCATGTGTAATGCTATAACTGTTACACTACCCACACAACTGCAAAAAAAGTAAAATAAAACTGCACAGAAATAGACTTTTCTGCTCACGAATATTTGTCACTGTTGGATATGCTGCAAGAATCCTGCAAGTCTTCAACAACCCCGGAACTGTTTAGTTTTACTGTAATTTTATTGCCATGGTCTGCACATGCAGACCATGGCAATAAAATTACAGAGGAATTTATAAAATTTTATTGCAGTTGCACAGATCCCCGAAAATGAAACAACAGCAATACAAAAAAAATTGTTTTTTTTTTAACTTTCAGTTTTACTGCAGTTGAATGGACTGCTTTAATCATTAAAGAAACAAAACCATTTCCTTGAGAGATTGACATCTACTGTCAATAAATTGTTACCGACTAATCATACAATAAATAGATTTAAATCATTTAGCTAAATCTCAAACACCATTTTTCCTCAAATCAAATCTCAAATCTTCTAGTGTGACAAATCTCAAACCTCACATCTTTACTTTTTATACATTTTAAACTCAACACATTTTGTTATTTTTCACACCAAAAACAATGTGCTACATGTACAGTCGGTCAGTGATCACAGTCAGTTACTGCAATACAGTTAGTATTCACTAATTAGTTAGTTAGTAGTCACTCAGAATTAAACTGCATGCAAAGCAGCAGTGCTTCCATTCCACAGTGCCAAGTTCCACTAGCCGAGCTCTTCGTGCTAGAGTCCTGTACAGGGGGTAAAATTCTCCCCGCTCGTGACACTGCCACCTGACACTGACCTGCCCTCGCCAATCTAAACCCCACTACCGTACCGCCCTGGGACAACAGCGTCAGCCCCGCCCCGCCACCCCGTGCTAAAACTCAAACGTCCAAAGTGTAAGCCTGTGTTCCAGAAATCAGAGTGCATTGCAGACCACAGCGTGACCAGAGATTGGCAGGGAGCTCGTTAATACATGTCTCCATGATAGGGGTATGAAGGTAAGATGTAGACCATGGACCAACATTCTGCATTCCGAGCATCAATGTATCCTCAGACATCAGAGTCCCCGTCACCGCTGCACCTGGCGGTGAATGTGTAATGGCAGTCGTAGTGAGTGATTATTCTTGCGATTTCCCGCGATTTAACTATTTTTCAAACTGAATAGCAAAATTTTCAAATCTGATCGCATACTGAATCGCAGTTTTTCATGTAAAATCTTTAAATCTCAAATTGAATTGCTGAAATAATTCAAATCGCTGACTGTGTGATGAAATACATTCTGCCATTTTTATTCCACATACCCGACTATTAAATATTTATAAATTATAAGATGTGAGAGTCGCATCACACTTCACTAGTTATGCACAGATCAAACCTTTCACTTTCTTCTGCTGCTTTTGTAGCCTCTTCATATTTCTCAGTCATGGCAGCCAGTGCCCGGCTCTGTTGGTCCAACTCTTTCCCTTGATCATTGAATTTTGAGTAGACCTCCTTCAGCTGCCTTTCAGTCTATACATACATGTGGAGAGTTTTCAACAACTAGCTCAGCTACTGCAGAGCAACCGCACTTGCAGAGTGGGTCAATTCTGGCCAAAAGTGGAAGATGATATCCTGCAGACAATATAGGTCTATCTTCAACCAGTGTGACATAATTGGCCTTCAAAGCAGGGTTGGAAAATATGATATTTTCGTAGGAAATTTACTACCAAATAATAGTATGTGAGTGTGTGTGCTTTGTATATTAGGTGAAGTACTCTTGTCATTCATACTGCATTGCTGTGGAGAGGTGCAATCTGACAGAAGTTGTCCAACACTGAGAAATGCTGAGGGCACAAGTCACAAGCCAACAAAACACACGGACTGAAAATCAAAACATAGTCACAATGTGTCACATTAAAAAATTAAAAAAAAACTGGATAAAAATTGAAAATATCCTATATTTTCGAACAAAAATATCGGATAAATATCCCACATATATCAATAATATATATCGGCGATATATATCAAGCTAACCCTGCTTCAAAGCTATTGAATTCCATAAAATAACAAAAAATAAGGGCTATTATGTTGTTCAAGGTCATTCAAGGTCACCAACATCTGTACCAATCGAAAGACCACATGCGACTTCCTATCGTAACGCGTAGACAGTCTGCGAGTTCGCATTCACCAGACGCTGGACGTGCTGAGCAACTGAAAAATTATTCTCGATGCTCACTCCCAGCATCTTCAAACAGCAGCTGCGCGTTATTCCAGGCAACTGCATTGGTTCAGCGGCAGTCGCCAAATGGTGCCGCTTTCGCTTTCGCCTGTGATCTCTGAAAATGACCTCTGTCGACTTGGTGCAATTCAGAGTGAGGTTGTTTCGCACGGCCCATCTCTGCACGTTGGTGAGCTCCGCATGCCTCGTCGTCTCGTTGCTGGCCGGGATAACAATGTACGTGTCGTCGGCGTACTTGCACATCGAGTTACCCGGCACAGTGGTGACGAGGTCTCCGGTGGTGACGACATATGCGGCTGGTCCTATAGCTGACCCCTAGATAATACTGGCATTGATATGAAGAAGTGAGGACAGTTCTTCGCGGAATACGGTGCAGTGAGAATGATTGTCAAAGAAGTCCACTAGCCAGTTGTCACTGAGCCAGGCAGTTCAATGCAGCCTAGAGCAGGCAGAGTGAGGGTTAGGGTTAGGACTGGGATCGGGTTCGGACCATCCCTTGGTCAAGCAAATACGTATGCATAAAAATGAAATGGAATCTTCGCTCATGATGCATACAGCGAGCCAGTGCGGGTTTTCTACGTACCCGGTCACGGGCCGAACAGGTAGTGTCAGCTTGTATACACATATCCAATTTACCTCAGTTCTCTTTTCCGTTTCCTCTTTTAGCTCATCTTGACTCTTTTCGAGATCTAATCGCAGTTGTTGCAGCTCTTTCTGTTCTTCTAGTAATTTCACTTTTAGTGCGTTTAACAGCGAACCTCCTTCCGACATGTTGACTTGATAATGTTGTCGACTTTCTCAGTAAGTAAATCGTCAGCATACCTGCTATCAAAAGATGTCGTCCAGCCACTTCGTACTTTCTTTCTAGGCTATCAACACTTAACTACCGGTATTCACTTTTCCGTGGCATACCGGTATTAGAGCTTCCCTGCATCAGTTCTCTTTCTTGATCAAACACCTCTTTTGCTGCAGTACCCGGTAGTTTTTTTTCTTTCTGACCTCATGAATAGGGATTCCAAACCCGGACGATTTTTTCCAAACCCGGGTTTCGGGTTTGGACGCCCTCAAACCCGGGTTTCGGGTTCGGGTTCGGGTTTTGCAACTTTGAAGAGTAGAAGACAAGCGGACGATGTACAGTGCGTGTACCAGTGAAAGAACTGCGTGAAAATGCATCTTTAGACCCACCCAGCCTTGTATTATGCTGAAGAACGTATGATTTTTTGTCACCTGCACTCACATCGCTCATCATTCAGTAGGCCTATAGTTCAGCAGATTCAGTAGGCCATAACTAAATTCATATTTTATATTCCGTTTTTAGTATGAAAAAAGGAATTGAACTTGTCAGACATTTAATAATTGTCATTTGTTTTGCTTATGTTAATGATAGGCTGTATGCTACTTTGCTTTACATTTGCAGTCTGTTGAACACATGTGCGTCGAGTCGCGTGTACTGATCTTACCTACTTAAGTTTGCAATAGCTGATAGGCTGATACACATAGGCCTAGTATGCCATCATGAAAACTGCAAAAGCAAGGAACAGTTGTTCAAGAGTCAAGACACTGAAGACAAAACTGAAGAACATCAACTTAGGCCTCACGGATCATTGACATCGGTGCACTGCAGTCAGCTATCACTGCCGTGTGATCCAGTCACTCCCGTGACCATAAACAGAACGCAGAGTTTTGGTCAGTAGTCAGTTTGTCGTAGAAACAACAGGAAAAGGCATTTGGACAGTTTGTGAACGATGACTAGTGAAAAACGCATTGAGCTGTTGCACGATCTGCTGTAGAAATGTAC
>Ga0209562_1000962_pt1 | contig 10600 bp, 7 predicted proteins | sample WorMetvacBELIZE2_FD_187399 | JGI IMG/M metagenome (GOLD analysis project Ga0209562, IMG submission 187399) | Marine gutless worms symbiont microbial communities from Max Planck institute for Marine Microbiology, Germany - Olavius vacuus BELIZE.2... | ecosystem: Host-associated > Annelida >...
AAGAGTACGAAACCAGCCCAGCGATTCGTGCTTTGGTGAAAGCTATGGCCAATAAGTTTGGGCCAGAAAAAGGTAATAGCCGCTACCTGCAGCGACTCTTTAAAAAAGGCCCGGCGAAGCAAGCCACCAAACTGGCAGGGTTACCTAAACCTGCGAAGTGCTTGTAAAGGCGATATTGAAAAGGCCAGGCATAATTTAGTTCTGTTTTCCGTCAATCGCACCGCTCCGGAAAAGCGTACACTGTCTCTGTACAAGGAGTCTGGCCATTACTCTCATAGCAAGTACGCATACTCACTGTTCTTTTGCATATTCCTGGAGAAATGGTATCTAAAATATTTGAAGAATCTAGACCTGGGCCAATATAAGCCCCCCAATATTGGTTTTTTGCCTGTTTTTTAGCAAGTTCTCTTCGGCACTGCTCGTCGTCAGCAATGGTATTAGTTGTTTCATCTATTTCGCCATCCATAAATGCTAGCGCATGGGTCATCCCATCAATTTTAGACATGCCTCTCTCTAGGCTTAATGCTACCGAATTTAACTTATATTTATGATTTGTAGAGAGTTCCGACAAAAAGCCAAGTCGAAAAACTAAGCGATTCTCAGCGTCACCAACAATAGCAATGCTAGACTCTCCACTTAAGTCACGATGAACATTAAGGCCTACTGAATGGCCATCAATTTCAATTTCTAGACCAGTCAATTCCTCACCTTTACCTAAATCATTGAGATTTAAATCTTTAGCGTTCACGTGGTCTATAATGCGATTTTCAATTTGGTTGCTGACCACTTTTTGCCTCCTTGCTCCTTTGTAGTATTCAGAAACAACATAGCATGTGGCTGATGTTTCAGATAATGCCTTTGTAGTTGATGTAAAAGAGGCCTTTTTCGGGCTATTAAGGGAGTTTGGCTGCTCAGATTCATTCATGGTCGAAGCATTCACTATTGCGGGTAAGAATAGAAACGCCGCTAAAATTCCTATTTTATTCAATGAAAAGTCCTTATCTCTTATTTCTTATGTCCTATTTCTTATAATGGTTAATGTAGACTGCAACCTCCCTCCAATCAATATTATTGTTCAAAAACATATATTATGATTTGATAATTTATATTAACCTTATGGATTAAGCATAACTTGCTTCTTCCTAGTTATTATTCCAACCAAGCGCTTTGCACGGGTTGAACCCCGATTCGAGGTAGCGAGCAGAATAGCCGCTTTACAGTTATTTGTTTTAGCTTTGGTGTTGATATTGCAACTCCCCTCTTACATTAGCGTTTTATCTCGGGTTTCAGGCATATTTTTCATATTTGCCTTTTACCGAACACCATAAACGTGAATGTTTTACATAAATGGACATAGGAGGCTGTATGACAGTTCAAAAACACTACGTAATTGTGGCCAACCACGACGACGCCACAGCTTACACCTATACCAACCACGGAAGTGCACTTGTTGAAGTAAAGAAGTGGCACAATGAGTTTAGTGGCGCGAGTGACCAAGACATTTATACAGATAAACCCGGCAGACAATCGGCTCCCGCTTCGCAAGTACCAGGCGTTGATAGCATGAATCGAAAAGATGCCGCCGAACTCGAAGATGAACGATTTGCTAGTGACATTGCTGACTGGCTAGATGGTGAGCGTAAACGAGGGGCGTTGGGCTCTATAGATATTATTAGTGGGCCTGGATTTCTTGGTAAATTGAGAAGCGGAATGTCAGCTCAATGTTCAGACGTCGTCGACAAAGAAGTGAAAAAGAATGTTTTAGGTGCAGACGAGGAAACCTTGCTTTCCTACCTTAAATAAAACGTTATTTAGTAGTTAGATTGTCACAGGCGGCTGTTGTCATTGCCGCCTTCTCTTACTCGCTTATAAGTAAAAGTCAGCGGTTTTCGTCTGCCTTTAACACGTTAACTTCACCGATTGCCTCGGCGCTTTTAAACGTCTTTACTCGCGTAACTTCAAGATCGGTATAAATACGAGGATTATTCAAAATATATTCTACCTCATTGTTCAATGAGCCTTGTGTGTCAGCCGCTAACCACGCATTTATCGCATGTGCATTATGTGGAAGAAAGCAAGGAATGGATTTTTCATGATACTGGCTAAATCCCTCTACGGGTGGGCGCGTCACTACTGCACAAGAAAATAGGCCATTACTAAACCGCCGGTATACCGCGCCAATTAACAATGCACCAGTAGCCGGTTTCATTAAAAAGTGCGCGTTTCCATTAGGTTTTGCGTCAAACCACCACGTTGCATCGATGGTGCTATCACCAGATACAATTAAATTGGTAATTTGTCGTTCTGGCACTTTTCCAAATGCAGGATAAAAGTTAATAACATTGCTTGTGGAAGATTCATTGACAAAAAGCGGAATGGTTTGTGTAAGCCCGACTTCTTCAAGAAGCGCAATAACGTCAGGTGAGTCAGTAATACGCTGTATAAATCCGCACATAAGTCCTCGTATTGAAAAATGCTTCCGCCATTTTAAAATTCTATAGGTTCCATATCTCAAAATATTGCATGGTAAATGAAAAAAAGGAAAAGGGATTCACCCTTTTCCTTTTTTTAAAGATAAACTTCAGTTTGTTCAGTCTAACTATTTAGCGGTGTGTTTATCAAAAAACTCAATCATTGCAGTCCAACGCTCGACGTTGTTTTCTTCTTTATAGAAACCGTGTGCCTCGCCAGACTTCATCATCCATTCGTACGGTTTATTGCGCTTTTCTAACTCTTCTCGTAACGCAAAAGCATGCTCTTTGGGTACACGGACATCTTCCTCACCTTGGATGATGAATACAGGTACCTTTATTTTATCGACGTTTTTTACCGGAGATTGGCTATCACCATCAGGCAATACACGATTCAAGTAGTTTATACCAGATTGAGACTCTGGAATGTCGCCTGCAGATTTCATCAGTGCTAGGTCATACACTCCTACAAAACCTACTGTACACTTATATAAGTCAGGTTCTCTAATGACACTTTGGAGGGCGGCATAACCACCATAAGAAGCACCATAAACACACATTCTATTTTGATCAACAATGCCTTGCTCAATTAGATAATTGACGCCGTCGGTCATATCGTCAATCATTAGTGTTCCCCAAGATTTGAAACCTGCTTTCAGAAACTCTAAGCCATAGCCTCCTGAACCTCTGAAATTAGGTTGGAATACAGCATAGCCGTGAGCCGCCAACACTTTAGCATCGCTTCTCATTTCAGTAAGTGTATCTTTTAAACCGTGAGGACCACCGTGTGGATGCATTATTAAAGGAAGGTTTTTTGATACACCTACTGGTAAAGTAAGAATGCCCGAAATCTCCAGACCATCTCTTGCCTTATAGGTAACAACTTTAGATTGGGGCATATCAAAATCGTTTAACCATGGTCGCGTATCAGTCAGTTTTGCTAACTGTTTTTTATTTTTATTAAACAGATAATAAGCCGTAGGTTGATTAATCCCGCCAACTGCTACAATCATCTTTGAGCCGTCATACGTCGAAGATGTGATAGACACTACACTGCCCTTAAACGCTTGACGTAAACTAGCTAAAATTCGTTGTTCATCCGTATTTTTAACTTCACTAAAGTAAGTAGCACTGAGGTCTTTATATTCATATTCCGCGCCTATGACTTCTTGCACTTGCCCTCTAACTTCGTGCAATATAGGCTCCACATCAACCATTTCATGGGCAGCTAAAACAGTGTGCTTTTTAGTATCAATGTTATAAGTTGCGACAGCATCTGTATCAGTTTCAATGGTACTAAGTCCAACTAGCGTTTTATCATCGGCCAAAAATACTAATGGATTGAAAAATGAATCAAATGATTCCGCCTGAAATGCCACTTGCCAGTCGTCGTTTACTGAACTTCGTACCATTAGCGTTACTTGATTATTTTCATTAGGATCTGAGCTCGTCATTGCCAAAGCTTCACCTTTGCTGTTGGTTATGATTCGTAAGCTATCTCCTGTAGATTTATACATACGTAAAGGCATTCTACCCAACGATGCTTTTCGCCCATTGCTCACCTTCATTTTATAGAGATCCAAAAAAGGCTCTTTTGTTGACCCTTGAACGCTAAAAACGACGATGGCATCTGGATCGTCTGGTAAAAAATCTACGACCTGAGAGTATCGGGTATCACCACTTTTAGAGCGGTAGCCAGTGAGGACCACGTTATCACTGCCATCTGCATCCATCGCTAACAACTCTCCAGTCGGGACTGGTTGCTCTAGGGCGCCGACTTCACGCACCATGCTCAGTAAGAGACGTTCATCATTTAACCAGTTAAAACTGCCGACTGACTCTTTTCCCCTTCCTCGAGTGATCGATTGTACTTTTTGCTTTTCAATATCAAGTACCGTAAGGAAAACAACGCCCTCATCATCTCTGGAAGTAGATGCCAGATATTTACCATCTGGGGATATTTTAATTTGTAAATACTGAGAGTGTTTTGCGAAAGCCTCTAAAACAGGCGTTTTCACTTCAGCATTTGTAGAAAAAGAGAAAGCTAGGCTTCCCAGCATAATCGTTTTCAAAAGCGATAAACGAGCTTTCATTTATAATTATCTCCATGTAAAAAAGCCCCCTATATTCGGGGGCTTACTTGCACTCTAATCTGACTTAGAAAGAGTAAGTGATATTGGCGAACACACGACGCCCAATAAAGTCATACTGAGAAAAACGCGCAGCGTTTCCTACTTGGTCACCACTTGCTGAAATGCGAGGGGGCTTTTCGTCAAATACGTTAGCAACACCTACAAGAACATCAAAGTTATCGAATGCATACGAACCTGACACAGAGTGGTAGGTAGTCCAACTAGTTTCATCAATAAACGTAACTGTTTCATTGTTCACTGTCGTCGTGTTGGTTTCACTACCATAGAATTCATAGTCATTCGTTGCGTCGTAATAATTTGCTGTCCATGTAACGCTCCAATCATCTTTGCCGTAGCTAAGACGTGCAACACCAACATGCTTAGGCCTACCGTTTTCTCCTACTTCATTGTTGTACGGTGTATCTTCAAATAGAAGACCGAACTTTTCAATTTGCATAGTGTGTTCAACGGTGAAACGTACATTACCCCAATCAAATTCTTCATTGTATGAGAATTGGTAATCCACACCACGTACACGCTGATAAGCAATGTTTACATAGCCACCATTTATAATATCAATCCCATAGTCGTTTGTATCGGTATTGTTACGGCGAGTAAACAGGTCACAAAGTGGCTCATTAGCAAAATCAATTGAGTCGTAGCAACGATCAACAATTTCAGAACCACCTAAGTTGTCTATCTCGTCAAAAATTTCAATGTTGAAATAATCGATTGAGAACGCGTAAGTATCTTCTGGACTAGTAAATACAAAACCAATACCCTCAGCAACAGACGTCTCAGCCTCTAGTCGCCCTACGCCACCACGAGTAATAGATGTAGCGGAGCTTCCACCCTGAACGTAGTCCTCTGGAATACCCTCAGCAGAACAGTTTTCAAACACTGTATCTGTAATATCGCCTGAAGCAAAGTTAGCAACGTAATCTAAACAAGGATCTAACGCTAACTGTTGCAAGAAACCTGTTTGCTCTGCAAGGTATAGTTCATATAGCGCTGGAGCACGAAATGATGTACCGCGACTCGCACGAATGCTGTAACCTTCAGCTATCGTCCAGTTTAAACCTAGTTTATAGGTAGTATCATTTCCGTAAGTATTAACATCGTTCCATCGTCCAGAAGCTGTTAAATCTAACTTTTCTACTCCTGTAAGGCCTTCCAGTAGAGGTACCTTAAACTCAGCGTAAATCGCTTTAGTTAACTGATCACCGGCGGTGATGCCTGCACCAGATAGACCCCACGAGTTACCATTTAGCGTATTTTGACCTGGCTTATCTTTAATTTCATCTTTTTGAATTTGGAAACCAAAGGCTGCACCGACTTCACCTGCTGGAAGTGTAAATACATCACCAGTTATAAAACCTTCAAGGGTCTGCTGATCGTAGGTTGTTGTTCCTACGTCTTCACCGAAAAGAAAAGCTTCTTGTGCTGGTGTTCTGTTGCCGTAAAGAAATTGAGGATCAGTCCATGGGATATCAACGCACGTATTCCCGCTAAATTGCGTAACAGCGCCGCTGCATGTTGTGCCGTTCGCGAAGTTAGCTTGAGCCATTTCCATTGCATCTTGGAAAATTATTTCTTGTGTATAAGTACCGTCGTTGTGACTGTATTGATAAGAAAGGTCCCACGCCCAAAAACCGATGTCACCCATTGCACCAACTACGCCTCGGGTATAATCCACTTCGATTTCAGATGAAAAATGGTCGGTAAGTGCAACTGGAAAGATGCTTCCAGCGCCGTCAAAGCCATCGACTACCGAAGCGTCTTGAGGACCAACCTCTGCGGTCCAGAATTGGCGGTAACCATTAGTCTTAGTGGTACGTTGACTATGGATAAATTCACCATAAATTGTCACATCATCACTAAGGTTATATTCACCAGTTGCATAAATTGATGCATTTTGAGTTTCTGGCACTAAAGTTTCTCGTCCTAGAAATGGGTGATTTTGATCCCACCAACCTTCACTCGCATAGTTGTCAGTGAAAGAAACTGGATACCATCCCTCCGGCGTAGTAAAACCTACGTTTGCATCATTAATGCTTTCATAGCCGTTGTTGGCGAAAAAATTGTCATAATCAAAAGCGGCCTGCAAACTACCGCCATAGCCATCTGTCGAGACAGGACCGTAAAGCCAAAGGCCATACCCTGTTTCAGAACAATGATAGTCACCAGTGCGGGGGTCAATCGGATCGTTTCGTGAACCGTCAGCTGAAAATTGAAGTCGCTCAGTACAATTTAAGTAATCGCGATCGCCTCGGCTTAGCATAGAAACTTTACGGTAATCAGCGGTTACTCGGAAAGAGCCTTCTGCATACTCTTCACCGAATGAAATATTAACACGACGGTCTTCGCCGCCAGACTCCATCGGCTGGCTAATATCAACGTTTACCGTCTTCTCGTCACCTTTCTTGGTGATGATGTTAATTACACCGGCTACCGCGTCTGAACCATAAAGCGCAGAAGCACCGTCTTTTAACACTTCAATCCGCTCTACTGCCGAAAGAGGAATACTGTTTAAATCAAAAGAAGAAACCGCTCCTCGAGTACCTGCTGGCCCTGCACGGCGTCCGTTCAATAGAATTAGAGTACGGTTTGGACCAAGACCACGAAGGCCTACAGTTTCTGAACCAGTACCCCCATCTGTTACATAGCCAACGGTTAACGCCGCGGTAATTTGATTGGAACCGGCAGCAGCTGTACTCGTACGAAGTAGCTCCCCTAAAGACTTAAGGCCCTGATTTTCAGCGTCCGCAACTGAAATGATGTCTATAGGCGTATCATTAGCAAAAGAGTCTGTGCGGATACGAGATCCTACCACTGAGATCTGCTCTACTGTGTCAGCGTCTTTTTCTACTGTGTCCTGAGCAGAAACGAAAGGAGCAGCACTTATTCCAAGTGCGACGATTATCCCCTGAGATAATCTATTAAGTGTGTTTCGATTTTCCATATCTATTCCCTGGAAATTTGCTTTCCGGACAAACAGAAACACCCGATGGGTAAGTCCGTTTATCCATGAAGCTTTCTTATGTAGGCAAAATGTAAATGCGACCTATTTTCATTTTTGAAGCTTGGGGAGATTTACATTTCATTAATGTTACGCAATGCGCAACATTAGCCAAAAGTATAAGATATAGCTAAAGGTGTCAATTGTGACATTAGTGACTGAAATATAAGTAATTTACGGGGAAAAACGCTTTTTATTTACATTTAGAAACAACTTTAATGGCACTAATAAATGAACTATAAGATGCTGTTTATATAACAAAATTATTACATGTAAAGATAATTTTGCACAGGCTATACGCGTCACTTTTTAATAGGTATGGAAGTAACCATTTAAAAGAAAAAACCCGATACCTCTTCACAAGATATCGGGTTGTTATTAATTAAGTCGCAACTATTAGACTTAAATTAACGTTGTGATTTAAACTGAAAAATAAATCTACACGCTAGTCGCTTTGATAACCTCTTGGCCTGCCATATAAGGCACAAGCGCCTTTGGAATCGTAACGCTTCCGTCTGCTTGCTGATTGTTCTCTAAAATAGCTACAAGCGTACGCCCTACCGCTAAACCAGAACCATTCAATGTGTGCAGAAGTTCAGTTTTATTCGTTTCTGGGTTACGGAATCTAGCCTGCATGCGTCGTGCTTGGAAGTCCAACATGTTTGAACATGAAGAAATTTCACGATAGGTATTTTGCGCAGGTAGCCATACTTCAAGATCGTAGGTTTTACATGCACCAAAGCCCATATCACCAGTACAAAGCAACACTTTGCGGTACGGCAACTCTAGCTTTTGAAGAATAACTTCGGCGTGTCCTGTTAGTGCTTCTAGCGCGTCAAAGCTCTCTTCCGGCTTAACTAACTGTACAAGTTCTACCTTGTCGAACTGATGCTGACGAATAAGTCCACGGGTATCACGACCGTACGAACCAGCTTCTGAGCGGAAGCAAGGCGTATGTGCTGTCATTTTCACAGGCAGTGATTTCGCATCTAATATTTCATCGCGTGCAATATTAGTTAGCGGAACTTCCGCCGTTGGAATTAGGCTAAGCCCCTGTCCTTCTTCAGTTGCTGGCTTGGTGTGAAATAAGTCCTCACCAAATTTAGGCAGCTGACCTGTGCCATAAAGGCTGTCAGCATTAACCAAGTAAGGCACATACATCTCTTGGTAGCCATGTTCTTGTGTATGGGTATCTAGCATGAACTGAGCAATTGCACGATTTAGGCGAGCAATATCGCCGCGCATCACTACAAAGCGGCTTCCCGTAAGCTTACTTGCGGTAGCGAAATCTAAGCCGTTGTTTAAGCCTTCAGCCACATCAACATGATCTTTAACTTCAAAATCAAACGTGCGTGGTTCGCCCCATCGAGAAATCTCAACATTGTCATCTTCGTCTTTACCCGCTGGTACAGACTCGTGTGGCAAATTAGGAATGCCTTGCGTAAGGGTGTTAATTTCTTCCAACAGTTCGCTAAGTTCCGCTTTAGCGGCGTCAAGCTCGTCACCAAGCTTACCCACTTCAGCCAATAGCGGTGCAATATCTTCGCCCTGCGCTTTTGCTTTACCAATGGATTTACTTCGTACGTTACGCTCGTTTTGCAGATCCTGTGTTCTGGACTGAAGTGTTTTTCTTTTTTCTTCAAGCGAACTGAAAGCTGCTACATCGAGGTTAAAACCACGGGCAGCTAATCGCTTAGCTGTTTGTTCTATATCGCTTCGCAAACACTTTGGATCTAACATGTGTTTCTAATTATCCTTTCATCAATTGAATGGCTAGCCAACCTGCTATTAGGCAAGCGCCAACGTTAAGAAATACATTTGCTGCGGCTTTAAGCCACAACCCGTTTTCTAATAAAGTTAAGGTTTCAACGGAAAATGTTGAGAATGTAGTAAAGGCACCTAATAGCCCTACACCGATAAGCGCTCGGTAAGGAGAGTCGCTTAAATCATGACGTTCGATAAAACCGTACAGTAATGCGAGTGCAAACGACCCGACCACATTCACCGTTAGTGTACCAAACGGCATGTGTTTTCCAAATAAGGAATCAACACTTGTGGTAACAAAATAGCGTAAACAGGCGCCGGTCGCACCGCCAGCGGCAATAAAACAATACAAAGCTAACCCTTGAGGCACGAAAACTCCCTAGCGCATTTTTTTATTAACTAATTCATATAATCTGAACTAGTTGAGTTACATGTCTGCAACTTTACCTTTTATTGTTACTTCTCGCATTAAGTGAATCGAGAAATTCACGCTTGGCTTTCAAAGCTTTCTCTAAACCGCGTTCATTAGGGTTATACAAGCGAGTTCCGGTAAGGCTTTCCGGAAAGTAAGACTCACCCGCGGCAAACGCGTTCGGCTCGTTGTGAGCATAGCGGTAACCATCGCCATGACCGAGCTCTTTCATTAGCGACGTAGGCGCATTGCGTAAATGCATGGGAACAGGTGCATCAGAGGTTTTACGCGCCAATGCTTTTGCTTCGTTAAACGCCATATATACCGCGTTACTTTTCGCAGCTAACGCACAATATACCGCAGCTTGAGCAATAGCGCGCTCGCCCTCTGCGGGCCCTACTCGGTGAAACGTGTCCCAGGCATTAATACAGAGCTGCATTGCTCTTGGGTCTGCATTACCAATGTCTTCAGACGCGATAGCAAGTAGACGTCTTCCTACATACAGCGCGTCTCCCCCGCCATCAAGAATTCTTGCGTACCAGTAAAGGGCTGCGTCTGGATCTGAGCCTCTAACAGATTTATGAAACGCGGAGATTAGGTCGTAGAAGGTGTCGCCTTTATTGTCGTAACTAGCAACTTTTTCGCCTACCGCATGCTCAACATCGCTTACGGTTATTTCGTTTGCTCCGGTGAAGTCGGCAGCAAGCTCTAAATAGGTGAGAAGACGACGTGCGTCGCCGCCACTTAAATCAATAAGCGCGTTTCTGGCTGTTTCTTTAATACCAAGGGCTCTGTCACCCAG
>Ga0209562_1000963_pt1 | contig 10596 bp, 8 predicted proteins | sample WorMetvacBELIZE2_FD_187399 | JGI IMG/M metagenome (GOLD analysis project Ga0209562, IMG submission 187399) | Marine gutless worms symbiont microbial communities from Max Planck institute for Marine Microbiology, Germany - Olavius vacuus BELIZE.2... | ecosystem: Host-associated > Annelida >...
TTACTGCAACTGAAAAATAAAAAAATAATAACTGTAACTGTAACTGTAACTGAAAAACCCTAACTGGAATTACACTGCATATACATCAATCTTTCTACAGGGTGCGACTAAAAGCGTACCACGACGAAAAAATGCAATTCCAACTTGGTAGCTTATTGGCGGGAAATGAAATTCAAAGTACAAATTTGTAAGCGATCAGGTAGCAACACATGGAGTTCGGCGAAGAGCGTACTGTTAAGAAAACTGAAATTTATCAGAGATGGCTGGATATTTCTGTAAATGCATATTCTTATACTAAAAACAGAACAGTTAAATACCTTATCGGTGTGTTAGTTAACACTGCCCGCTGCTAACATTTGCCGAAAGTCATGTAAAATATTAATACATATCTTATAGCTTATAATGTTTACTTTCCTTCGTCAAAAGTTCAACATCTGCTTTCAGTGGTTAAAGTGCAAAATTAGAGGTGGGAGAACGCTACGTTCATGTTTGGGCCCCTGGCAATGGTCGTGTGCCTTTTCCTTGCATTATAACAATCTGAGGTGGGGGAACGCTTTGAGTCACAAATTGGAGGTGGGGAACGGCGTTCTCTTGCGTCCCATTACAGTTTAGCCACTGTCTGCTTTATGCAAATACTGAAGCACCTTTAATTCGCTCAGAGCAAGTCGCGGAAATATTCGACGTTATCAAGCCTACATGCCGCTGTGCTTCTTACCCCATCCAATAAGGTACAAAGCACCGAGCGAGGAAGGTGCCTCAAATGCATACGATATGAGGCGATGCAGGTAGTAACCCTCGCAGAACATCCAGAAATAGTTCGTACTCGTCAGATATATCTTGAGAAACGACACGACGCGACACCAAACCTGAAAACGTTTTAATAAAGTTACAGTATAAGCGTCAGTTCCGATATTCTTTGCTTTATAGTTCATAAGTTAATAAACTCTTGTGATAAATGCAGCGTCATAGGCGTAATGGTGTATCGACCACGAAGGACGGGGGACGCGTCCTCCAGACTTTTGCACATGGAAAACGGCAACGGAAATTTACCACAATTTGTTGCTAAACATCAAACACCCAGTAGGCCTAAATACTAATACATTATAACAAGTAGACCGAATTCATTAAGCCACTAACCAAATTACTTAAGAACTTTATCAGCAGAATGTAAATACAAGACAGCTCTTTAGTATGAAGACTTTTCCTGTTTATTTTTGGTCTGTGCTGTATCACAATATTAGCCTGAATTAGGTTTTCAATGTCATCAGTAATGCGTAAAATGTACCAGAATGCGCCATTTCCGTTTACAAAAAAATTGTGAGGAGGGGCACACTACTTCCGCAGCAACACACGCCGAATATACAAGTAACAGCAGTGACTCTTGATTTATAACTAGTCTATTTCAAAGAACAATTCATTATTAAAAAATACGCTTTTGGCTCGCGTCAAGCGCCAGATTATCCACATAATTAGCACGCAATCCCTATGTTTGTACATCGAATAGGGCTACCACTGGCAATTCATTGACAACACTCCAGTGAACCGATACAATTCGCCCTGGACTTTGATCACTGACGGACTGCCGGAAAAGTTGATTTAATTGGCTTGTATACTCGCCAAACACAACGCGCAGTTATATTTACTGATGTCACGTCGGAACTGGCGACAGTTCGTCGCTAGCCAGCAGTCGTCGTTAAGGGCGTCGTCATGACGTCATAAGCTTTCTGCTGATGCAGCAATAGGCACGAACGACGACGCCCTTAACGACGACGCATCATTCAGAGGTTCAACTTTCCACCTTTTCCCCAAAAATTGGGTCGTCAGATCACTCCATATTTTGCATAGGGTATCCTAGAGATGACCCCCAAATCCCTAAAAATTTCGTGCAAATATGGTTGTTAATCCAATCGGTCGGCATTTCAGCCGAACTCTAGGTCGGCATTCCGGCCGTTCGGCCTTCCAACACGGAGCCGGTCAAACAGACAGAGCGTCCGATTTTTATGTACAGATTGGCTTAAAGCTATAAGTGGGTGAGCAGTTTTTAACACACACCCGCACAAGAAAGATTATTTAGTCACACAAATGCTGTAAATGGTCGCCTGCATGTGAATGTTACCAACATGAATGATAAAACATCGTCAGACATGCATTGGACACAATCACATTAATAAACTATAAACTGTGCTAGTCATTTCGACGCTGGCGACATGCTGAACTCGTACGATTGTCTTCGAGTCTTACCGGGTTGCGGTGGATGACGGAGTCTGTGCCAACGGGATTCGACAGAAGCTCGTAGTGGACCAGCGAGTACCAGATGATGCTAACGATGTTGACCAGAGCCAGAGATACGAAGAACTGAACGTGTAGCCGCACACGATCTTGTTTCCATAAGTCCCTGCACCAACAGTCGAAGGTTTTAAAATTTTGTTCTCCTACACCAAACTGGCAATCGTTTATACAGAAGTAATCCGTTTATATTTTTAAATAGCCTGAAAAACGTCGTTAAAACGAAGCACACAGTAGTGGGCCTATGTGTAGCAACAACAAAGACGTTAGTCAGATTACTATCGGTGTTACAAAATGAACTGGGCCAGAAAGTTCACAAGAATTAGCCAGGCTGCGTTAAAGCGTAGCAAGTAGGCCAGATGAGCTATTTATTTAATTTATTTAAAAACATACGTTACATAAACAGTAAGAGTACCAGAACTCGGTTCTACATGACGTTCATCGCAAGAATAGATGTGAAGTAATGCGTCACATTGGCGGTCTAACATGCAGACCAACATACCAGCAACTTAACGAGTAAACCTAGCGAGCAGTGTATTTGTGGGAAAACGTCGACATTAATGAGGAAAGAGGACAGCGAGAGATGATAGATGACAGCTGGACCTGAACACGCAGAAGATGATGATCGCAGGTGTCAGTATGAAGACGCTCAGCACATTGAACGTGACACAGACGTAAACAGCATCAACGTACGCCTAGTCATTGCAACAGCAACAATTAGATCACCATCATTATAGCGCTCGGATTAGCGGCTACATAAATCTAATAGTAGTAGTAGTCTAATATTCGTCTAACTCACGATCGATCTACTCCGTGTTTAAGAAAACAATCTGGCTGTCTAGTAACTGTAGGCATGCATAATATTTTGCTGGAACATACAGAGTGGCCCAGAAAGTAAGCACAGTCAGCGTTTGACTTGTTCTAAAGAACGTATTACTTCATAGCATGACAAAGTTGTTCAAAAAGTCGTACAAAGTTTCAAAAAGATGTTAACTGTGTCCGCCATAAGCTGCTGTCACTGTGCGACATGTCATGCTGACTACATATCATTCATTCACTAATTTCTTTGATGTCGGCAGCTTTCGTGCAAATCTCGGTTGTACGCTATCACATCTCCTATCACAGGTTGTCGATGCAATCTAAAGAGAGTAGCCGGAATATCAGACACCAATGTTTATTCGAAAACTCATTCTGTAGTTGTCTACTACCATACTGTTATTCGTGCAAACTCGTAGGCCTAACCAGAATACGGTCGTCATTTGTTAATTGACCCATATTAAGCCTATATAGCGACCTGCAGTTTGAACGCTTCAAGAAATGACGACGCAGACGTGCAGATCGTTGCATTATTAAACACAACAAACTTTGACACATGTGGCGTCAAGTGGTGTCGTCAATAGTACGAATAAGAAAAGTCCCAAATCGTTTAAGTCGACGTCACTTTTTGGGTCACTCTGTACATTCTAGAGGGCCGTGCGGTGCCTAGGTGCACCAGCGAGTACCATGTTGCAATAGTTCACCCGAGCTGTGATAAAAGCGTGAACAAGTGTATTTGCGGACTCGTCCAGTGGCCGTCCAACTCGTCGAAGTTGGCGAAGCAGTAGAAACGTGCTGCACAAACGCTGGAAACATGTTTATCCAGGCGGAGGTCGGACGAGAAGATCACGTCGAGCACGCGAACATGGTCCGACGTCGTGACAGTGCACAGAATGACGGGCACGTTGTCGGGTAGCCTCAAGTTGCAATGCATCGCAATTGTCACCTTTTCTAGTTTACAGATTTATTTTGCTCATCTGTTTTTTTGTTTCGTTTTATCACTTTAGCTTTTTTATTTCGATTTCTTATGTTAGGCTAATAAAAGCTGGCTTTTTAACACACGTGAAATCTGCACATTATACGTACCATATGCCGTATTAGTGCACAAGTAATTAAAATTATAGAAGAAGGTTTAATGCATATTAACACTTACTGCATAACATAATGATAAAGTAAAAGTAAACAGTGATAGATAGTAGCTAAGTGACAAGTTATTGGCCGCGCAACGAAATTTTCTATCGGAATGTTTGTGCGTCTGTCCGTCCGTCCATCTGTTTGGTCCGCTCGTGATCCACGCATAGACGGTTCAAGATCTCGAAATACACTTCACACTACTACGTGTGGATTTTTGTTATTTTCTTGAGATCATTTTCGCAATACTGAATTTAAGAGTTTACTCCTAATGAGTGCGTTACAGACAGCGGAAACTTGAATAATGATCCGCGATATCTGGGAAACGATGAGAGTTAGGATGTAAGTTAGTATTATTTACCCATGAGAAGTGACATCACCGGCTTTCGATTGGTACCGAGAATGGTGACCTCGAATTACCTTAAAATGCGTAACGGTCGATATTTTGCATTACTTCACCGAATTTGGCAGCTTTGGGGCCACGTCAAAGTAGTTAAGTTAGATCCATAACACTGTGCTGTGTACGACAAGAATTCCCCAAGAATCTCGTTTTCGGAATAAGTGATTTATGGTGATACACTCATTACTGATAAACAGTGCGTTACAGAGAGGCATGCCCCTGTGACCGCGAAAACTCGAGTTATGCGACATTGCGCGGCCATCTCAACAATATCTGAGCTCTTGTATAAAAATCGCATAACATTGAAAACGCATCAGATACAATATCGTCAGTCAGTGATTGACGTCGTTGAGAAACCTGTTTGTTTAGGCACGGTCTATAGTCGGTCCATTCCAAACCGTCTTTAACTGCCCACTGACCGCTTCTTGTGCAGTTTTTCACAGACTTCTCTGCCATCCACAATTCAACAACGAAGTAAACTGCAAGCAAGTTCAATAACAAGCGAAGTGTGTATCCCCGAATTATCTTACGAGCAACCCGGAGCATCTGTCAGTTAATGACGTATTTCAAAGGGTCAGCTGAATGTGTATGGTTAAAGACGCAAGGGAACGCTGTTCATCCTATAATTTTTGAAACCTTTCTCTGTCTCAGATTATTACAATGCTATGGAAAGACACACAACCACTGGCAGCGGCCCAAACCTCAGTCTACAGTAGTTCCCCGCGTCTAATGCGTATAATGGGCAAAGTTGCAACTGTTAGAAAGCTTTCCATATCCGGAATCAAGGACAAATCAGAAATGACGTGATTGCCAACCACTGGACTCCAGGATATTCGAATGATTGTGAAAAAAAGTTGCCTTCGTCTATTTGGTCACGTCGCCTGCCACCCGCTCTCTGTCTTAGTCTCTGTATCAGGTGCTGTCAGACTCAGAGCTGGCGTCCCACCGGGTTTTCACACGGCGCTGTCCAACGGGTCGTCCACCCACTCCCTGGATACATCACATCTCCTCTCTGACATTGGCTTATCCTCTGCAGACGCTTGACATCTGGCGATGGATCTATGCGTATGGAGAGCAGTCGCAACGGCGGAAATGCTAAGCAATTAATAATGGCGATTGATGATGAATGACATACAACGGTGAATTGCCACTTGACGAAGCCGCTGAGACAGCACGTCGCCTATCAAACCTACACAGTTAAAGCTTATTCGTTTGACAATATTACATTCTGCATTCTACGTTCTACCTGCACAAAATTGTAACGAAATGTACTTGGTTCAACCACATGCAACATCAAAAGCTTTATACCGTCGATCTCTCGTCCTGCTGTGCTGTTTGCAAATGTTTTACTTACTTACTAGTTGATAACAGACTGAGAGATGGTCGCACAAACCGGCGACTTCAGCGCGTGGCATGTACTCGGGACACTGCTGGTGTACCACTGCTCCTGCCGGTGTGACGTCCCAGCAGCTGAAACCGTCCCACGTGGCCGCGCAGCTGGCAGGTGCGTCGACGAGGGAAGTCAGTTGTCGTCTAGCCGCTCTTTGACGTTGTCGCCGGCAGCACGCGTCCGCCTTCCTACAGCACTGGATCCAGCGCGAGCAGCCGTCTGAGCCACCCATGTGGCCGGCGAACTGACGACAGACGTGGTCCAGTGACGCTAGGTCCGCCGAGTCCACCACGTAGCTTTCGGCTACGTCGCTGCCGTTCGACCGCACCAGGTGAGTGTAATTCTCGCTCGACGGCCTCAAGCCGCCGACGCCCGGGAACAGGTAGAAATAGCACAGTGTGCAGGCTCGTTGTCGGTAAGTCGTCACGTCAACTGTACCGAAACGATCTCTGCACGTCGATGATGCGTTTATTGCGGCGTCGTCAATGACAACAGTTGGATGTACCGTCATCGTCAGCATCAGCTGCAGCAACAACATGACAGAGTGCTCCCTGCAGTCCATGGTTTCAGTAAGGCGTGATACGGCGCATTGTGACACATTGTTTTATTGCGCCTTAGAAATATTATTACTTACTTACTTACAAATGAAATGTAATTGCGCTGCGTTAACGTTTCTTCATGGCATCTCAACAACGTGTTAAGATGCGGCACGTGTAGTACAGAGATGGCGCACCTGTGCGTGCACCTGTATTGTTACACAAGTAACCATTAACGGTGCTTGCGAGTCTCCGCTTAAAAATCGGCAAGACTGCATCAGCGCTGACTAAATGAATTAAATTTTAACAACTTTGACATTACAGAAAGATTCCGCATCGTTAACTCTGCGAATTCTCGTGGCAGAAATGAAGGCGCAAAGGGCAGCTACATACGACTATTATTGTGGTATTGGTTGTCAAGAAAGTTTTCTTTATCGTTTAATTTTGATTTTATACTGGCTGATGGAAATAAAACAAAGTATGAGAATATTGTCGTTCTGACGGCCAGTAGAGCTGCGCGAATAATGTGGATGTAATGAACTTGCATGTGGATACACGAAAGCGTGAAAGCGTAGAGCTAACTTGCTTACCAAAAGTGTCGTGGTCCACTGTACAAGACAACGAAGAGGCGACGTTGACACGCTCATGGTATCTGCATTCACCGCGGGACGACACGATTCTGTGTGTATGTTTGTAAGACTCTTCGCACACGCGACGCTGACTAACGAGCATCGACCTATGTAGTACACGCGAGCGACCACCAGCGCGCGGCACCACCGCCTAGACGCTGACACTGTCGTGCTGCCTGATGACGCCGCTTCTTCTCCTTCAGCACCATCACCGAATACGAAACACGTTCTTCTAATTGTAGGGATCATGAATTAGACCCCAATTCACGTAGTCTGTAAACATTTCATGTTTCGTTGCTGTGAGTCGGCTTACAGTAAGTGTGATTAAGTTTACACTCACCGTAAACCGATTTATAACAGCGAAACACGAAATGTTCATAGATTACGGGATAGCTGAATTTGCAGGACTGGAATTTGCACGACTGGAAAATGACGGACTGAAAATGATGGAGTAGAACAAGAGGAGACGTACATACTGCACACGATAAAGTGAACGCAAACTAATGTGTATACGACACGTAATTATTTCACGCACAAATCCAAATACATATCTTACGGGTATTGTTTGAGGGACTTGGAGCAACAATGTGATCGACAGCATAATTAACTACAACACTGGGATACATGGCGTACTGTGGTCATTGTATGATTTTTTTAAATCATATTTTAATAAATATAACTCTAAATGCGGTATAATAAATGTCTTTAGATTAATGCTTGAAACAATTATACGTCGTACACATTAAAGTTTTTCATCGGATGCAGTATATACGTTTGCTCTTGTTCTACTCCGTCATGTTCCATTCCGTCATTTTCCATTCCTGCAAATTCCACCCCTGCGATTTCGTCCATCATTTTTCAGTCCTGCAAATTTCACCCCCCGTTTTTTGATGGTCCGTCATTTTCCACTCCTGCAAATTCCAGTCACCCATAGATTACATGGATTGGGATGCACCTCCACAACGTTGAAGAAGTTTACACTTACTGTAAACTTATTGAACGTTGTGGATGCGAATGATGCAGCAATGTTGCTATTTACATTCAGTGATTACACTGTTGTAGCTGTGCAGGTTGTAATTTATTTTTTTTAAACTTTCGATATGCTGATGATGCAGCTTTTCTGAGGAAAGTTGAGGCCGATTTAAAAAAAAACTATTTTGATTAAGTGTCGGTTTGCAAGAAGTACAATACGGAGACAAATGTACTGAAAACAAAGACAATGACTGTCAGCAAGAAACGACATTTACGTCATAGTTAATAGTAACAGTCGAACAAGTGCCAGAGTAGGCCAACTAATACCTTAGCTATTAGATAAATAAAGATAGAAAAAAATACAAGATGTTAACAAATAAGAACTGCACTGTCAAAGAATGGTTTTTTTTTCAGGATCTACTAAAAGAGAATAGCACTTTAAAAACCAAAAAGAATGCTAGTTTGTTACATTATATCCATTCTAATATTGGACCTATCTACAAATCTGATTAGAAGAAATTAAGCATTCGAGTAGTGGAGCTACCGTATAGAATGACAGTCAAATGTGGTGGTAGGCTATTACACAGAATACAAGAAGCTGAGCTAGCGCAGAGATAGCGCCGGTCGGCGGTCATTACTCCATTCAAGGTCATTTAAGGTCACTGATTTTGGTACCAATCGAAAGCCCGTATGCGACTTCCTATACTAACTTACATTCCGCTTCGCACCGTTTGCCAGATGTCGCGCAGTACTGATCAACTTATTGCTGTTGACAGCGTGTACCTCTTTCTGACAAATTCTTTCTCAGAAACCTCTGCAAATATCACCAGAAGTCATATATTGCTAATAACTATATTCTTTGGACTACATTTTTTCATAGAGAATATGGTTTTATCATCAACCACTTTTACGTAATTGCCCCAAAGCTGCCGAATTCAGTATAATAATGCAAAATAACGGCCATTACGCCGTTCAATGTCATTCGAGGACACCGATTTTGGCACCAATCGAAAGCCCACATGCAACTTCCTATAGTGATACTTACCTCTTATCTCGCACCGTTTTCAAGTCATTGCAGATTATTGGTCAAATTTGCGCTTTCGACGGGGATACCTCTATTTTAAAAAGGCACTCATTCGGAGTGATCCCCTTAAACTTGTAACCATGAAATTTGACCTCATAAAATTTGAGACATTCCTCTATCGTGTGTCAAAAATGGGTTTCGATATCTTGAACCGTTTAGGCGTGGTCCACGAGTGTGACAGACAGACAGACAGACAGAACTGCTTTTAGCAATAACGCGCCAGAAAGTGGATTTAGCTGATATCGGATCTAGTGGTAATAGTGCGCACAATTTATCTGAAGGTTAAATGGATCTTAAAATAGCGTAAGACCGACCCCGGCGGACGTGGATTGATGACATCAAACGTGGGACCAACTGAACAATTAGTCCTACGAGAAGATAAAAATAGCAGCTGAAGACAGGTTGAAGTGAAGGACCCTGCACAGGACGCCTGTGAAGATCCCAAGCTTCTGCGGCGGAAGAAGATGGGTGATGATGATGATGTATCGTTCGACCATTTTGTCTGTTACTTAGTTGTATGTATAGGCCTAGTATTTCATATTGTTTCTCTCTGTCTGTCAATTGTGTGCTTTATGTTTATGTTTTTTTTCTTTCTATAAGCTATGTGCCTGATTCAAATAAATGTATGTATGCATCTATATGTTATACATAAAACTGGTAATAACGAATACTAGAAAACGTGGCAATTGCGAATGCATTGCAACTTGAGTCCGGCCGAGCCACGCCAACCCTTTTCCGCTTTTATTACGACGCCATGCCTGAACCTATCCATTGCCGTATTATAGCGTTTTTGCTGCTGATACCTTACTTTACGCTGTGACCTTGACCTTTGACCTTTGACCGTGAACATTAAATTTTTGCGGTGTATCGCCTGTGACGACATGAAACACTCTGTAACAAATTTGAACACAATCGAGCAATCCGTGGCGCAGTTATTGCGATTTCAGTAGTTGACCTAATGACCTTGAACGTTGTGTTACTTGTTGCTCTCGGCTCTGGGATAATTTTCACCAAGTTTGACCTTCGACAACTTTATCCGTGCCTGCATTATAGCGTTTTTATGCTGATACGTCACGGTCAAGGTCAAAGGATCAGAGGTCAACGTCACAGCGTAAAGTAATGTATTAAAAAGCGCGCGAAATTCCCTATTCCCGCAGTGAAAAAAATTCGATGGGCAATAACTTATGTAATTGGTTTTGTAGAAGATAGCGCCATGAAGTTTGCATATAGCAGGGGTTTTCGGATATGGCGAAAACTAGTGTTTTGACCGCAATCTTTGTTACGTGACCGAAAGTGACTACGCCCACCGATTCGACGTAAAGCAACACTTTGACCGGCGCTTGTTTATTGAC
>Ga0209562_1000964_pt1 | contig 10583 bp, 7 predicted proteins | sample WorMetvacBELIZE2_FD_187399 | JGI IMG/M metagenome (GOLD analysis project Ga0209562, IMG submission 187399) | Marine gutless worms symbiont microbial communities from Max Planck institute for Marine Microbiology, Germany - Olavius vacuus BELIZE.2... | ecosystem: Host-associated > Annelida >...
ACGCAACTGTGTACAAAGTTCATACAAGTATACAATGCAGATATAGGCATACCTAGGATAAAATGCTACAGCTACGCATATATGTAACAATGTCAACATATAAGTTCGGTATGATGTGTTATAATCACACCAGTATGCGTTTTTGTAAAGAGACCTAATAATAAAGTGTCGATCGCCAAGGTCGCTAGTTTTTGGAATGAGTAATTTATTGTGAGATCTAGTTCGTAGTGAGTATGTAGTATCTGGCCGCTCTGACACAAACGTGTGAAGGACGTGTGATGAGTTACTCAACATAGTACGAAACAGTGCATCATCAGCTTCCTGAAACATGGTAATGCTTATCAGTGTAGCCTAGTTTATGGCAACGACGTAAAAACGAGTTAAGATGAAGTTGCTGGACAGTGACAACTAAAACAGGTCGTCAGAAAATTGATGGAAACTTCATGGCCGTCGGGGGCCTCAATCAGGCTTGCGCCGGCTCTGTCTGTAGGCAAAGGGGAGGGTTATTGGGTTTAAACCCTCCCCGTCCAAGAGAAACAACCATAAAAACAACCATAAAACACGCCCCCTGATTCTTCTACGACTTTGGCGCTATATAAATCATTTATTTACTTACTTACTTAATTAATTAATTATCCTGGTCACAATACTAGGCTACATCAGCAGCGCTAAACTGTTCAACTGTTCTGGCTTTGTGTAGACTAGATGATGTGAAATGAAGTCGAAGTAAGGAACAGTACATTCGGTAACTAATCACAAATAGTTGTTTAAAAAGTAGTGAAACTTTTAGTTAGTAACTAAGTAAAAAGCAGTTAAACTATTGACTTAACTAGTTGATGAAAAAGTAGTTAAACTGTTTGTGTAACTAAAAAATTAGTTAAACAACTTAAACTTTTAGTTGCGACTTTTTAGTTGCGACTTTTTTCATCACTGCAAACTGCTGGTATAATGTATAGCAGTTAGGGATATGTTAAAACATTGCTTATTGCTTTCGTATTATTGCTGCATAGGCTCTAGTACGTTTTTTTGTAATAAGTTGTAATATAGTGACTATTGATATTCTAAATTCTGGGCAAAATATCGTAATGAATTTGACGAGTTTAGCCTAGGATCAAACTTGTGACATATTTTGACCAATCCCTTTCGGCAGTTTGGGAGATTAGAGTCTGCCTGTCAAAAATACACACCGATATGAGCCTACTGACCACGTCGGTCGGTTAATAAGGGCGTCATGAGTTATCGCACAGGGTGACACCGACCGTACGCCGCTGCTGCATGCTTGCCCACAACAGGGTAACAAGAGAGTTGTGACCGAATGGCAGAATGTCGTGAAAATAATGACTGGGGTGGAGTGACCGGATGACTCGTGAGCAGGAGATAGAATGTCCGGGTGGAAGTATGGCCGGGCACATGGGCGTAGATCATGGAGGGACTTGTCCCCCCGAATATGGAGTAGGGGGCGCTAATGTAAATTGTCCCCTTCAGGTTTTTGTCATAGGAATACAAAAAGGTGCGTTCTGTGGCATTCAATTACACCAAAATCCGTTTTCGGCCGGGGCTCTGCCCGGACCCCGCTGGGGAGTTTAAGACGCTCTCCCAGCTCGCCTAGTCGGCTGGAAAGGGGACACCCCTTCCATACCCAAACCCAATAGGCACCGACCCACCTTCGGCGCTCGCCATTCGTTCCCCAGAATTCCAGCCAGATCTACGCCTATGGCTGAGCACCATCGCTAAGACATTGATGAGACGGGGCACAGCACAATAGCTACATGTTGTTATCGATCGGGTTCTTCTTATACGACAACTAGCCCTCTACCTGCTGCCTAGTAGGGGAATGCGAGTACGTTGCTAAGGGAAACCAGTGTTTCTTATTTGTATCAGTCATTTGACAACGACGTAGCATGGGCGTCGGACGTGCGGAAATTTCTGGACGTTAAGTACAAAGTAAGTTTTGAAGTCACTGTATTTTGTAAATAAGCTAATTATAAACAAAAACCAAAAACCACCTGTAGACAATCAGTCCTGCTTCTAATGTGTTGAATGTTATACGTTATTGGTATTGACAACGGACGTTTGTTTATTAATCTTACAAACAAACATTCAAACATCTGTTGAATGAATAGAGCACCCTGTTTGTCTTTTCTGTCGTTCTTCACTCTTTCTTAGCAGTATGTAAAGACGAATCTTCGATCTACTGCAGACATTACTGGCAAGAGTTAACTAAAAGTTGCTAAATGTTTCGAGTAAATTTAGTTACATGTAAAGTTTAACTAAAGAAATTAATCACAGCTGAAATTCTTCAGATCGCACATTTGGACAAATTCGTATTTCTGTAGTATAGGCTGGATTCTACTGTCGAGTTTTCAATCATTCACACTTATTGTGTGTTCCTTTAGTGCTTTGACACTGTTGGTTGGGTCATTTGACTCGTAAACACCCGTCCCCATATGACCTATAAGGTGTTGGTGGGAAGTTAAGCCTGCCTTAATCAATCAACATTCGTCCACTCTTAGAAACTCTTGAGGTGATTTCATCAACCCTATGTTCAGGCAGAAAAAAAGTTGTAATTCATCAGATAGACGATATAAGTTTGACTTACGACTGCGAAATTGCTGTCGCAAGTTTTGCTTAAGCTCGTCGTAAGTTTTTCGTAAGTTTTTCCCTAAAATTCTTTGTAAATCGCACGCTCATCGTAAGGTTTTCGTAAGTCAGACTTTTTCCTAAGTTTTCGTAAGTTCATCGTAAGATTTGTTTCTTAAATCGGCACCAGTTGTGTAGATTGTGATCACTAATGGGAAGTCGCATACGTGCTTTCGATTGGTACTAACCTCGATGACCTTGAATGACCTTGAACGGCGCAAAAGCCTCTATTTTGCGTCTTTTTTCACTAAATGTGATAGCTTTGCAGGCCGATTATGTCACAATGTTGAAGATATACCATTAATATCACTAAAATATTGTCTCACTGTTCCATCTTCCACTTTTGGCCAATACTGACACACCCTGCAGCTCGGTCTATCTGCGATAGCTAAGCTACTTGTTTTGTGTGTTCTGCTTTAGTGACGAATAAACGTTCTCATAAACTGGCGAACGGAAGATGGAATGGGAGTAAAAGAAGAAGCAGAACAAATAAGGTGTAGCAAAACACACTCAGGGACGATTTGCATGCAATGGGCGATAATTCATGGGACACAACTCGTTGCCTAATGTCCAAATAGGAACAGGGAGAAATACGTAAGTAAGTATGTAAGTATGTAAGTAGCTAAGCATTAAGTAAATAAAAGTTTTTATACAAGCCATATTAAACAACTAAGTCTATTGACATACAGTGTGAGTCAAAAAAGTAGCCCCCCTAAAACTTTTTTTGCAATATTTTCACTCACGGTAAGTGTATTTCCGTATAATTTTGGAAGTATATTGCCAGTTCACATCTACACATATTTACCAACTTTGGTTGATTTATCTTAATATTTAACAAAGCAGCATCAATTTTTCTAGAAGAACCCATCGTTTTTAACTTTTTCATTTTCAAGTGATATGAGAAGATTTTGGTATTCTGGTGGCAGCACGAGCAAGAGAGTTCTGGATGTTCTGGAGTCTTTTTATCTTAGACTGCGGAAGATTATAGTACAGTAAATTGCAGTAGTCAAGTGTAGAATGAACGATAGAAGTGGCGATGGTACTGGCAGTTCTGAAGTCAAGGTAAGGACGAATACATCGAAGTTCACGAATATGATAATAGCAAGATTTAGAAAGAGCAGGTATCTGGTCAGAGAAAGTGAGGTGTTCATCGAAGATAAAACCAAGGTTGCGAGCAGAGTGAGTAGTAATCAGTGAGTTGGTATTAATTTTGTTCAGTTGTTGTGGGAGGCCAATAAGAAGAAATTCAGTTTTAGAAGAGTTGAGAGTTAACAGATTGGCAGTCATCCAGGAAGATATCTGTTGGAGAGAATGCTGAAACTGAGTGATGCTGGAGTCGAAAACGGACGGATAGAAAGAGAAGAGAAAGAAAGAAAACATCAAGACAACCGCAATTGACTGCAGGCATGTGTGTCAGCCAGTGGTGGAAATTTTTAACATGTAATGTGACAGTTCGTATAACAGATACTAATTGTTATATGTAATTAAATATCATTTGATGAGACTTGTGTTTTTACGAAAAATTCACGACTTTCGTAACAAACTAAACTGAATTCTGAAAATTTGAGGGGTCACGTCGTTAAAAATGATACATTTCACACAAATATTAAGATAAATGGACAAAAATTGGTGTAGACATAGAATATGTTTGGGCAATAACTAAGGAAATTTTCAATTACACGGATTTACCATGAGAGAAAATATCGAAAAAAGCGTTGGGGGGCTACTTTTTTGACTCACACTGTAGGTGTGGTCTATACGTATTACGTTTCCAATAAGATTCGCCAGAACGCGTCAGAATGATCAACTGTGGTACCGAAAACTAAAATAATTATATGGAGAGAAACATATTCAAAGCCACTGCAATTATAACAAATTGATACCGTTATACATTTACATTTAAGTACATGACGTTTATTAGCATCTTGAGTCTGATTACCTTTAATTGAGTAACTCGAACAAGATTATGGCTTTTGCCGGTGTCTTATGTTGCTGAATGTACAATGTATTGTACATGCAGGAGCTAATTCGCGGCGCAAAACTGTAAAGGCGACATGCGTCTCCGGGTCGCATTTGGCCTCTTCTACTGCTTCTTGTTGGTGGTCATCACCACGTGGTCATATGAAGTGAACAACTATCATTGGGTTAAGTCGGAAAATGATGAAGTTCTGTGTGGTACGTCGCCACCGAACAAGACCCTGAAGGCCGTCATATCAAGAGTCCACTGTGTGTCATCGTGCAATCATGGTTGTCCATCTCCTCCCTGTCAGGCCATCAACTACTGGAAGAGCGCACAACTCTGTCAACAGTTCTACTATCGTCCGTGTTCGTATGCCGTACAAGAGGGCTGCGAAAATTACCAGGTGACGACAACCGAATTTTGGGGTTGTGAAATAAACGGTGAAGCAGTTGCTCGTAAAGGACTTGTCAATATTATGTAATAAACCGGTCCCAACAAATGTGGTAGTCGTCACTCGGGTTAGTAACTTTTTGGTCAGTTGCGAAATTCGTTCTTGAAGTTTGTTTTTTGCTGAATTTTGGCACAAGTAAAGTAAATATAGCATGCAGTTTCGTCCTGAAAACAAACGAGCGAAATTTGGTACAAATATTTTCTGAGATATTGCAATTTTCGTGTTTGGGTATTTTTTCTGAATCATTTTTTGAGCAGTAACATCATTGAGTTGTAAAATGCTGTAATTAATAAAGTTAATAACGGTACCGGTAGTTGCTTAGCTCTTCACAGAGTATGCCCTAAATACTTTGATATTCTTATTATAGTTTTTCAAATATTGAAACTCACGGCAACTTACTGCAGTTTATGGGCTTTCGTATTCAAGATTTATCCAGTCATAATCATCAAGTCATCAATGGTATACATCTTCTGTAGTCATAACTCGCATTATTATTACGGCAATCGTATTATAATGCAATTTTCAACATTAGTAACGTGTGTGTTGTGTTTTTACAGAAAGGTAAGATTTTGGTCATTCGTTCAAGAGGTATGTCAGTGTTGTTACTATAGAACCGGTGGCAGGCCGCTGTATTAAGTTATCTCGCTCGAATTGCTAAATACTTATAATAATTATGTACCTCCGTTATAATAATTATAGAACCTCCGTTTTAGCTGGATTGACTTAATTGGTCAATCCAGCTAAAACGGAGTCGTAAGCAGTTCACAGTTCCGCAGGTGCTGTTCAGTGCCGGGAGCAATGTTATCACACCGTCCTCCACTGTTCGTGACCTGGGAATTCATCTCAACTCGGGTCTCACAATGACTGCGCATATTTCCAAGACAGTGTCAAATTGTTACGCGTCGCTGAGACAAATCCGCAGTGTCTGCAGTTCGCTTCCAAGGCGGGTCACGTCGTCGCTCGTTGCATCGCTCGTTCTGTCGCGTCTTGACGGTGGTAATGCAACGTTAGTGGGACTGCCTGCACGCCAGCTGAACCGCCTTCAGTACGTTCTTCATGCAGCTGCTCGACTAGTCTATGGAGCACGGAAGTTTGACCACATGACGCCTTTGCACCGGGAACTCCATTGGCTATCCGTTCCCGAACGGATTACTTTTAAGCTGGCCACATTGGTGTTTCGTTGCCTTCATGGCACTGCGCCAGCTTACCTTGCCGAGACAGCCGAGTCCTTTAACCTTCGGGCTACCAAGGGGTGGGTGGTCGCAGGATCAAGAAAAAAGGTAGGGACAGGACAGGACAGTCAAAAAGAGTCACAAGGTGGTAATATTTAGCTTATTTGAGGAGAAGACCCCACTGTACCGATTGAAACCAAAACTTGCATGGCGGTAATCTCGCCGACGTAATCACGTATGCAAAGTTTCAAGATAATATTTTAGGGGGTACGATTTACAGGGGGTCGAATTTCTTATTTTCCTATTGATTTTACATGGGCCTTACAACAGTGACTGCGCTGCCTGTGATAAGAAAAAAACTTGTACTTACAAACCACTTACTTAGTTGTGTCCGATACACCTTTCCAAGTCAGCACTGAGACAAGTCTCTAGTAAATCAATGAAATGATGATGACGACGATGATGATGGTGAGGTTGACTGGTGGTGAGGACTTTGTATGTAAGAGAAAGAATGGGAAGTATGCGCTGTTTAATTTTTTTTATTATTATTAAAATTTACACAGCACTTATAGACATAGAAACATACAATCAGTCGTCAGACAAGCTGTAACTCGGCAGAATGTTACTAACTGGAATGTGCATGTGCACACCAAACTGGTATAAGCGGTACTGCTTGTGATGATTGTTTTAAATATTCAATTATTACCCACTGTTTAACAAAACGTAAGGGCGATAAAGTCATGTCCATTAAACGAGAGACTGCGCAGTACAACTCGTGAGCAGAATTTTTAGTGATGGAGACATTTTAGTGCTGTTCGAATTACCAAGCAATACTCGAAAAATGGCTGTGATATTATTGTGTTACATTTTGAAGCTTAATTTTATTTAACATTTTTGCCATATTATGGTAAGAAATTGACAATATTTCTCTGACGGAAATAATTGTACGTGTCATTGTTGTTATCATCTTTTCACAACTTTTCACCTCGTCTTTCTGTCCAAAAAACTAGTTGCGAAAATTATTTTTTTAAACATTTGCTCACAAACATACTGTGAAATTTCCTAAATTATGTGCTCACTATCGTGTACAGAAATGAAACCGGATCCGAGGAGCTGCACTCCCGCCACACCTGGAATCTGTCATGTGAACGCCACCTGTACCCCAGTTACACCTTACGTGTGTTCCTCCACTCGTGCCAGGAGTTACAGGTGTGAATGTAATCAAGGATTCACCGGTGACGGCATTGACTGCACAGGTAAATAATTGCTGTTTAAACGGAATAAACCGTATAAACCTACGTGTCTTTGTCTAATTGCAACGTGACTTAAACAGCATAACAGCGATGAAGTAAATTAGAGTTTTGTGTATGAAATGCGTGATCGCTCCTTATTAGCTGATCTGTGATGCTGCAGCTATCGATGAGTGTGCAACAAACAACGGAGGATGTAGCGCTGATGCCACCTGTAGTAACAATGACGGCAGCTTCACTTGTACCTGTCTGCCTGGATACACCGGAGATGGATTCACCTGTGCAGGTAAATAGAAATGTAATTTTAACATAATAATACTACTACTACTAATAACTAGAAATGCGTTCTGTGGAACGTGGTATCTGCCCCATAGCCACTTCGGTAATGAAAAAAACTGTTCCAATGGCCGGATGTATTGCGCATGCGCGAAAAGGCCGTATTTCCACTTCCGGTGAGAATTGTGACGTCACCATACCATCGTGTTCCTCGACACCGATTTCCTATACGACGCGAAAATTTTGGAAATTCGGCCTTATATAAGGGTTATATTGCATAATTTTCATTGCGCATGCGCGAAATGGCCGCATTTCCACTTCCGATCTAAAATCTGACGTCACCGTCGTGTTCCTCGACCCCGATTTCCTTTGGGGCGCGAAAATTTCGGCGATTCGCATACATTTACGGCAGATGTATGATTACTTAATATTTGTATGGGTTTTCAGGACCTGTTGGTCTAAAATTGGGGTTTTGTGGGGCAAAATAGGGAAGGGGTGGTGCGATATTGACCTCCTAACGAACTCTTTCTTCCTTTTGGTTTTTTTACGTCTGTGCCAATTTTGGTGAAAATCGATGAAGAAATGCGACCACAAGAGTGCTCGCAGACGACAGACAGACAGACTGACACATTGACAGACGCAAACCGATTTTATAATCTGTCCCATGCTATATGCTGTAGCTATGGGATATATAATGATACTGCTTAGCCGCTACAGTGAGCATAATTATCACAGAGCCAGACTATTGGCAGCGGCAGCACCTCACAGTGGGGAATGGCTCCACACACTTCCCATCAGTGCATGTGGCCTTCACCTTGAAGACAACGCCATTCGTGTGGCTGTGGGTCTCCGTCTAGGTTGCGCAATCTGTGAGGCTCATCCATGCCCGTGTGGCGCCACAGTGGACTCTCTCGGTCAGCATGCGTTGTCATGCAAGAAAAACGCGGGCAGAGTACAACGACATGCTTGGCTCAATGACCAAGCATGATCCACCACACCCTCGTCAGAGCCGAAATTCCAGCAGTCAAAGAGCCAAAGGGTCTCAGTAGAGACGATGGGAAAAGGCCTGATGGTTTGACATTAGTGCCTTGGCAGACAGGGCGCAGCGCCACATGGGACGTGACGGTTGTCCATACGTTGGTTGCATCATTTTGTTACAGGGTGCGGTACAGGCAGGGAGCGCGGCCACAGCGGCGTCAGAGAGGAAATCAGACAAATACAGCAGTCTCTCATCTAGCCACGTGTTTGTTCCAGTGGCTGTTGAGACGCTGGTTCCTCTGGCAGATGAGGCACAACCTTTTCTGGCAGAGATTGGCAGGAGAGCAACGCTTTGTATAGCCGATCCGCGGGAAGCCATGTTTTTGTACCAGCGGATTTCTGTGGCAATATACCTGACCAACTCGTTGATTGTTTCCAAGTCCCCGTCGTAACCATTCCAGACACAGATCTACACTTTGCTAATTTCTAAGCCCCTGGGAATGAAGTACAAGTGGGCAAAAATTAATGATAATGATAATAATTATAATGCCAGAAAAAATATTAGAGCGATATTGTAAAACACCAGGTTTAAGAGAATGACTGAAATTATTAATCATAGCATATGTATATCTTGTAGCTAATGTCCGTTGATTAAGCAAGCAACTTATTTACATAGATAGGAATAAATAAAAATACAAATAACTAGAAAATGCGCATAGTAACTTGAAGCTGTCATACTGCAGATATCGACGAGTGTGCAACAAACAACGGAGGATGCAGCGCTCATGCCAGCTGCAGTAACAATGACGGCAGCTTCACTTGTACCTGTCTACCTGCATACACCGGAGATGGATTCACCTGTACAGGTAAATACAAAGCTAATCTTAACATAATGCCAGAAAGAAAAAAAAACATTAGAGCGATATTGTAAAACACGAGATTCAGAAGGGCAATCCATATATCAAGCTGTTCGGAACTTTATATACAATGTTTTCTTAAATTCTGTCACAGTAAAATATTCTTTACACTATTGTAATAAAACTACAGTGTGTTCCAAAAAGTGACGCCAAAATAGAAATCACAATATCTGCGACAAATCTTATCAGAATTAAATATCATTTTAGCAGCTTTAATTATCACCTTTCTGGTGCAAACGTTGCAAATTTCAACAAAATCCACTGCACAGTTTTCGAGCAACAGCTGTTAAATAAATGGAACTCAAAAACAGAAGTTTCCAATATGGAAAAGTCGCCTTAGCAGTTCGTACGCAATACCAGCAGTTACAGTTTGTGCTCAAAGTGGTCGCCATTTGCACAGACATTTGCATGTTCCTTGTGCAGACTGTACGTTCTCTGCTGCTGCCGGACTTCCTGTCTGCAGACCCTGTAGCGTCAATCTGCCGCAGAAGTCGGTTCATTGCAGAACGAGACCAGTCCTTGACATGAAATTCCTCCCAACAACTTTCTGACACTGTAACCCTTACTCTGCCTTAAAACTTTGATCAGTATTCCGTCCTCTTTAGCAAAAACCATTGCTTTTTATGTCAACAAAATGCGTCACAAAAATGTAACCAACATTATGTCATTATTCATAACACTTCCTGCAGTAAGTATGCTAATCGGTATTTTCCATATGGAAAATTAGGTTTTTAAGTTCCGTTTTTTAATGCAGTTGCTCAGAAACAATGTGGTGGATTTTGTTGAAATGTACAACGTTTGTGCCAGAAAGGAGACAATTGAAGCTGCTAAGAGGATAATTAATTCTGATAAGGTGTGCCGTAGTTAAAGTTATTTGAATTTTGGCGTCACTTTTTTGAACACAGTGTATACTGCACTAAAATGGAAATTCACCTACTA
>Ga0209562_1000965_pt1 | contig 10582 bp, 12 predicted proteins | sample WorMetvacBELIZE2_FD_187399 | JGI IMG/M metagenome (GOLD analysis project Ga0209562, IMG submission 187399) | Marine gutless worms symbiont microbial communities from Max Planck institute for Marine Microbiology, Germany - Olavius vacuus BELIZE.2... | ecosystem: Host-associated > Annelida >...
TCGGTTTATGGTAAACGCACGTTACGATCTCAGAGAATATTCTCGATGTTAACGATTGTGCTCACAATGTCCGTAGCAACAAGCGAGCCTAGCGAGGGAGTTCGATTGAACCGTTTGACCTATCCTCACTCACTGCGGGCACAGCAGTGCGGGCGTTGCTATAGTTACGAGCTGCAGCGTCAGCAGCTCGTTATGTGATCATTGCGATGACACGTAACAAGGTATAGTGTTGGGCGGTACCACCGATTGTGCGCCACGGTAAATACCGTGAAAAAATACCGCGGTACTCGGTAGTACCGTGACGGTACTTTCGCTATTAACTCAACCGATAGGCCTGCTGGCATAGCCGGAAAATTTAGTGGGGGCATGAGGACGGTCCCCGAAATTCGAGGTGGGGGTGTAGTGTTTATATTCCCCCAATATTTCGAAAATATTATTATAAATTGACAGTATTTTGCAATGCTTATCTCCGTCATGTTACGATGGGGATGGATCTGTCTATCGTCTATGTCTGTGAAGCGAGCCGGCCGATATTGTGAGAAAACGGCGCCAGTTAGCGTATCGCCTACCAGATGTTTTGTTGTTGTTTGTTCAAAGAGATTCTAGGAAACGTGGACCACGGAGCTATAGTCTGACTTGTCGCCCTGTGTTGACACAACTTTTAGTTCCAAAAACAATGCATGAAACGGTGAAAAATCTTCGGCGCTTAACACGCCGACCTTTTCCGCAAACCCAGGACCAAGTCCAAGTCTCTCTTGCCTCACAGACAGAAGTGACAGACAAACAAATCTCCTGCTGACGGCCACTCTTAAATAACACGAACAGAACTAACAACTTCTTATATCCAGTGAAGCAACACTTGAGACTTAAGTAGTCACATTTGTATACGGCCTCTGAATCGCAGAAACACCATTACTGTCCAGAAATGAAAGTTTTAAGCGCTGTTCGAACCTGCTCAGTGACAGGCTGCATTGTCACGCAAAGCAGACTGTTCGACACTGTGGGTCCATAGAATGCAAAACTTCGCTGTCTAATGTCTGTACCTTTGGCATTGGATATCCAGTTGATTACCGCAACCAAGGACGACCTCAAAAATTTTTAACCTGTCACATGCAGAGTTCATGTAGGTAGAGACAGGATTGTGCTCTTAGAAACCATTCTGAGCCACATCAGAAGCCACTGGAGGCTGCGTAAAATAGTGATAATGGTGCAGGAAAATTGTTCCTGATACTAAACGAGCCGCGGTATTCTGAACTCATTGCAGCCGATCACAATGTCGGCTGTTCCTGCTATAGTAGGTTATATCGTTGCAGTAGTCCAGCCGAGTGCCGACAGTGTAGGTACGCTTGCAGCGGTGACCTCAATGTGTCCTTTGTCAGAGATCACTGACCCATCTAGTGCCGTAGATGGCGTCGAGACACAATGCAGCAACAGCAATAAGTGACTGACTACCGATGCCCATTTGGCAAAGTAAGACTTAGGCTACTGTCGCTTACATGATGGCACAACACAGAGCAGCGCAAGAGCATCAGTCGTGCTTCAGCTGGGCAGTAGCCCCATCGGACTGTCGCCAGTTGCATCAAATATCGTCTACATATGTGAAGACTTTCAGTTTATTCGCCCAGTTTTTATCGCACGCTGACCATTTGTTCAAACCGCACGTTAGTACCGCGGTATTTGTGGTATCGCGGTACCACGGTAGTACCGCAATACCGCGCAACACTATAACAAACGACGATACGGCTTAAAACTGTGTCAGTTGTCACGACGGTGACGATGGAGGTGGACGTTAAATGGTTGTATCTGCTACTAAAGATACTTGCAGGTCGGTCGAATTCCAGTTACGAAAGACGAAACAAAAAAACAGTAAATGTATTTAGCATATCTGTTTACCGATGTCTTGTTATTCTAAACTTCGTTATGTATGTTTTAGCCTAGGCACATCGGTCCAATATTAGCGCTGCCATTAGCACTCCAAAGAGTATTCAGCATAGACCGTGGTGCAGTTGACGGCAGAATATTGTGATAAAGCAAGCAAGTATGGTAAGTAAATAATAAATTGGTGTCAAAGCGCCAGATGATAATAGTAATTTTCGCGGTCTAGTCTCGCTTCACTGGTCGCGTGTACGTTCTTGGCTATCGAGAGGTCACCTTTGCTGCCTATAGTCCATGGGCCAGACCGAAAACCCGTACCACTCGGGTGGCAATTTCTACCATACATTTTTGGAAAGTCGACATCCTGGGCTTCTTGAAAAATCCAGTTGGACATGTCAACGTGGTAGCTTAATAGGGGAAAATGCGTTGCCATGGCAACCAGGTGTCAAATTTTGGCGAATGTACTTGATGATTATAAAATGTCATATCTCAGCAACCAGTTAAGACATCTGGGCAATTTAAATATGTAATTGTATGACGTCGAGTATGTGCTATCCAATGATGGTATGACAGTGCCTCTTCAAGGTCAAGGTCATAGCATACGAGTCACTGAAATTGAAAAAAATGGCATATTTCAGTGAAATAACTGGACCCCGTTCTCTGTCAATTCAGCACTATGCAGGCTGGCAGATTCTAGTCAGCATTTTTCAAAAGCTAACATCCAGTACTTTTTAGAAAGTTACGGTGGACTTGTCAAATTGGTAGCATAATGGGGAAAATGTGTTGCCATGGCAACCACGCGCCAATTGTTAGCAAATGTACTTGATGACATAAAATTTCATATCTCAGCAACCGATGAAGGTATCTGGAAAACGTAGCTATGCACCTGTATGGTTTCGACTATCTGCCATCCAACGGTGGTATGACCTTGGCTTTTAAGGTCAAGGTCATAGCATACGGATCACTTAAATTGAAAAAATGACATATTTTGGTGAAATAACTGGCCCCCGTTCTGTGTCAGTTCAGCACTGTACAGGCTGGCAGATTCTAGTGGGCATTTTTCAAGAGCTAACATCCGGCGTCGAGACAGTTCAGAGGATGTGCTGACTGCTCACGGTCTGCTGTGTCACGTGACGACCCCGACGCACGATCGTGGCGGCCTGCTTGACGTCGTTGCCAGTCGCGCCGACCTGCAGTCGCCATCCGTCGACGTGTTGGATGTCAGCTGTTCCGGTGATCGTCGGCAATCGTCAGGCCACGTCCTGTCTACTCATCAACGACGCGCCGACCGTGGTGGCAACTTGACGAGGCTGCGTTCGTTGAACGACTGCTGTCGTCGCCCCTTTGTCAGCCAGACACGTGGCCGGAGTACGACGTTGGCGGACTCGCTCAGATGTATGATGAAGAAATTACAACAGCTCTTGATCAGCTCGTATCCGCTCAGACTGTCAGGTATCGTCGCCCGTCAGATCCATGGTTTGACCAAAATTGTCGGGCGGCATAGCGTCAAACTCGGCGACTGGAACGAGCTGCTCGACGAGCCGACCCAAATGTCGCCGCTGCCAGTGACTGCTGCGTGGACCGCCCAGCGACGTGCCTACCGTGCTCGGCTTCGCACAGAGAGAGAAGAGTTCTGGCAGGATAAAGTCAACTCCGAACGATCGTCCCCCAGAGAGCTGTGGCGATCCGTTGATGCATTGCTATGCCGCGGTCGTGTTCCGCCGTGCGACGCCATCAATCTCACCGAGTTACTTCGACGAGAAAGTAGCCGGCGTGCGCGCCTCGACCTCCGATGCACGTCCGCCGACGTTCACATCCGCTCCACCTGGCTGTCAACTGCTCGCATTCAGGCCACTGACCGTCGAGGATGTTGTCGCTGTCGTTCGAGCTTTGCCAGTACGAGCCACCCTCTACCGACTCGCCTAATAAAGAACAACGTCAACGTGTTTGCGTCATTCCTTGTCGAGCTGTACAACCGCTCCCTGTCGACAGGCGTGGTGCCGACTGCGTTCAAGGCAGCCTACGTCACGCCGCTGCTGCTGGACCCGGCCGACATGAAGCCCTTCAGGTCGATTTCCAATCATTCGGTTCTTTAGAAACTGCTCGAGCGATTAGTTGCTCGCCAGCTTCTGGGGCATCTCAACACGGCGAGGCTGCTTCCTGATCCTTGCATACCGGGCCTATCATTCGACAGAGACAGCGGTCCTCAAGGTGCGAGCGCTTGACACTGGCGACCTCGTCGTGCTGACACTGCTCGAGCGGCCCTGAAGTTTTTGTAAGACTTGCGGTCGCGATGAAATTCGTTGATGATGATGATGATGATGACTTGTCAGCAGCGTTCGACACGGTTGATCATGGACGTTGCTACGGCGGCTGGAGGTGTCATGTGGTTTACGCGGTCACGTGCTGGGCTGGTTTGAGTCATACCTCGACGGCCGCACGCAGTATGTCCGCTGCGATACAACCCTTTCCATCGTCACCTTTCTTTTGTGCGGAGTTCCACAGGGGTCTGTTCTTGGACCCATCATGTTCGTGCTGTATACGGCGGACTTGCTGCGGTTGGTCGACAAATACCAACGCCTCCCACATCTGTACGCTGATGTCATTTCGTCGACGTCACTGAACATCTTCACGTAGCGTCTCAAATCAGAACTTCTCTTGCGATGTCTTGGCCGGGGCTGTGTCTGACAATTCTGTTCTGCTAAGTTTGTTCATTCTCTGTGTCACGCTTGACTCCACACGCGTCCTTCTTATTGTAAAGTGTTCTTACGGTCCTAGGATTGCATGACACTTTGATGTTATCAGTGCATAATAATCGTACTACTACAGCGCACTGTGAGACGGTAGGACGTCTTCAGCTGCTGCAGTTGTGTGTTGTCGTCGACAGTATCGAACGATACCGACATAATGAAATAGACGTCGTCTCTGCAGCAGACGACGTGGACGATTAAAGCCCACACACCTCGTGTAGCATATTTTAACTGCGTAACTTCTGGGACAAAATGTCCCAGTAGTTCTATGATGTGTCCCATTATTTTGTGCGTTTTCCCAAGCTGTCCTGGTCAAAATATTGCAACGCAGTGGCTAAAATGTATGAGCCAAGTGTTCTTACACATAAGAGAGCCTACCTCTGATGGTACGAGATGAAAAGGGGAGTCCAAAACAGTGAATATCCAGTAAAATAAAATAGTCTTTGATATCGCGACACGCCTAGTAAAAGATCAGCCGAGCGTGATCGCTAAAAGTTAAGGCCGACGTTATACTGAACGGCATTATGACGGTGGTCGCAAGGGCTGATCAACAACCAGTTACGCAATCTCTACCAATCACTGTCATGCATTTTAGTTCTTAATACATGTAGAACAATTTGCAGTCGTTGATTTCGATGATTTCAGTCGACGCAGTAACGTCGTGATGTGGTGTGCAGTGTCGGTGGATGCTCGCCTCAATGTGAACGTGGCTCTAAATCGTCCGTCGTACCAGGTCAGCACGTACGTACACCATACCGGCACGTATGTTCCCAACGAGGCTAAGTACGCTAACGACGGCAATCATCAGACGCACGTGTTCGATGGACCCTGTGCGATCAGCAACTCAAGATATCAACCATGGTGGACGGTCGATCTTGGAGTGGCACTATATATCCACGGCGTCAAATTCACCAACTCGGCCACCAATGGTACGCACGCAGTCTCTTTCGTATCGACTTATGGTATGGCATGTGACGATGTAATTTGTAGGGCCTAGTGTTTGATCACACGACAGCCGACACACTACAAACGTTCGAGGTCAAACGGTCAAAGGTCAAAAGTCACAGCATGACCTAACGTATCGGCAGTAAAACGTTATCAGTCACGGACTTAACCGAGTTCAAACTTGGTGAAAATTATCTCAGCGCGAAGCGCAATGTGTCCGACACGTTCATTATTATTAGATAAAAGAGATCTGAAATGGAAATGTGGCAAAATCCTATCTGTACACAGAAAAAAACACCTGAAAACGTCGTCTAATCATCGCCGAATTATTGCTCTGTTTTAGAAAATCGGAGTGCTGAAAAATTGAGACGCCAGAACTGCTACCGTAAGCTCAGAAATAGCTGCCGTCTTATATACCACACGCGAGATCTCGCAGCTCGCAGGGCGCACCCCCTCCGTAAGTACGCTTACAGCAGAAGTAGGGACCCGAATTCTAGTTGAAAATGGCATTTAGACACTTCGCGAATCACTTTCCTCACCTTTACACGGTTCAAAAAGTCAGGGCCACGTGCGCGTAACAAGTTTTATATTCCAAGTATGTTGCTTCTTTTCAAAACACAGACGACTTGCGGGTGACTGGCCTAAAATTCGAGGAAAAATTTCGAATTTAAAGACTACTGTATAGAATTATCAGAATTACGTCGGTCCGGTTAGTACTGAGATGGGCGACCATGTCCGTGTTTAATTCCCGGCGCAGGACACTTATTTCGGTATGTAACCAACCAGCCATGTAACCAACCAGCCACCCAAGGCCAACTCAGCCAGTCAGCCTTCCATCCTTCCGGGGTCGGTAATTGAGTACCAGCTTCGGTTGGGTCATACCTGAGCGCTTTAGAGAATACTAGAGATGACAGTGACAAGGCGCTATACAAATCCATGCACGTTTACCTTACCTTAGCAGACAGATGAACGAAATGAATAAATTAACTTCGGCCTCTGATGAGTATGCGTGATTAGAGCTCGGGTAAGAAAATTAAAAGTACAGCACAAAAATCTAACGGTCTTCGACATACGTCGGCGGTATAATTACATTATTACAGGAGCTCGTCAATGTAAATAAACAATTTCGATACTGTATCTGTGCAGCATACAGATCTGACAACTTCATCGTCGGTTTGACCAACGTCTCACCCATCGTCACGGAACCTACGATCTGGAACTACGCCGTCTGCGGTCAGTACCCGGGCGTGGTTGGTGTCGCAGCCACTGTCAACCTGACGTGTACCTGCAACACCGGTATTAATTACCTATACAACACCTGTATCACGTGTGCCTCAGCTGCAGTGTACCTGCAACATGACGGCGTACAGATACCTCATCTTGCAGTTTCCGGTCGCAATGCACGTAACTTTCTGTGAACTGGAGGTCTACATTCGCCGTAAGTCAGCGTACGTTACCTGTAATATGTACATGTACAGGGTGCACTGTTGTCAGAAAAGAACAGAGTCGAGTGAACGGAGGGCACGAGGGAGAGGGGTTGTCGTAAGGCACTGCGGATGTGGCATGGGGAGGGGGCCGTATCCCTCACCAGAAACTTTTTCATATTTTGTCGTTAAAATCGTCGGTTTTGGCACCATTTGAGTCGTATTTCGATGTTTCAGACCGCAGGTGAGCTGAATCGACCCCTGGAGGGCCAGAAAACAGAAAAGAAAGGGGAGTAGAAAGCAAAGTATCAGGGAGGGCCCAACCCATCCGTCAACTCGCACCCATGCCAAGTGTTTCGGACTACAATAAACATTTGCGAAAACATGATAATCAGAAAACGATTTTGCCATAGTAACGCGCATATATTGTTTGTAATTTGCTTGGCACTTTAACTGACAGATGTTCAACTAACTAAGCAATGTGTCATAGTCTTCAAACAATGTGTGACGCAAAACAATGAAACGTGGCATTTTTAGTTTCTCACCATGTAATTCACGATAAAAATAACACATGGGAAGATAAATGATGATACTATTACTTACAGACTGGTATTTAATAGACTTAAAGTAACAAACACTGACTTTTATTAAGATATCCGAGTGGTTCTCTATCGCCTTCCCTTGCACTTTTTCTGATTTTACTCCCCGTCTCCCTCCAGTACTCTGCATTTTACCTTTAACTCGGTAGTTACATTTTGTCGTAGTGTCGAACAAATGTACACAAGCAATTATTATTTGCCTTGATTATTTTCTCACGCAGGTTGGGAGTGGATGAATCATCCAGGACAGAAGATGATCAACAAACTGGCGAGCACTTTCCAAGTGAGTCGTCGTGTGCAATGTCTGGCCAACTGTACGCTGTCACCGATCTGTGACTCGTACAACTACCGTCCCAGTGACAAGACGTGCGAGCTCAACACACACGACACTCCACTCATCGCCAACTCGACCGACATTGTCGCCGACAGCGCCTGGACCTGGTGGAGTCCGATCTTCTGCAGTGTCCTATAAGCATCGTTAGTGCCTGCTACGATGGTGAATCGATGACACTTTGCAGAGGCCCACTGATTTTTGTCGGACACATACTTATGCACATATTGCACTTAGCTTACATTTTTGTCGCATCTGCATTAGCCTACATTTATGCCTATACTAGTTTGTTTGTGAAAATATGCACAGTGAGCACAGGTTTAACAGTGAACAAACAATCGTCTTACTCGCATTGCCGATATGGCGTTATGAAATAAAATATAAATATAAAAATACGTGGACGGATCAAAAGATTTGGATCATTTTTATAAGATCGCAACTCGTGTATGTGATAGCATAGAGCAATATTTACATATCATTATGCTCATACGAGGTAAGAATGGCGTTTTGAATTTTACTATAGTAAATATTCTTTGGACAATTTTGTGAAACCACACTACACTAAAAATAATGATTCGCCGTTCAGATATCACAGTTACTTACCTTTGGTCCCGCGTAGCGGAGTTGATTGAGGCAGAAAACTTGCCACTGAGTAGTTTCGTCCTCTCTCCGGTTGATATTTTATGCAACAGAAATTATATCGTCGACAGATTCGATACTTCGATCACCTGAAACTGAACCAGATACGTCAGGAACGCTAGATCAAGTAATATAGAGAGAGCAGCCCTGATGATTAGAGCACAGGTATATTGATGTATATCGTATCGATGTTTATCGTATTGTGCTGCCTGATTTGGCGAAATAAAGTTTATATATATTGATGTATAGCCTAAGCAGGGTGTCGATAATCAACGTTGATTGTGAATTTTGAAGAAATGAATATGGACGACAATTGAACGTCATGCTTGAAGTAACCATTTTTTCTTATAGTATGGTTTCTCTGAGTTTTGAAAGGAAAATTCATAATGTTGCGACATTCAAATTGTCCGCCTTACTCCAATTAAAAACATTTTACATGTTGATATGTAGAACGCCCTTCCACATTATCATCGTATTCAGTAGTTATTATAAAATGTCCAGTGTTTGATCCATCGTGTACAATACTTCTGCGTTACGTTATGACAGACTACGACGAAACACAAAGTAGACATTAAGTGGCTCATTGTGGACTGCTTGCTGGTTGATAACAATACACAATCTCAACATCGTAGTCTTATTGTAATTGAGCGCACACACGAATAAAGGATCTTTCGCAGTTATCAACAAAATGTGTATTTCTTCGTTGTCGAGATGTCACATGTTATTGGGAGACTAATAGCCTCCACTGGGACAACATTGCAACTTGCCCAGGTATACACCATGAACCAAATGTGCCCGTAGTACTGTAACTAAACTCTGTAACATATTTGTTTTTATTATTTTATGTCGTTTTATCGTGAATGATTGTTTTTTTGCGACCTTGCTTACATAACAGTAAATTTGGTCCACTCAGCTGCAAGAAGTCAGTGAGGAAAGAGATTTGGGAATAATTGTCAGTGATGATTTAAAGTGGGAAAACAGTGACTGCTGCAGTTAAACAAGTAAATAAGTTACTTGGAATGATAAAGCGTAATTTTGTGGATAGGTCAAAGGAAACAATATTGGCATGGCATTATACAAAAGTTTGGTAAGACCTTATCTAGAATATTCTATTCCGGTCTGGAATCATTATTTAGTCAAAGATGTAAAGCTCATAGAAGGCATTCAGAGACGGGTCACTAAAATAATGCGTTTATTCACCACGAACGTAGACAATATAATGGAACGTTTACGTGTCACATAAAACAGCAGATGCAAAGTAGTTAGTGACAGCACGTTTCATACCGGCGAAGCAGTTGATAAATTTTTCAGATAAACTACAAAGTGTGTGCCGTTTAAGCTGTTAGAGATATGCAAATCTAGCAGGAACAGCAGACTTACAAGACAAATAGTTCCATTTCCATTTCGGCAGATCACAAATATATTCAAATGGCAACTCTGAGTAATAATACTGAAGCAGCTTTACAGACTCGTACATCTTATAACCAAATATCTTTCTGAAACTATCATTCCAGCATACAGCTAGCTCCCTAATACTGGTAGCAGATAAATCTAGGGTGCCAACACAATAGGTAATCAGTGGTAAACAAAAGGATTAACAAGACCAAGCTTGACAAATTCGTCCACTGTGCGACTATAGCTAAGTATACCATTACAGGCAGTATAAAATTTACGTCTAATATAACTAGTGTTGACTCTCATTGCAGACCCAGCCGAAAACATAATTCCCAGATATTTTATTCTGTCAACCCACTCGAGCATCATGTTTCCTAAGTACACATGGGCCACAGATTTGAGCCAGTCATGACCGATTTTTTTGGATTAAATCGAATATCAGTACCATAACTGTAGCAAATATTTAACACATTCGGAAGACCGGAGACAGAAGCCGACAACAGAAGTAAGTCATCTGCATACATTACAGATTCCCACGGACCCGATTCGAGTTGGCGGAGATCTCATATCTCCCGCCACGTCCGTACGCGACCTGGGAATCTACCTGGACTCTGACGCCTCCAT
>Ga0209562_1000966_pt1 | contig 10577 bp, 7 predicted proteins | sample WorMetvacBELIZE2_FD_187399 | JGI IMG/M metagenome (GOLD analysis project Ga0209562, IMG submission 187399) | Marine gutless worms symbiont microbial communities from Max Planck institute for Marine Microbiology, Germany - Olavius vacuus BELIZE.2... | ecosystem: Host-associated > Annelida >...
CTTGTATACAGATATCATTCCATTTGCTTGGAGACATTTGTTGTGTATTTGTGTGCGTGTGTGATAAATGGTGATATGTACGATTAGGGTAAGGACACGAGCCTATAAAACATGTCAAGGGCAACAGTCATTCATTACTGGAGACTTGCAAGGGTGCAGATGATACTGGGACCAGGGCTGTATATGACGTGGGGTCAGGGGGATTTGATCCCCCGCAAGAGGTAGCTGACCCCCCAGAAAGTTCTGCAGAACCTCTTGGGGGGTCGACTTTAACCCTCCTAAGAACCCCCGATTCCATTTTCTTGCTAAACCATGTACAACTATACGCCGCTTACACCTCTATAGAGACCGACGTGATCTAATTTAGCTAGCTATTCCACGGTCACAATTTGGCAACCTCCATGCCCGCTATAGTCGCTAGTCGCCAGTCGAAACTCTGACCCCCCCCAGTGCAAATCTGACAAATACAGCCCTGACTGGGACAGTAGTTCAGCTCAGTTAGTAGGGTTCACGCCCCACATTACATATAACAGGTCATTTCGGAGACGGAACACTGGACAGTAAATGCAGGTGTGCAGGCTGTGGGTGTGACATCAGGTTTTCAATTACCCAGATTCACAAGATGCACCTTCACAAAATACCAACCCACTACAGAGGAGACACTTTGACGACCGTTCTTCCAGAGGAACTCAGATGTCTTTCCGCAGGTTTCGGCCGTCAAACGATGCGACCGCCAGACGTGCCACACTTGCGAGGACGTCGACGATGCCAGCTAATCATAGCGCGAAACCGATTCTTAACAGTATTACACCAAGTAAAATCATTTCCCACATCTTAAATACCTCTCATTCTTGGTGTATTCCGAGTTGCTGTTCCTACTAGGGCCAGTGTCCCGGCACCGTGTATTGCTACCCTTTGTGTGAAAAATATCAGGCAAGTTGGTGAATTCTGCAAATCCATAGGCGTAGCCAGGGGGTGCAGTGGGTGCACCTGCACCCCCCAGGGCGGTGAAAAAAAATTTTTTCAGGCCTAATTTACAGGGAAAATGTGTAAGTGCGCCCCCGCAGGACACAAAGTGCACCCCCCAGCCAGAGCAAGAGTCAATTTTTAGGAGTTTTTGCTGGGTGGTAAAAAAGTGCACCCCCGCAGACAAAATCCTGGCTACACCTATGTGCAAATCACAGGACTTGTTTTCCCAAACTGCCGCTGGCCCCTGGGAGTGGAGTTGATGACTATTTCTGCAGTTTGGTGGCTTATAAATGAACTGGCAATATCTGGCTATTGTGTTATATATGGACTGACTTAAAGCCAAACCAATAACTGCAGCACATATTAACCAAGAAGGCCAGTGAAATGATGTTTGCCAAGTGCAGTTGGAATTAACAACAGGCCTCCACTGCTGACATACATGTTTCACAGTCAACCAGCCCAGGAATGTGCAGACATTTTATAATCAATTGGATTAGGCCGGGTGCATAGATTCAACTGATGCAATGCAGTACATATTGCAGAATCAATTCACTTCCCAGCACGCCTTTCACTGCAGTGACACTATGACACCCAAAGGATATGACCCACCATAAATGGAAACATAGGTCATCTGGAAAAAATATGCATTGGATATGTATTAATACTATATAAAAATTTCACCTTAATTATGATTTCCCCGAAAAATCCAGCATATGAAATACCGGTAATAGCAATACTGCAAATCCGTGATACTAGTAATACGTGGGATATCATGGCCTCGGCAATTGACATGTTGGACTTACTGGGTATTGTGGTTATGATGCACGGTGCTATAGATGCCTTCACTGCTTTGACAATGTCAGTAGGGCAACAAAAAGGCATCCAAAGTGTACAAAAATAATAAAATATCACTATAGCAATCTACGAATGTTGCATTAGAGACATCCGGAGCACAACGGGGCGAGTGGGGTAAACCAGAAGAATGGCAGTTAACATGGTTGTGTGCCCATTACTGGCATATGGTATAATAGCCCTCCACTGGCAGCAAAAAAGTAACCCATTCATCACCTAGCCCTTTGGGACGAGAGACTGCAAAGCTGCCAAAACTAGCAAGAGTTAATAGAACGTATGACTGATGTAGCCTAATGCTGTACCGTCTGTCCATACTGTGGCTGCATATATCACAGTAACAAAGAGTTACTGATGTCTAGGGCATTAGAATGGTTGCAATCACCAACGTTCACTAGCTGGAGGACTTAAAGGAGCAGTGGACAGCCCTGGGAAAATTGACATCCAGCATGCTGCATGCGCGAGAGCAGGTTTTCATTTACCGAGACGCAGAAGATGCACCTCCGTCACAGTGACGATGCTTTGCCGACTGTCCTCCAAGAACACTGAGACGAGATCCAGTCGACTGTGTCCCATGTTGACTGCTCGCTGCTTGTCAGGATGAACGGACCAGGCAGGATGCCAGCTGGTAATAGTTTGAAACTGATTCTTAACAGCGTCACACCCAGTAAAACATTTCCACGTTACCACTCCCGATGCATGCACGGGCAACACTTTTCCCACTCAGGAAGTAGTGCTAAGGATACTTTAATGAATTAAAAGATATCCCACTCAGGACATATTGAAACTTTACATCTCTTGGGAAAATGTGGGTGCTTGTATAATTTTTTTTTAAATTTGGGTCACAAGAAATATCTCTAGATAGTATTCATACTATAGGAAATTGGGAATGTTCTGTATATTCCAACAGCATGGTAAAGCACTGTGTGCACAGGCAGCTGGTGCCCGACAGGACATACATATAGGATCTGCAGCATATGCATGGGCAGTAGCGATACAGTGATGACTGCATCCCCCCCCCAAGGACAACAGAATATCAGTTCTAATACAGTATCTCCATGTGATAATCTGGATGCACTCGTTACGGGAACATATATTTATCCTCTGCCATATCCGAGAACAGCAGTACCGGTAAATCATTATAAACAAGGAAGTCGCTACCATTTCACATTCTGCCCACCTGATGTAAGTGCAAATACATCTCTATATGAGGTTCCTGATCATACAGCATCATTTCAGGCAGCAGTTAGTAGTTTCAGTAAAGCAAAACAAAAGTTCTTTCCCCATCACCCACTGATGTTTCAGTCAGCTGAAATAAATCATATAAAACAGGCTGATGCTACTGGCAGTTTGAATTCTACCCAAGTACTGCAGCCTGATATCAGGGCTAATACAGTGCCCCATTACCTATAAGATAGCCAGACTGTAGTCCCAAACACATGTAACAGATAGTAGCTTAGGTAAAACAGAGCAACCATTCTTTCCCTGTGATTGGTTTGCTGTCAGCAACCATTGCTTGGCAAGTACTGTGGGACATGGGTCGATGATTAGGTGTCAGTGATTATAGGCCAGGGAGTGGCAATAAATGATGAAAAATGTCACTAATACCCGCTACGACATTTAAGCATCATATTTCGCAGCAGTGCAGCCATATTCCATTTTCATGTTATACTGAAACTTGCACTTAATTCTGTAGAGCAGCAGCAGCGACAGAAAATCTGCGACTGCCAAAATCAATATCACAGGATATGGAGACAACCTTACTGCCGTCCGACATTCGAACTGCATCAACACTGTCTGCTGTTAAAAATTGGCTTAAGACTCATTTGTTTTTGCAGTCATATTATGTGCTCTCATCTTAATCAACTTAATTCGAGTGGCGTATGCTGTACGGCGCCTTTGTAGTGACTTCATGGACATGTTACGGTGCCTTATAAGTTGTCGCATTATTATTATTATTACTGAATCGTGTGGACATATGGGTCTCATTCTTACATAAAGGAACTGTCTGGGGAACTGCAAATACTGCAGGCAAGAAACACAGCAACCGTATTGGCCACATGCTCACCATTGCAGTCTTCAATCAGCAGCGATGGCAGTAGCTCAGCGAAGCACCGGCAGGTCGTGGAAATTCAAATCCCAAATCAGGTGCATATGCAGATAGCAACCGATACTTTGGCTTACTCCGTTCAGTACTTGATTGATTGATTGAGGAAGGCTTAACGTCCCACCAACACAATATAGGTCAGTACTGTCAAATGTCTACGACACTATGTGAGAAGGTGAGAGAATGGCATGTATAAGTGGAGTCAAAGGTAGGCCACTGTAAGGAGGTGGGCCATGTGTGTGGCTGTGTGGTGTTCATTTGCAGGGACTTGGCAGCTTCACCTTCACAGAATACCAACCCACTGCAGTGTAGACACTTTGCCAACCAGTCTTCAACAGAACGGACATTTCTCTCGACGGATTGTGGTCGTCAAACGATCCAACAGCCGGACAAGAGACAGCGCGCCACTTGTAGACGTTGACAATGCAAGCTAATGGTGAAACTGATTCTTAATCAGCATTATGGCATACCCAGCAAAACATTTATCACATTTTAACTCCTCATGCTTTTTGGAGTATAAAAAATTGCTGAGTACACAGTTCAGCTGTTCATGAGGCATTTCTTGTGTTACTAAAAGAGGTATTGTTGCTTCACAGGTTGTTGTGAAAAATACTGCTGCATAAGTAGCTTTGCCACAGAAATTCTTCAGGTTACAGGAAACTACAAAAAATTGGCATTAAAATGCATCTTAGCATAACTAAGCATGCAAAATTTACATTCTGTTGTAGTAAACAGTGGACGTCTAGATCCTCGTGGCATAACGAATAAATTCTTCTAGGATTCTGAAGTACAGATCTGACAAATAGTCAAGTGTTGCTCAGATACAACATGAACATGAACTGACTGCAACAGATTCAACTGACACCTTTATGTACCACTGTCTACAGTTACATAGTTAAGGTGAACCTCTTCAGGTATGTAAGATTCCCTCGACTCTTTGCACCACTCCTGACAAAGTTAGGCGGTCTGGCGTAGTGGTTAGCGCGTTGGCTTCAATCAACTAAGTTAATCTATGTCGGGCCCGGTTAGTACTGAGATGGGCGACCGCGTCCGGGTTCAATTCCCGGTGCCGGACACATATTTCGGTATGTAACCAATCAGCCACCCAAGGCCAACACAGTATATGAGTACCAGCTTTGGCTGGTTGGGAAGGCAAAGGCAGATATGGTTTATTCCATTAGCGGATGAATGCAGGGTGTGCAGGTGAAACTGTGAGATCCCTTATGAATACGTGCCCTACCCGAGCGCCTTAGAGGTGTTATTACAACAAGCCTTACCTTACCAGCGGTTACCCAAGCTATATTTAACAGCATAATAAATACACATGCACATAATACCACCGAGCACTTCAGTAGCCTGAAAGGCAAAGTTAGCAGTAAACATTTTCCCTGATAAGATTTTTTCTGTCAGTTTGCTGACATTTCCCAAACAGCTGTCAACTTACCCGATATTGGCTGGGTTTTTCCAGACATGTGGTCACCTTATGCAGTATATAGTTACGTATGATTGGTCTGTGGCACAGGACATACGTATGTTGCCATAAACAGCTAACAACTGCTGAATGCGCAATGTTGAAGAATGCAGTCGCAGTTTTTATGCAGTGGTCAGTGTTGATTGCCCAACTTAACCAAATTAACAAACTGACAGACTGCATGAAGTGGCATTCTATTATCATCATCAAGAAAATTTATAAGGTGCCTCTTTCAGAGGGTCAGTGGCGCCCCGTACAGGGGCTCAGTAGAATATAGTCAATAGATTACACAAAAAAGCAACAGCAACATGGTAAAAACTAAAAAAGTTGAACTAAAACAGATAAAAAAGTGTCTCGAGTTTCTTGCGGAAGCTGGTGCGAGATGGCATTAGTTTCACGTCAGATGGAAGTGCATTCCAGGCATGTGGCCCAGCAACGGAAAAAGGCGTTGTCAGTTACACGAAGCGGAGTATGTGAAACGACGAAGCTTCTTGCTGCTGTACACTGTGGCACTCGACAGAAAGTTCTAACTCTCTAACAAGTGAATTTACGGGAAGTCTATTATCTTACAGCCCAAACCAGCAAGATTTTACTAAAACTTAAAATTATACAACGGAAATTAGTCTGTGGCTATGCATTGTGGGTAATATCATAAGTTCCAATGTTACAACATACACAATGCCCAAGTGTCCAGTGCCGGACACTTATCTCGGTATGTGACCAGCCACCCAGGCCAACTCAGCCTTCCATCCCTATGGGGTTGATAAATGAGAACCAGCTTCAGCTGTGAAGGAAAAGGCAGGTATGGTTCATGCCATCAGCGGATGAATGCAGAATGTGCCAGTAAAACTGTGAGATCCCTTGAGAACATGTGTCATACACGAGTGCCTTAGAGGTGTGTTCACAACGAGCCACTACATAAATCCACGTTTACCTTTACCTATACCTTACACAAGGTGATGTACCATGCATGACGACGTCAGGCTATGCATGACGTCGGATAAACGACCGTTTTGAGGAACTTAATGGAACTCTGTTTGGGCAAAAAGTTTTGAACTGAACTTTATGATGATAGAAAAAAACAACTGTGTGCATTGTCATGTGTGTACACGCGACATTCTTGGCTCAATGCCTTGGCAATAATAGCAGAGTCATTGCATGCCGGCAGTCTGTACAGGGAGCAGCATGCCTGTAGTAACCCTTCAGTAACCCGCAGTTAGCTTCAAATGCATTATTCCCCGACCAGAAGAGCCCTCTTTGACAGCATCCAGCCACTTCTTAATACGTACGTCTCTTGGTCTGTTTCCATCAGTGTCCATACAGCACAAGGACAGCTTTCGTGATTCATGCATTCACCAGAGCGTGTAACCAGAGCCAGATTATCCATTGTGCCGGTTGTACCATGGGAGGGAGCCCCCAATCAGCTGCCAAATTTTTAACATGCTGGTTTGACGTTTGAACGTTCAGTGTAGGCTTAAACGACAACTAAAAAAGGTCGGCAACTTTTTTGGGGGAAAAAGTGCACCGCCAGACAGAGAAAAAACTGGCTACGCGTACGAGAAAGGGGGCCCCTCCTTACGTTGGTATGGGGCTCCCCGAATGGTTAATCCGGCCCTGTGTCTAATAGATCAGCAGGTCTGATTTCTAGTAGATTTCCAGGACACATCTTGATAAAAATTCAGTAGAATTCGAGGTTTTTGAAACGGTGAATTTTAACTTAAATGAAAAAGCATGTGGTGACAGGCCCATCCGACGCCTATCACAGTGTCATCCAACCATCACTAACAGTTACACTTGAATACAAAACTGTGTATTCCTGAAAACTATATTTCCAGGAGATTTTGCAAATTTCCAAAAGATTTCCAGGAGTGAAAATAATTCCAGTACATTTCCAGGAGTGTTAGACACCCTGATTCACAGGATATACTTGATCACAACAGCCATCGTCGTCGTTTTTCTAACTTTGTCGCTGAAGAAGACCGTGCAATGACACATCAGCTCTCTCCAGCTCTTTCTGTCATCATACACTCTACTAGAGTCTTACCAGTCAAGTCTATGACTCTATTAAATCCTTGGCCTTCCTCTGCTTCTTGTGCCACAAAATAAATCTTCAAAAACGTGTCTACCGAGGTTCTGTACCATACTCATGTGGCCGAAGTACTACTGTCTTCGCTTCCTGGTAGTGGCTACAAATTCCCTGACAGTGCCGATCTCATTCAACGCACAATAGCACAGGGTGAAAAAACGGGAATGTGGAATTTCAACAACCTTGGCCAGTTCAGCACTGATGTACAAACCTGTCCACTGTAAACAACAGAGATGTGCAACAATTCATTCACGCCACAAAGCAATTCATTTAATTCCATATGCCGGCCGTGAAAACACAAACTGCTCACAAACTGTTGAATTATAAGGGATGAGGGGCAGGCAGATAGATGACCAATTACTTCGCATGAAAGTAGGTGACAACCTCCAATTACTACCATTACTAAGAATATTGAGCATGTAGCTGGACAAACATGCTAGTGAGAAATCGTAAGTTATGGACCACAGGTGAATCAAGGTACACAAACCACACGACTGAAACAGGGGACAACCATGTTTTGCTGGGCCACTGCAGGAAAAACTGAATAAAAACAACTCGATGAGTCCAATCACAAAATAGAAACTGGCTTAGTTTTTGTGGACCATAATGGGCAATGCAAATCTTGGGAGAAACCCAAGTAAAACAAGTAGTCTACCAGTTGCTGATGCTTGTCAGCGACACTATATACTATGGTATCAGCTATACATATTGGGAGTTCGCTTCCAAGAAGATGGAAGCCAGATTTGCATATGGTTCAAGGAAGAAAGTCAGCTACATCTGTAGCCAGAAAAGTGCTGCAATATTTCCACTTTGGTTCCATCATAGGAAACAACAACAACAACTGTTACATATGTTGTACGCAAAATTTGTCTGCATGACAGGTTACTCTCTGCTGCCGGACCTCAGGAGCGGAACACGCTACTAACCTCATTGCATTCGGAACGCAATTACACACACTTTACGTGTCTGCTTATGCCACAGACATACACTATAGCTGTTTGACAAGAGCTGTGGTGTATGTACTGGTATTTTTGTTTCTAGTTGCTGTGCATACATTTTCTTACTTACTTAACATATATTGGTGGTCTGGCGTAGTGGTTAGCACGTTGGCTTTGATCAACGAAGTTAATCAATGTTGGGCCCGGTTAGTACTGAGATGGGCGACCGCGTCCGGTTCAATTCCCGGTGCCAGACAGTTATTTCGGTATTTAACCAACCAGCCAGCCAAGGCCAACTCAGTTGTCCAACGCTCCGGGGTCGGTAAATGAGTAGCAGCTTTTGATTGGAAGGCAAAGGCAGGTACGGTTCATTCCGTTAGCGGATGAACGTGGGGTGTGCAGGTAAAACTGTGAGATCCCTTGAGAACGCGTGCCACACCTGAGAGCCTTAGAGGTGTGTTCATGACGAGGCGCTATACAAATCCACGTTTACCTTTAACAACAACAACAACAACAGGGGCACACACATCATGTGAGTACTGGCTTGTCGAGGCCAGACAGACATTACCACAGCACACAATGACATACCTTTCATCTTCCTCATCCTCGTCAAAGAAGCTACGGCGATCCGGCAATCCGCCCATCCTCTTGCCCGGCAGCCAGATGGCATCTTCATTGACGGACTCGCGGACCCTCTTGTACTGCCGCAGCTCGCTGAATGACGGAACTTCAAAGCCAAGTTCCTTGCGTATCGTGTCGTCCTTCTCTATCAGAGACTTGCACTGGGAAACCATCTGAACAGTCAACGTCCACATAACAGTATTCTACTAACAACAGTAATTAGGAGTGGAGAACAGCATCAGGGGGCTGCCGACACTCAGACCAAGAAGACCGATTTGGGTTGAGCACGAGTTGAGTAAGGTTTAACATCCCACCAAAAGGATTGGCCTGATATCAATGATATATATATATCGGATATTTTCGTTTGAAAATATCGGATATTTTTTATATATACAATTTTTATGCAGTTTTATTTTTTTTTGTGACATATTGTGACTATGTTCTGATTTCAGTTTAGACTGTAGAACATCCTGAGCATGCCATATTTGTCATTTTGTCAGCGTGTTCACTTCACTCACATCACCTGCACAAATGCTGAAGCTGCACTGCAGTTTGCTACAGCTGCCAGCTGGTGGCAAAGATGTCATGCAGCCTATGCTATGATGCTGGTAAAACATCAATTGTGACAAGGATTGCAAATGTGATGATAGCCTAAATTGTCCCACCGCTACACTGACCGCCGGGGTGGTCAGTGTGAGTGCCAGGTGACTTTAAACGTCCATTACACCGCTTTAGGGAAGGGATGGACACCAAGAAAATAGGTAAAGCCAATGAAAGAAAGGGAAAAGTGAAAAGGGGAAAAGATGAGGAAGTAAATGGACAAGGGGGAAGAGGGGTGCCCCGGCTCCACACGGGGCGACACAAAAGTGGTCAATCGCCAAGTTATCTAGGGAGAAAAGATGTCGTATAGTTAAAACTACGGTAGTTGATGCTGTAGTTGTACAAGTCAAACTGAATCTTGACAAAAATAAAGGTTTTCATAACTTTACTTAAAAAACGGTTACTAACAAAACAGTCTCGAACCACACAATCAGAATGGTCCAACTAAAATAGCTCCCTAATATAGCTCCCTAATAGTGACAGTAACAGCACAGCAGTAGATACAGTCAGAACCATGTATGTGCAAATGCTCGATATATATCGAATATATCTATTTAAAAAATCTGATTTTTTTATTTTTTTTTAAATACCACGCTATTTTTCAACAATGCCCACCAAATGCATTATAGGTCATATCGGGGATGGTTTTTTACAGGTTAAATGACCCAACCAACAGTGTCAATGCACTGAGGAAGATAGGGTTCTAAGGATGAGGCTGCAATCCCATCAGGTCCATACATAATACAACACACATGCAGTATGATACAAAAACACACAAAATACACAGAGATAAACACAAATAAATCTACGCACAGTGAAATGGGCCCAGTGAGACAAAACCCAATCCAGAGAACTGTAAGAACTGCTGATCTAAGTGTGCTTATGACTGTCCGCAACTTCAGTACACAATACAACACAGAACAGTTCCGATAATCT
>Ga0209562_1000967_pt1 | contig 10575 bp, 11 predicted proteins | sample WorMetvacBELIZE2_FD_187399 | JGI IMG/M metagenome (GOLD analysis project Ga0209562, IMG submission 187399) | Marine gutless worms symbiont microbial communities from Max Planck institute for Marine Microbiology, Germany - Olavius vacuus BELIZE.2... | ecosystem: Host-associated > Annelida >...
ATACCGGATGATAAGACTGAACTGCTGCATTTACTGACTGTGATATTATAAATGCAACGCCTCTTCGTTTTTCTCTGAACCTGAATATATAATTCTAAATTTATCATTCGTTGTTATAAGTGAAGCCTCAAATTCATTGACGCCATCATAGAAAGTCTCAGCTATCCCCATTATATCTACATTGAGGCGGTTCATTTCCAGAAGTACATTATCCTCTTGTGAGGCATGGTTAGACGGGTGGGGACGTAGGCATTTGTTCCATAATAAATGGACTAAAATTGTCGCACAAATAGGAATGTCTTTGGTTAACAACCAAGTCAATATTAAATCAACGATTTTCAACTACATGGAAAATACAGCGTAAAGTTTTAAGAAACGCTATTTTTATCGTATACATAATGTTGTATATGGCACATAATGACTCACGTGTGAACCCTGACTTTTACCGCAACGCATGGAATGTAGTTGCGAAATATAGATGGGAATTCTGTCTGTCCCTCTGTCGATCTGTCCGTGCATCAAACGCGTGCACCGTGACAAAACGAAACAAAGCTATGTTTTGATTTTTATATAATATGAAGGAACATTTATACTAGTTTTTTGAGAAGGAAAATGGTTGATGAGGGATGACACCTTCTACCTGAAATTTTGCGTCAACCGACACACGTTGGAACGAAATGGGCAATTTTGACCCAATATTCGCTCATTTCTTTGTGCACATGAAAGCGCCCGCATGCCGGGAAACTAAGTGAAGCTCTGCCAGCAAAGCAACGAAACGATAGCAAATATCATAAAAGCGTTGAAATCTGCTTCACACGCAATTTATAATCTGGCTTTAGTCGAATTTATGCAGCTGACAGCCCGGTAAATAGTTAGGCCTACAACTTACAATAGGTATCGATACAATGCTGTGTGTATGCGCCAGTAATGACTATAGTATAATGACCCTGGAAAATATTCAAACAAACCCGCCTAGCCGCCGCCGATCAAGTAACCGCATCTCTCCCTGCTCACTCATCGGCTCACACCTGCCCATGTACAACGTGCGTTCGTCACCGCGTTTGACGCCCACCAGTAGACAAGCGCTGTGTTTGATGGCTAGTGTACTGTGTATATAAGTGTATAATGTCTTCGGCGAGAATACGAAAGCAAGTCCGAGTCAGCGGATTTTTTCGGAAATACATTCGAAAACGTCCGCTTACCAGATTTTGAGAACCGTAACAACACTAGTCTTCCGTTGTATCTTCACATAGTTAATTCCTTTAACAATATTCATGTTACCTCTTTAAATTTGTTATTGTTCACCTATTTCATTGTATTACTTATTTTATGTTACTCTTCGCTTCATTCAGAAAGTTCCAATATAATAGACTGTTCATTTCACCTAGTCATATTAGTATCTCTGACCACTTTCATTGTCTTACGATTAATGAGCGAAGTTGACTAGCATGCAGTGTCTGAAAAGAATGTTAAATGTTACTTGTCAGAAAAAAATACTTTGATTTTATTTCACAACATATATATGTTAATAAAGTACTTTAAATATACGAAAGAAAGAGTCTATTTAGGAATGACGTATTGAACAAATAGAAAGTTATTTGTACTTGTGTTTACAGCCACAACAACATGAATCAGATTCAATGCATCAGACATATGTCTACTTCAATTTACGGTTTGTATGAGTATTTTTCATAATAGGTCTATCGACCCCGAAATAAGTCACAAAATAGCGTATTTTTGTTCATTTTCAAAATATAAAAAATTCTAAATATAGGTTTTGTACGTAATTTAACTCTGTATAACAGCTGTGAGTCATTTGTCAACGATAAATATGGCGACGCTACTGTTAAAAGCATGACTTATGGAACAGCTTTCTATTATTCGTTTTTTCTGGGCAAAAAGAAGTTGCCCAAATACCATTCACTCTGAGATGCGTCCAGTACATGGTGACAAGTATTTTACAAGACCAGTAATACATGTTTGGTGTAAGAAGTTTGCTTATGGACGAGAAGGTGTTGTTCATGAAAAAAGACCTGGCCGAGTTGTTGTTTCTACAACTGATCCAGCCATCGCAGCAGTCACGTCTCTTATACGGTCTAACCGGCGTGTATGAATAAATGTTCAAATAAATTTAGACAATATGTTGAAAAAAAGGTTGATGTTTGACATATAAACAGGTTTCAGCATACGACAACATCCAAGAGCTGCTGAGCAACGTTGCACTGTCAGATGATGAATCTGCAGAAGATGAAAAGGAAGGAGAAGAGATCACGGCATAACGGCACTGTGCTGGACTGGCAAAAACAACAGTGAGCACCATCTGGACTGATTGTGAGAAAATCAAACGCACGTACAAAGAGTTGTCAGTGAGTTCTTGAAAACGGCTGAGTGCGGCCGCGTCTGAGGACGTCGAAAGCGAGTTGCTGAAGTGGTTTCAGCTTGAGAGATCTCAGAACATTCCTGTAAACGGGCAGCTGCTGTGAGAAAAGGCTGTGCTGTTTGCAGAGAAGCTCAAGCATGACAATTTTCAGTGCAGCGGAGGTTGGCTGGACCGTTTTAAACTGCGTCACGGCATTGTGTTTCGCGAAGTGTGCCGTGAGGCGGCGGCGGTCGACGACAGCACGGTTGCAACGTGGTTGGAGAAGATACTGCCGCCGATGTTGTCGTCTTACCATCCAAGTGTCGTTGTTAGATTACTATACTTTTCTGCTGCCGATACCTCTGTGTCGAGGAAGGTTCTACTAACTCCCTGTAGGGATGGTTTGCTGATGTATGTTTTACAAGTTTGGCATGTATGCATGAACTCTAACATCAAGTGAATTGAGTTACTGGTATTTAATTGCTATTGCAATATATCGCAGCTAAGTATATAATTATGCATTATACAAGCGAACTCGTCATTACTATTATTATTATTAGCAGGAGGATATAAGTCAGTATTAGTTGGTAATAGATAGAATGAGATATATTGGATATCAGTAATGTAGTTTGAATATAGGATACGGACATAGAGGCGTTGGCCTGCGCTTGCAAGCTCTCGTCTGCGTCAGGTAAAAGTGAAACACGTGAAACACCTGAAAATGCAGTGTAGGGACCAGACAATAGCATCAATGATTGTTGCAACTTTGCTGTTGATTATAGATACATTGCAGCAACTGTGTACGTTCAGCCATAAATTTCACATAAACATAAACAGGGTGTTTTCTTGCATCCAACGGCACTTTAACCACTGCACTTTGTAATAACAGTAACGTATCATATAGTATACACTTGTTGTGTCGTAAACTCGTAATTGTTCAGGTGTTTGTTGACAATTTGGACTCTTGCAAATCCAGAAGCATTCCGCACTGTTGCTGATCGTTTTGGCATGACGAACACACTACTGCTTCATCAACATCTGCCGCCGTCTGAAGTGCGATCTGTACCCAAGTGTCTTCATTTGGCCATCTGCATCTGACTGCAGCACAGCCGTGAATGAGTTTGAAGCCCGATATGGGTTTTCAGGAGTGGTTGGCTGTAGTGATGTGAAACAGCAATCGGAAAACCGGTAATCGGATTTAAAACCGGCAGCCGGTTAGGAAAATGATCAACCGGTAATCAGAAATTTTTATCATTATGTTCTGCATTCATATGTTGCCAATGAAATCGTAATTTTAACAAGCGAATTCCACTCACCACAAAATAAACAATCACGCACCACGCCAGCCATACCGCGGTATGGTTCGCACACGCCAACATAACATAACGTGATATATGTGAGTGACGTAACGTAGCTTATCAGCAATTAAATACGGTTTGATAAAACAACAGACGTCGCACCTTACGTACAGTATGTACTGTATGCTACAATGGTAAAGCCATACTGCATCAGCCGTTGACAACAAAACTTACTAAAGTTCAAAAAGTCCACACCTTCAAAGGACATTGTCTGTCGTTCAACGCGGATTTGCGCAGAAATGCTGGCGAGCTTATATCAAAGGTGAAGCGCAGACACACACACGACCGTCGACCGCCCATTCAAACGAAGCACACGAAGCTTAGCTGCCAATTGATTACACGGAAGCCGCCGCGTGGTCGCCGGCAATTATATGTAGTTAACCGTGCAAAGTGTGAATAACGCCTATGACTTCGATCCGAGGGATTTCTATAAAACGAGCCTGCAACATCATAGCTGTTGTATTCTCGTTCTCGATCACGATGGCTAAACGCAGTAACGAGTCAGAGTGTTGGCTATATTTCGAGAAGGCAGTCGAAGGAAAAGCTAAGTGCAAGCTTTGCGATAAGTCTCTGGCATGTGTCGGAGGATCAACGAGTGGTCTGATGGCCCATGTTCGGGCGGTCCATCCGGAATCCATAAAGTCGTCACCGTGCCGGCAGCAACACACTCTGGGTGCACTCGGTGTCGGACCGCACCGTCCATGTTCGGACGGCCGACAGGAACAGATAACCGGCCTCATCAGCGAATTGATCGTTGCGAACATGTTGCCGGTGTCAATAGCAGAGTCGCCAGAGTTCCGCGCTCTACTGGCGTTCCTAGAGCCGGCGTACAAGATGCCATGTCGGCAGACGATGACGACCAGACTAGATATGATGGCAGCGAAGCGGCGATGTGAACTGCAGAATGAGCTGCAGTCAGACGCCAGTGCCATCGCTGTCACGACTGATATATGGAGGTATGTCGGGGGACTGATATACCCCAAACATTTTCAGATTCTGGCATTCATGCAGTCTCACTTCATACAAGAGCAGAAGAACCTGGTGCAGCATGGAACCAGACTGATAAAATTTGAGAAGTAGTACATGGAGTTTGGGGATGACAATTAAACAACATGGTACACTTTTATATTATGTTTTTAAAGTAATTTAGTTAAAGTGAGTCTGCATGAATAGGCTTGATGCGAACGTATGCAGTTAATATGGCTTTACATCGATAATGCATTTTTGCCAGTGATTTTTGGATAATAACAATTCAAAAAATACAGTAGAGATCATGAAATATTATTAATGTGGTGGCAGAGTATTGGTGTTGGGGCACAGTTCTGTGAAGCGGTTGGAGCATTTCTTGGAAGGTGAAGAGGTTGATGTGTGTGGACACCAGCTGATTTTTGTTGTGGGTTTGGAGGTGCCACGGCAGTGGACTTGAGGAAGGAATTGAAGAAGACTGATCTTGCCAGTTTCTGCACAGTTTATCAGAAGACAGGAACAAATGACCTCTGTAGCGATACAGCAGATATTGTTGTGTCAGACATTTGCGCATTGGTGGCTTATCTGCACACACATGGGTCTCAACGAGTGATATTAGGCCAAGTATTATTTCGAATGAGGAGATGAGTGGCAGGACCTTCAGTGGCACAGTTTCAGTTGCAGGATCAACAACTGAATTCAAAGATGAAGGAATGGATGGATGAATGAGGGGATGTTTACTTTTGGAGTCATCTGTGTCAGCATGGTGCATGGGTTATACATCAAGATGACGTCCACATCAGTCCATCCACAGTCTGACAACAAATACTGGTGGAGCGTGCGTGGTGCCCTCGTTAGGCACCTTCACTGTTGATAATCCAGTGTGTAGCAAGTTCGTGACATATCTGTTAGCATATTTCTAACCTGTTTTGTGAGGTCATCAACTTATTCCGTCAAGTATTTGTCGTTCAGAGGTTATTTAATGTATGAATAGAGAACCTCTCATCTATTTTGGCTTACATTATTGAAGGCTGGTTGAATTTGCAGGGCAGAGTGGATCTGTGGGGCAAATCTGTAAAATTCTACATAAATGTAAAAGTTATAGTATTAATCACAACTATCACATCAACAATTGACCACAGCCATGTTACAGCACACGTGTACGTGAATATAGATGGGATAAAGGTGACAAAAGTCTTTATTACTTTAAATCTGGTAAACTGCTAAGTTGTATCAACAACAATCTGCTCTGGGCTCCGCTGGTACCTGGTAAATATCCTTGTCGAGCTACCAAATCTCTGAAACCATCACCATAGCTCGTGTGCGTAGACTGTGTTAGTGTCAACGTGATAGACAAAGTGTGTGTTCAAGGAGCTGTGGGAGGCTGCGACAACAGATGCGTCATCATCTGAACTCTCAAGATCCGCTGCCTTGACAACAGATGCGTCATCATCTAATCTCTCAAGATCCGTTGCCTAGACAACAGAATGCTCTTGTGACTGTGTTTTCTTCGGCTTCTGAGCCGCTCTAACGTTTCCTTGCGAACCACTTTTTGCCGTTGCACTAGTTTTGTGTTTGACCTTGGTTACCGTAGTTATATTCACTGAATCAGATGAGGTTGAGGTGATTTCTGATTCATGGTTCTTTGAGAGAAAAGGCAGTTATTGGCCACCTTATGGCAAAGTATGCAGTATCATCAGATCTATCAAAAGTCATGAACCCTGGAAGGACAACTGGACAATTCATCCTGTGAGGTTTCTGCTGGTTCGAGTTGTCATCAGTGTTTTTATTCTGGTTTACAATGTAGCATAATAAAACTTGGTTGATATTGTTTTTTTTGTGAACATGAACTCATGTTTATGTTCAACATCATTGTAAATCCGTCTATCTGTCATCTCTCTGTTGTCTGTCTCTGTAATGTTTGTGCGCCAGCAGAAGGTCACTGTCGCTGTCAGAATGCAACTGCAGCAGTCTTTTTGCAACCGATGCTTCTTTCTTAGGCCTTCCATGCTTCTTGGGTTGCTGTTCAGCAGTAGAAACGTGGACAGTGTCATTCTTTCGTTTGGTGGTCACAGACAGATTATCTCATTCACAGCTGTGCAACGTCTTGAGGGATGTCCATTCATAATATGTACAGATCCAGGTACAGAGACTGTGACCATCCGAGACTGTCACAGGTATCTACTCAGAGACTTGGACCCAGATGGAGCTTTTGTCTACATGAGTGGATCTAGTACAGCTAATCAAAGAATAAAATAATTCTGGGGCCAACTGCGCAAAGAGTGTGTTGAATATTGGTTGACGGCATTCCACGAGTTGCAACGTGCTGTCCATCACTGTATTATGAGGACGGCGACAGAAGTCAAGAAGTAGATCCATATGTTGCGAGTCATTCTGCACTGGCTAGCGACACGCCAGTTTGAAGTGCAGAGTCGCTGCATCCAGCTGGCAGCAGGACGACCACCCAAACAGCAACGTTGGAACTATGCGGCCGTCAACGTGGAACTCTGGAATGCGAAAGTCCACTACCGGCATGGACATCAGCTACATCTTCGCAATGTCGGCAGGAGACAGCACAGCAGTACCATTTACGATTCCAGAATGCAGTTCCGTGCAGTCACAGAGTCCTATCTGCGACGGTGCAGCATCTTATTCCCGGAGATTCACACACTTTGCTTACTATACGAAGTTCAAAATGTCAATAAATTTGCAGTTTTTGCCTATTTGTCAACATAGGCAATAGGGGTGACAGCAGACACTGCTCAAACTGAAATTTGGCATGAAAGAGCACATCACAACTTTACACTCTTACACAAAATGTGGCCCTAGTGAGTAAAGGAGATGGGCAGGTGAAGAAGTGCCAAAATTCACAATTTGGCAACATTTAGGGTCACATCCTTCTACTTACGGTCATAACCCCATAAAGTTGCACCTCATTTCGATGACAACTGAAAGTTACTCACGACACAAACACACATTCAGCCAATATTCCACAGCAGATCCAGGTTAATGCTTGCTGGTAGTGTGTATGGATACAGCAGATGCTGATACAAGCCAAATGACACAGATGATAACCTAAGACTGTCAGGAAGTGCACACTACACTCCTGGTGATACATAGCATCAGTAGCTACGAAATCGTGACATGACTGCAACCGTCCCTGCACCTCCAGTGCCCATGCCTCCATCCTCTTTGCACACACATCTAGAATACTATCATACAGTTCCAAAGTGTTGGCTACATGAAAGTCACTTCTTGCACAATGATGATTGTCAACAGAAGCCAATTTACCACAGAAGAAACAGCATGACCTCCAATCAAATGATGGCGTGCTAGACTGGAGCTTCTTTGGTACAAAATCAGCACCGTGTTCACTGCACTCTGACTCCAACCTAGTATTTCGTTTAGTGAAATTTCGCCTGCACTCTGTGTGCACATTAACCACATTCTGACAGGACGACAAATACTCTGCCAGTTTAGTGCTGTTGCTAAATTTGCTGCATGTAATCAAAGGCCTTCGATACAGTTTCCCATGACCAGCTTTGGATGACAATGATTGATATGGCATCGATCTCATCAGTCACTGTTAGCTCGCATAAGAACATTGAAGCTGAGCTACTATGGACATATAATGAGGAAAGTAAATTGCTTAGAGAAGGACATCATACAGGGCTGCATTCCAGGGAGCAGAGGTAGGGGGCGACCAAGGAGACGATGGAAGGAAGACATCAGTGACTGGACGGGTCTTCGGATCAACGATGCAGCAAGATCTGCGGAAGACAGGTTTTTGCCTGTTTGTAGCAGTACCATATGTACGATTCTCGATTTCTCGTCCGAAGAGAAGTCCCTGATAGAAGAATACTTTGCTGACTACTACAGCAGTGACAAAGTACCGTGTAAGCTGAGGCTCTTTAATGTCTGCAGATCTGTACATGTATATAGGCTGTGCAAAGCACAGAATACCTCGAGCCATTTAAATTGAATGATGCCTGATGACCTTGAACGACTTTTAAATCTGACCACACAGTGTGTGCTGTATATATCTCAGAACATTTTCGAAAGTTCAGGCAAACAGTGCTGTGGTGATTGATAATTGTACTCTGCATCAAATAAATCAATATATCGAATACGTCAATATACATGGTAATTTAATGACTTCAACATCTGTACCGTCAGTAGCTCTAACTCACATGTGCAGCTGTGTCGTTCATAAATGCTAGGAGAGTCGCTGCACAAGGCAAATGCATTGCGCCTTGTTGTTGATCGCACTGTGTTCTGCTCCTCAATAGAGACACCACTGGTGGTTGATTGATTGTGTTGTGCTCCTCAATAGACACCACTGGTGGTTGATTGATTGACTGATTGAGTAAGGCTTAACGTCCCACCAACACAATATAGGTCAAACAGTAGAGTGACTGACACCACTGGTGGCAGTCACTCTGCAGTTTGGCGTGTACTTTCTCTTCAATATTGAGTACCCACCACAAGCAAGTGCTACACTGGAATTTATTCAACGGTAATACACGAACTGTATGCTTATAACGTTACTTGTTGTTTATTCTTGTGTGTCTTGATAGTCCATCCGGTTGACAGATTGCAGTATTGTGACAGTGCAACAGTATTGGCAGTCTTATCAGTGAAGTTTGGTAACCACGAATGCTAAAGGGCCCGTCATGGGTTTTCTCTGTTGTTGTTATGGATTCTGTTGTAAAACTTTGATAATTGTACCGGTATTTCTCATGTGATTGAATGTTCGGTTCGAGGTAATGTGTTTGCTAACCTATTGACCTGAGTATTATTGTCGATAGTCAGGCGTAAGCCTGGGGTAAATAAAATACCCGTAGTAGTCACTGTACTTGTGGTACTGTAATTAGACACTGTAGTGTCTGTGATTAGCTTACCAGTTAATGATGGATAAGCTGTCAGAACAGCAACGAGCGGGGGTACTCAAGATGAGTGATGCTCGGTTGCATCATAAGTTAGCTCAGGCAGGATATAATCCTGATGATTTGGTGCAGTTAGAACAGCCAGATCTGTTAGAATTACGGGCTGGTGTTGTTGTTGGCCAAACAGAACAGTGGGGGCAGTAGATGGCGTTGAAGTAGAACCAACAGAGGCAGTAGGTGGCAGTGGCGTAGCCAAGGGGGGCGGATGGGGGCGGCCGCTGTTAATTACTGCAGCAGTAAACGTCGGCCGTTCGCTTGGAGGGAGACGGCTACTAGAGGGCTATAGTCTTTGAATTTCGACCCGATCACCTCAGCATTATGTTGATTAGAAACTTGCTTTACAATGAACGCCAAATTCCTGCTGTCAAACTGTGTACGCTGCACCAATTGTTGTCACTGATCAGCACACTATAAATAGCTGTAACCAGGGGGATAGTTCAGAGAGGGGCAATGTCCTACACCCCAAGTAACTGGGCCGTTGTGAATAGAGGTCACCAGAATCAGATCACTGCCAGTATCGGCATAGGTATCAAGTATTGGTATCAGCTAGCAGCCGTGTGGCAGTCAGTCGTCAATATCACACTTCAGAATTCCAGACAATCAGTGATGATGTGTCCAATCAGCAGAGCTGCACACGACACGAGGACGTGGATGCCCAGAATTTGACAATTATTTGACAACAATTGACAAACTGATGAGAGATTTTGTAAGTATTTGACAGCTCGACTTCAGCCGGTGTCTAGTCATTCTACGACAGTGACACGATCAAAGTCCATGATGAACTGTCGCCATTCCAGCTATAAAGAGAACAGTCCAGTATCTACGACAGTGACACGATCAAAGTCCATGATGAACTGTCGCCATTCCAGCTATAAAGAGAACAGTCCAGTATCTACGACAGTGACACGATCAAAGTCCATGATGAACTGTCGCCATTCCAGCTATA
>Ga0209562_1000968_pt1 | contig 10574 bp, 5 predicted proteins | sample WorMetvacBELIZE2_FD_187399 | JGI IMG/M metagenome (GOLD analysis project Ga0209562, IMG submission 187399) | Marine gutless worms symbiont microbial communities from Max Planck institute for Marine Microbiology, Germany - Olavius vacuus BELIZE.2... | ecosystem: Host-associated > Annelida >...
GGTATGGCATGCGGCGTTCTCAATGGATCTCACAGTTTTACCTGCACACAGGGGTTAAGTATAATTTCCAAGGCGGGGGAACTGTTCAGCTCTCCGGGCCCCCAGTTCGTTCCCGGGGCCCCATTCATTTCCTAGGTCCATGTTTCAATAGCGGTCTTTCAAATTATTATCAATGATAGACTGAATGTATTAAGCATGATTTCATGTTGTTTTTTCAATTTTGTAAAATTTTGTAAAAACATTCAACACTGTGAATTTATGATTGTAAAAATGTGAAATCTGAATGACTTATTAATTATGGGATTACTATAGCGAAAGTTGCTAACTTGCTAGGCCCAGGAACGTACGTTCTGGCTGTGAAATCCAATAATTTTGCAGCCGGTACGCTTCAGACTTAAATTTGCGGGCCCCGGAATGGCGTTCCGGAACGGCGTTCCGGCTTACTTTAACCCCTGATCATCATCATCATCACCACCACTACCACTACCAGAGGTCCTACCAATGTGTCATAGTTGACAGGAATCACAGAGTTCTAACACAGCAGACACACACAGTTATTAAGACTTCACTAGTTCATGCACAGCAGCTACAGACATTACGTCCACACCAGCACCATCACTGCTGATGCCATCACTCTCACTCCACCACAAAACACTCACAAACTGCATAGCATCATACCAGCAGCATGCACACATAGCTGCTAATACTGCTGTTCACACATTACACAGCCACGGCCAGTAATGACCGTAAAATGACCATCAATGAACTACAAGTGTTAACAGCACAGAACTGACCTTGAATGACGTCAGCAGACCGTCAAGGTTGAAAATGAGGTTCTGAACCCAAGGATCATTCGCCTCGTAGTCCGAGAACTCTTCCTGGAAGACACATGTATTAGTGCATGGTGATGAAGGTGGCAGCGGTCATTGTCACCACCATCATCACCACCATCATCAACATTGTCTACGGATGTGACAAAGTTCGAATTCAAATTCGACGACGTTCGAACTTCAAACGTTTTCACCAGATTCGAAATTCGACTAATGTTTTGAGCACTTTGTTGTCGAATGCGAATTCGTGAAAAATCCTCGTTCTACGACTGATTTTATATGCACAGACAGCCAGACATCGCAGTTGACAAACCACTTTTTTCTCATGTCAACCTATCATGCAAACTACAGTAACATTTGTAACAGCAAGATAGTTTTTGCTCAGTCATGTGTTACACTGTTCTACTATGAACACTGATTTTATTGACTTTAAAAATAACATACTGTAACAATCATTTAATTCACCTAAACCAGTGCACTACATTCTGACTTCCCACTTATAAAGTAAATGCCGCTATTCGCACTGGACGATTTTTGAAAGTAACCAGCTTCGTTACATCACTAACATTGTTGTCATCATCATCGTTGTCATATAGCAACACAACACTTGAGAGCTAACTATAACCTACACAAATGTAGCTATAATAACTTTCATATGCAGATTTATTGTGAAAATAAAACTGTCAGACTTACACTACAGCTGTCTTTCGTCCTCAGATTTCTAGATATTTTTGTGTCTGTTGGATTCCTAAAAGCAAATTACTTACTTTGATATCAGTATCCATAATTTTCGTTATAAACTTGGTCAGCAGTGGTTAAACTGCTGTAATTATGTTGTTGAGCACTTGAGCTCCGTTGGAATACTCTCTGATACGTGTGTTTAATTGTAATGTTTTAGTGTACTCTCTTGTTCCTGTGGACTCTGTGTCTGAAATGAAGTTCATAATAATATAATAACTGGCACCGTTACAACAACAGAACTCCGCCCACTGACCTCTGATATGTTGTGATTGGTTGAGAGGAATGTGTCGACCAATGGCCGGATCCGCAGCTTGAGAGCATTGTTTACGAGCTGGGAAAACCCAAAGTCGAGAACGTCTCGGAACCGAGCTGACGTTGCTCCAAGATCACTGATACAGCTCTGTGCACACGGCACGATCTACGTTAGTCTCCTCATGTGTAAGAAAATGTAAAAACACGCTGTGAAGAAAGTGACCTTCAGATTTCAACTGTTATAACACAGCTTGGCTGATGAGTTGTACAAGTCACACCGCTGTGAGCCTTCAGTCGTGAAATTACTATGAACAAGCTCAGATGTCACTCACGACAGAGTACAGACGGTGGCACAAACACATGCAGTCAGTCGGTCACAGTATACACTTTAAAATCTACAACACTGTCAGGTTCGTAGACGTTCAACGTCGTTTTAGCAGTTCTAAGTCTTCCGATCCTGTCATTGCAATATAAAACTGTCAAACACCAGCCCCAATTCAAACACGTCCTCCAGCTCTCCAGGTCCGCTTCTTGACGGGCAGTTGCATGGATCATATCCCTCACAATAGTTCTATTATCAGCTGGTACTCATACTCATCAATATTCACTTATCAGGTAAACAAGGACGGCAAGAAGGATCCGTTCCATTACACGTTGCCCTTCCAACAATCTGTTCTCTTCACAATCTGACAACTCGCCAAGGATGTATCTTTCAAATTTTTATCCAACTGTAATCAATTTAATGAAATATTTGTAGTCGTAAAAACAGTTAAATAGGTAGAACTTCTGCCAAGAAACATAGTATACATTGCCTTATTTTGTGTAGAGTTCTGAAACTTAAACATTTACAACAATGTGGCAGGTCTGATATGCTGAACTATGCAAACATGAAGACATGAATAAATTACACTAATCAGAAAAAAAATGCAATGTACCTGTAATTTGGCTTTGGCTTGTTCAGACACCTGTGAATAAAGCTTCTCAACTTCGTCCTACAACACAGGCAAGCAAGGTCAATTATATATCAAATAACAAATATAAACGCCGCAATAGAAACAGTTTGATTAATGCTGATGAGAATATTACATGGCCTGAATGCTGCTGCAGTGCTGCTGACCAATGAAATTATTCATCGACTCTAGACTAACTGCTAACTGTGTGCATTTGCTGCATCCTCAAGTTGTGCTCCGTGAGTGTCATTAACAAAAAATAGGGCTGGTAATGATTAAAATTATTTTAATAGTTAACTTTTCAAAAATTAACGATTAATTAATAGTTAATTTTAGTTAAAAAATAAAAAAACACGTGGATCGGATGTGCTGTCATGTGCATGTTGCAAGTGGTAAATTAACGAAGTGTTAGATCCATGATATGCGAAGGCTTTATGACAAGTCATACAATAAATGTTTTCAACAGACAAAACACTACCGTTTTCACTCAGCTTGAAGCCAAAATATTCACTCAGACGGCATGAAATGGCATTATGTTCACTGTTCAGCTCTACTATCATCATTTGACTTCACTTTTGCCGTCCTTTATTTACATTATTATGAAAAACAGCGTCAGGTGAAATAAAGTAAAAGAATAAGCAAGTAATGCAACACTGCTGATTAATCTTTAAAAACAATTTTAATCGTTAAAAAGTTTTTCACGATTAATCGCTAAATTAATCGTTAAAATCGGCAGCTCTACAAAAAATATAAACGCACAGCAGAGGACAGACAGGTAAAAAGATGGAAAGATTACACTACCTAGTCAACCATAGCAACAATACAACATCTAATGTAAACAAGCCAGGCAAAGCAATGATGATGATGATAATAATGTGAAAACTAACAACAGCTGATGATGCATCAACTGCAAGGGCATCAATGAGGCAGCAGACTGTGAAACAGATTCCGAAGCATTTTGGTGAATGGCAAAAGCACATCAATAGAAACTAGACAAACTGCCAGACAGGAAAATGCACGAATGGCCGACCTGGATATTAGACTTGAGCATTTGAACGTATTCACAGCTGACTTCAACGTTGTTTAGCGTCGTCTGAAATCAACACACGCACACACATACACACAGCACACACACAGCACACAATGCAGTTAGCTTTAAACAAACTTACAATACCTTCCAACATGCTGCACAAACTATGTTCAACGGTGTGGATATGACAATTTTACCTGAAGCATTACAGCATTTGGCCAGATGTTCATTTCTGATATTATCAACGACTCTTTATAGGTATTATACATATTAGCGGGATTAAGCACTGGCCATTCCTGTGACCATCCACTGCCTTAACCACTGAATCACCAGTGCTTAAATGAACTAAACTTTAACTTCAGTAAAGTCATCAGTGGCGAGTATAATAAAAATACTAACTAGACAAACAGACATACAGCTAATGCCGACCAGCCATGTATAAAAATATACCCTAAAACAATAATAGATAATAAAACAAAATATAAAGAAATCGTAACAAGATGTTGTTATGCAGACTGTTCCAGAATAGTGCCACAATGTTTATGGAATAAAAATGTCTTAAGTGAAAGTACACTGTCTAATGTCTATGTTATGCTATTGTTAGCTGAGTCATGTTCCACTATTCCAACAAAACTTGCTCAATATAACTAGCTGTGAAGCTAAATTAAGTAAAAAGAACGATATCACAGCTACTAAAATGAACTAAAATTTAACCTAAGTGAAGTCATCAGCTACAAGCAACAGCTCAATGAAAGAACACGGTGTAGTTATGCTATTGTTATCTCTTGTTATGATCACAAGTTGTGCTACTCAAAAACAAAACTTGATCAATTTATGATTAGCAGCAAACATAAATAATATCAAGAAAAAACAATGCCACCGACATGATGATTGATTTAATTAACGCTACAGCAAACTGACCAGAAATGCGGCTCGTGATTTGTCAGTTTCGACGTCGGCACTCTGAATGCGTCCCTGAGAGAACGTCGACTGGACGTAGTTATATGCCTGTGTCAGGTCGAAGCCCGATGGAAAACCCTGACGTAGCTTGGAAAAGAGAACTTCACGGAAGTCTTGTTCCAGGATGGTACAAGCATGGTTCAACATTGCACACACTCCGTCAACACTGGAACTGGACAGAGCTCGCCTACAAGTTACACCACCGTCTGTCAGTTGACAATGTATCCATGCCTTAAGTACTGTAAGTAATGACACTTGTAGATGGCGGCTGAATTGCAACAACACCATGACGGTGTCAGATGGTGATCACGAATGTCTAAAGCCTTTAGTTGTCACCCAAATGTGATCAGTGGGAAGCTAATATCACATGGAGGATAGAGCTTTATTGCATTAGAGGTCTCACATTTATGTGCTATATAAATCTACGTTGATGCTGACATTGGCACTGACAGCAGATGACAGCAGACAGTTGACAGTACACTACGTTGACAAGGTTGATCAGGTTACATCACTTCAATTCAACAGAGAAACATCGCCAGATACAGCAGCAACTTTCAGGTCACGTAAACACCATTACAACAGTCAACATAGACCTGCCAACTGTAGTTTTGTAGGTACATTAATCCTAGAACTGAACGAATTCCTTTCAGCCCTACAACACAAAACATAACATTACCTCGTGCACTTTTTGACAACGAAGAAAGCATCGTCGACCATACTGGATGTCAAAGAGCCTTCCTCCAACGTGTCCATGCTCACGGCCTGTGAGACAAAACAATTACACACAAAATATCGATCAAACATTTACAGCATAAACCCGCTTTCACATGACAATTTGGCACACTCACCAGGGACAGCGGCCTTTCACCAGGAATGTCAATACAGCTTCTACTGCTTTCTGTCTGTCTGTTAAAACAAAAATATCAGTCAGCAATATCTACACCAGGGATGAGCAAATATTGCTTGCCTACTGTGATGGTCTCTAGTGTGCTGCATTCAACAACAAAAACTGAATTTCGTTCAATAATAAAACTTACCATCACACAAAAATAAAAACACCTTCATATAACTGCATTATTGTGCACAAAGCAAGCAACAAAAGGCTGCAAAAATCTCACTATGCACAATACTCCATGTATATTTATAAATAAGTAAGTAATCCTCAATCAAGATGTCTGGAACTCTACAACTGTTTGGCTGCGAAAACAGAGCTCATAGGCCGCATTCACCTGGCTCTTGATCAATATACAGTACCTGAATACCTTAATGACACACCTTAATGACATACCCAGTGGGTATGACCACATAGTGTCCTGTCCTGCAGCATCTTTGCGACAATGTCACCAGTCACGTTAAGCAGTACGTTTTTAATAATAACAACAACAGTATGAGACCTTGACGACCATCTGTCTCATGAAGTACTCCTCCATCATGATGTAGCTGCCAATCAACTCCTGCATTAGGCACGCCAGCTCACAGCGTGTTAAGAAGTGCTCCACATTCATTGTCATCTCTGCATCACACAAAACATGACAGATTACCTCGTGATAACAAGTTTACAGTCAGCAACCCGATGCCAGGAATCCATTAACAACAGAACAACACAGGTCACAACACATTATCTTTATGAAACACAGACATCTCACAAAAATGTTACAATAGGACATATCCCGAGATTCTAGTGTAACAAAATGTGATTAAAAGTCACCTTTCTGTTTGTCCTCGTCCTGAGTTGTCACTTCTAAGTCGGCCTGAAACAACCAACTCACACTCGATATACACAATACACTGTTATGTGATACAACAACACAGTTTGTAACTGAGCATACAACAAAAATGAGTGGCACAATGATGGCCTCACACAGTGCTGTGCACTCACATGATATATGACACAGCAGGACTTGGTTGAGTAATGTTTAACATCCCACCAGACACATCACAGGTCATATTGGGGACAGGTTTTTACGGGTCAAATGACCCAACCAACAGTGTCAAAGCACCGAAGGAAGATAGCTCCTAAAGATTAGGCTTCAATCCCATCAGGTCCACCCTACCACGCTCACAATCATACAGTATGAAAAAAAAACACAAAATAAAAAATACACGGAGGTAAACACAGATGAATCTACGAACAGTGAAATGGGCCCAGTGTGACAAAACCCAATCCAGAGAACTATATGAACTGCTCATCTAAGTGTGCTTATGACTGTGCACAGCTTCAGTAGGCAGTACAACACAGAACAGTTCTGATAATCTCCCTTCTTACCTCCAGACACAACGGGGCATTGCACTCATGCTTGACAAGTCACAAGTTCGACTCCCGGTTTCAGTAACTAAATCTAAATCCCAATCCAAATGGTTTATTCAGTATCGCAGCACTGATGCTGGATTACAACAAAATTAGAATGAAGTTACGAAACACAATAGCAGTAGACAGGAACTAAAAATGCTTTAACCGACCAGGATTCGACGACGAAGAAAACGCAGATAAAGTTCTGTTCTTGTGTTGAGAATTGTAATCTCCGCCAGTAGTACATCAAGGTCCTTAGCATCGACACTGCCCAGCAAACATCACGCTATCAACCATATGTGTACACTGCACTGACCTTTACACCAAAATCTCTGGGTGAAAACTGAAGCACTACTACACACCTACAAAACAGCTGCTTGCCTGACATATTGCTGAAATTGACAAATCACTGAGATATGCAGAAAATGTAACAGGAATTCTTTTCGCTTATAGTGACCATTTTTATACATTTCTGAAAGTAAAAAATGCAAAAAGAAGTGCAGTACAGCAGAAACGGACAGCTACAAAAGCTGTGAGTAATCCATACCGTTCAGTAGCAGGTTTAGGATACACGAGGCTCTGTTGTACCATCTGCACCTACATGACAACACGTCAGCGATGTCACACGTCATATCAGTGACAGGCTGAATGATGTATTTATAGTAAAAATACTATAAATAGTTAAAAAACAGTAAATACTGCACTTTCTGAAAATAAATGACTAAAGAAGTGAACACTGATACAACACCACTGAAATGCATTGTTCTTGTCATAACCTTGACCTTTGACCTCTGTCACTGAAAACCTTTTCAGCAATGACACTCAAATGATGAACATTTGTGGCAAGTTTCACGTAAATCCATCAATTAAATACCGAGATATTGTATCACAAAAACAGATGTGAACAGAAGAACAATGGATAGACCGCTGGCTGGACGACCAGGTAACAAAATGCCTTTCGTCACCTACTGTTGGTAGAGGAGGCACAATAACTGTTAATTGTTTAACAGATATTTCAGCAAAAACAAGTTGTACTTAACTAAGCATAAATCAATTTGTTGTTTGTATGCAATAGAAACATGACGTTAACAGCAAGCAACATTCAGTGTTTGATGCTGCTGCCGGACGATGGAAAATGCAATCTTTACAAGTTTTCCAAAGAAAACCTCAAGAAGATAAATTTTAATGCAAAATGCTAGTTAAACAAAAGACGAGTGTTACATGCGGAATGACGTTGCACATAGAAAATGGTTGCTACCAGCACACAGCTAAGTGATAGTCATGTTTTCAATGGCAGCATGCAGAGACGTGTTTAATGACTAATAATGTCATGTGATACTCTATGTGCCATGATGGCTGACACATTAGCTGCAACACGGACACTTGCATGTGTGTCTGTGCTCTTACGCTCATACAGCTGCAAGGACAAATTCCTGCGAGAACGTGGTGTTGCAAGATTGTGGGAGGTTGCGAGGATCGACTTCCTACTTCCTCGCAACTAGATCCTCACAAATGAATGCTGAGGTGGCCAATCCAGTAGATCCGAAATATTAGCTAAATTCTCGCTCCATCGTTTACTTCACAAGTCCACGTGGGAGAATTGTGGGTAGGCGTTGTGTGGGCGTTTATCCTAATATTTATGTGGTTGCAAGTTAAAATTCGTATAGGAAAGTGGTGTTGTGAGGTTGTGGAAAGTTGCGAGGTTGAATAAGTTGCAAGGTGCAGTTTTCTACTTCCTCATAACCTGATAAAAACCTACATGTGTGTCCATGTGTGTGTGTGTGTGTGCATTTACCTTCATGTAGTTGTGAGGTCAAATTTGTGCAAGAACGTGCTGTTGCGAGGTTGTGAGGTTAGATTTCCTACTTCCTCGCAACTAGGTCCTCGCACGAGGTTGTGGGAAGTTGCGAGGTTGAATAAGTTGCGAGGTGGTTTTCTACTTCCTCACAAACTGATAAAAACCTGCATGCATGTCCATGTGTGTGTGTGTGCATTTACCTTCATGTAGTTGTGAGGTCAAATTTGTGCAAGAACGTGCTGTTGCGAGGTTGTGAGGTTAGATTTCCTACTTCCTCGCAACTAGGTCCTTGCAAATAAATGCTAAGGCAGCCAATGATGTAGATCCAAAATATTAGCTCGTTATTTTACAACTCCGTGTGGGAGACGTGTGGGTAGGCGTTATGTGGGTGTGTATTCTAATATCTGTGTGGCTGCGAGGTAAAATTTGGGTAGGACAGTGGTGTTGCGAGGTTATGAGAAGTTGCGAGGTTCAACTTAGTTGCGAGGTGTGGTGTACTACTTCCTCGTGACCTAATAAAAACTTGTATGCGTGTGTGTGTGTGTGAGAGAGAGAGGGAGGGAGTGTGTGTGTGTGTGGGAAATTACCTTGTGATCAAAGTCACGATTTTCCCGGAAACGCTGAAAAATTTCCCGCGCCTGTCGATCGCATTCCTTCTGAACGAACTTAATCATGGTCATCATCATCCCGGGTCCTTGACACATGCATATGTATTTAAGATAATAACTATGGTAATTGTATTTAACAGTAAAATACAAAGTACGGTAATTATAAAAGAATCAATACAAAATTCCCATAATATGAAAAGTGATGACAGATGCAACAGAATACTTTGATACAGTCGATGGATATTTGGTCTTTCTTTCAAAGTAAGTAAGTAAGTAAGCTTAAACTACTGCAGACTGACACAGCAGTTAAGCAAATCCTGAAACTATTCATAAGAACGAAAACATAAGCCACCACAAAATTGCTGGACATCTAACTACTGGTAGTACAAACCGTAGTAGGTCTCAACAAGCGGTTGATGTATCTCGATGGTCCTTGCAATGTCCTCAAACAGCAGCGTAATGGTGTCAGCATAGAGAATGTTGGATCGTTTGTCGTCCATCCCGACGTTTAGTGCTGCCCTCAGGTTCTTATTGGCTTTCTCATTGACCTACAGAACACACAACAACTGATCATTTATGAACACTGACACTGATGTCCTGTGCAACTAAACATTCGTTCTGTACTCACGCACTTCTTCAGAACATCAATCCACCAATCTCCTCGATCTTCACTGAGCTTCTAGCTTCCTCTCTTTCTTCAATTATTACTAGTGCAACAGTTTCATTGCTTCCTTGTGAAACACACCCACAAAATGCCACTTTCTGCTGTACTTTCTTAATCTTCCTACACATACTACAGCATTGTAGCACGTCATTTTCTCCATCTGTTCAAAACTAACTGCTACGATGCAGTTTCAGGCTCCTTATTATGCCTAATTTTAATGCCAAACCAATTTTTGTCAACACGTCGACAACTGACTAATTTCGCAGCCAAAACAGTATGAGAAATAACACGTGATCCAGGTGTCACCTGAGTACCTGAATACACAGAAATAACACGTGATCCAGGTGTCACCTGAGTACCTGAATACACAGAAATAACACGTGATCCAGGTGTCACCTGAGTACCTGAATACACAGAAATAACACGTGATCCAGGTGTCACCTGAGTACCT
>Ga0209562_1000969_pt1 | contig 10570 bp, 1 predicted proteins | sample WorMetvacBELIZE2_FD_187399 | JGI IMG/M metagenome (GOLD analysis project Ga0209562, IMG submission 187399) | Marine gutless worms symbiont microbial communities from Max Planck institute for Marine Microbiology, Germany - Olavius vacuus BELIZE.2... | ecosystem: Host-associated > Annelida >...
TACAAAAAGTGAGGGGGCCAAACATACTCTGTGCCCCCTGACTTTCAGGTGGGGGAGGGCGGACCTCCCTGTTCCTACACCCCTGTTTTTATTTGTTCTGTATATAATATTTAACTGTAATTGCCAATGACCATTTCGTTTTAAAGATAATAATTTAGTTTTCATTCTAGTTCTGCTAATAAGTGTCGTTTTTTATCTGCCACTTTAAAATCACACAAACTGCATACGACAAGCCAAAGGTAACAGCTTAAAACGAAATTAGCCGATGCTAATAATAGCGCGGAGTGCCTATTGACAAAGCATGTTAATAAGGAATAGCGAACGAAAGAAAAAAGTTCGCATGAAGTTCAACAGCATGGTTTATTACTGATTTTCGTTCTGCTAGTAATTTTCTTCCGTGGTCTTTTTCTCGTTCATAAATTACTGTATTAGTCATTGCTAATTTGCTATTATTTTGTGAATGAATAGTATCTTCAATTTCACAAATCGCAATGTGCTGTGACTTATTTTTACTTTTCTATTTTGGCTTTTAGTATAAAGTATGAAAGTACTCTCAAACTTTGTTGTGATATCAAAATCATTAATTATTATACACGTTGATTTTGTCAGACGAAATGTAATTAAGTGGAATTTGTGTTTCGTTGGTAGAAACGCGTGTAATGCAAGAAGACGTAGAAAGAACCGAATTGACAGCTGAACTGCCAGAATCAGGCAAGTTTATATATATAAAGTTTATATATTTATATATATTTATATAGTTTACAAGTTTATATATTTTTTATAATTCTTATTTAACAATACAAAGTTCACCGTCTGTTGTGAGATAATCAATGTAACATCATCATTCATTGAGATGGCAGCCATGTATGTTTTATCAAGCGAGAAGGTCGCTGCGATTGTGTATTATGCACGGCTGTAGAAATGGGTTGTAAAAACCTAGGTTTTTATAGGTATTTTTTTTACAAAAAAACCCTAACAATTACAAAAGTCCACATTTTAGGTTTTTTAAGCAAAAGCTTAAAATCCTGATTTTAAACCCACAGTCACAGCAGAAAATTGTTGCCTTTCGGTCTAATTAGTTGTGTTTATAGCTAGGCTGCACATGGCTATAAATGATGGGACAGGAAGAAGGGTGTGTCTTGTACGAGATATTCTTCGTGAATTTCTGGGTCATATTTTTGTGTCCGGTCTTCGTACATTAAAACCTGAATACCTAAAAAAACTTTTAAAAACCTTAAAACCTAAAAACCTAAAACTTATTCTAAAAACCTAGGTTTTTCCAGCCGTGTTATTATGAGCAGCCATTCACTAGAATGTCGAGTCGTTGCGAGTACTGTCGTTCGTATCACTGAAAGCAGTTGTTAAGTTGTGTTGCGTTGTGTTATACTAGCGCCTGGCTCAGAACGCATCGCTGGCGTTGGCGCAGATGTACAAGGTATACGATAGCGGTGCATTGATACAAGGCGTTAGTGCATGCGGCTGGCTTACTGCACGGCTTGCTACCGTGCATGCGTCGCCGACATCGCATAGACCACGTTCTCTGCTCAGGGATGTTCAGTGGAACGCGCACGAATTCGATAAATGGCGTCAACAGTTATGAACTTGCTGGACGACATGTACTTATTCTCTGGCAGGCTGCTGTAGTGGGCCTGAAAACTCCGCCTACTCAGACCATAAGCCTCTGCAACATAGCGTCAACAGAAGATTGCGACCTGAGTCCTAATTGCACACATCCATTGGCACAGTTCCACTGAACAACCCTGCTGTAGCACATGAATGAGTAGCGATATCTGAAAAAAAGTATTGCGTTATTTTTATCACGACATTTCGACGGGCAGTTCTACTACTTTGTCGTCCTTTCATTGTTCATTTGCGAGCTTCAAGTATGGCTTTTAAGCATGCATTACTTGTTAGTACTGCAAGGTATTGTTAAATATTGACTAATTAGCAGTGTCGAAGGGATTTTTCTCTGGTACTAAAGAGATGTGCCAAAACCGTTGACAAGATGTGGGTAACTGAAACAACTGAAACGTCCTATCAGCCTGTTAAAATGTACAAATTTTAACCTTAAATTTAAAATAATCTGGGACGATGCCCTCGGAGCAGGGATGGTAGTCCTTGGCCTCGGCTTTGGCGTTCAGGCCGAAAAATTCTTCCTTGGCCTTGATACTGTCAGACCTTGGCCTTGGTCTTGGGCTTGGCGTTGCAGCAGTGATAATCTGCATTGAATCTCGTCCTTTCTGAAGTGCAACAGGTCCCAACAAATTGAACTTGTATTGACTCTAGCGTCTGCTCTCTCAGTTGTTTACATTTGACGTACCCTACGTGGACAGGCATTGCTGTTTTTTTTATGTGCACCTGTTTCATTGCCTAGAAAAGTTTCGTGAAAGTATCGAGTTGGGTTTCGTCCTGTGTTTAGTTCTTGCTACTGTGGTCCCGGCTTTGGCCTTGACATTTCTGGCCCTGTTAACTTCCCTGCCTCGGCCCATACTGGCCCTACCGCAACCCTAACCCATTCTGAAACACGTAGCTTCGCCTCTGCTAATTAGTAACATAGATATACAGATTGTAAGATAATGTATGAGGTTATAAAGGTTAAAAACTTTTTTGTTTAGTACCGTTTGTATTATACTGTTCATAAACAGTGCAGTCAAGCTAGAACTGCTATAGAATGAAATGTTACCATTTGATGAATATTTGTTATTTTACGACATTTCTAGCTGGTTGCATAGACAGCATGTGTGATGCTATATTGCCATGTACTGTTATGAGAGTTTGCAATATTTTATGGATTGTTGACTGTTAACTCGCTTGTTGACTGGGTTTTGATGTCATCATTATCTTCTACCATTTTGCAGTTTCTGACGATGCTTTTGCATGTCGGATGCCTTAGATTGCTTAGCCTACTAGTTCTTGCAAGGCTTTTTGGATTGCTAGCCTTCTGCGCTTAAATGATTTTTATGAACTATTCAACAGTTAGCAGTCAGCCTAAGCTTGATAATTTTTGTGATGTGTTTCTAAACTGACTTTTCAGTAGTATAATGAAATAGCTGAATGTAGCAGATTTGATGGTTTTCACGTGTAAGAGGCTTAATTGACATTTCTAGCAGTTGCACGTGTTACGATATTTTTACTTCTACTATAGTTGTTTCTTGCTATTTTTCATTTCATGCTGCTCTGTTGGATTACGGGGATAAATTTCAGACGGCCAGTGGAGTACAGAGGAGCAGAATGTCTGCCCAGTTGCAGAAGCAGTCATCACAACGAACGTTCAGTTCGCAGAATTTAGTAGTGACAGAGACGACGACACAGAACAGCAACAGTTAGAAGAAGCATACCGAAGGGAAGAAGCCTTATCTCAGTCTTCATACGAGGAAGACACTAAAGATCTTCTGCAGAAACCACGAGGGAAGTTATTGCTTGCGAGGCCACAGCTTTTACTGACAGCTGAAGAGAGTTGTGAAACACAAACTGAAACAGCAACAGTGAGCGAGATTTCAACAGCTGTTGAGTTTCAGACACACGACGAAGTACGTGGCACTGTATCGGAAGTACACATTGAGAAAACGACGGATCACAGAGATGTAGAATCTACTGATTTTACAGAATTCACTGAGCACGTAGCCATAGATTACACAGATGAAGAAACGAAAGAACTACAGCAGGACATACTGCTACAAGAAAGACAAACAGTTGAGATGGTTGAGAAGGCTGTTGATGAATGTGAAGACCCAACCACAACTTTGCCGCAGCTTATGACTCTACAAACTGATAATCTAGAGGAAGAAACATACACATTGGAGTTGCTAAACGTGGATGATTTATTAAGGCTGCAGATTAACAGAGAAAGTTTCAATGAAGATGAAAGCATAACTATCAACGTTGTAACACAATTAACACACGGCAGTTCAATGCTGCACCTCGGTGAAGAGATGGAATTTATTCTGCCAGTGGCCGCAGGCACTGAGAAAGCAGACTATGAAGAGATCGGCAATGGAGAAAAGTTGGACAACGGTGTTGGCAGCAATGTTGAAGCTGACAAAAGCGCAGAGGCTGAGAAAGAAATGAATACGCTTACGAAGCGAGGACAGCAAGTGCGAGAAGACTTGGATATTTCAACTCAGGCAGAAGCTCAGTTTGCCTTAGCCATTTCCACAGTCACGCCCGATGTCAGAGAAAGTGAAAGTGTAGAACCACCAGATGAGAGAGCATCGGAAGAAATTCAGTCTTGTGAGCCTCAGTTTCAGGTGGAAGAAGAGAAGATAAAACAACAGCTAGAGAAGCTTGTTGCCGCAGAGAAAGTTCAGGATACGTCGCTTCGAGGTACAGCTGCTGAATCACCGGAAGATTCAGAAGTTCCACAGCCATCCGTAACATGTGAATCCATGCCATTATTAGTACACGTACTGGACGAAACCTGTGGTTTCATTATTGAAGTTGAAAAGGAAGCATCCACATGTGTGCCAGAAATGACAGTAGGTCCAGCTACTGATGAAATACTAATACGAGAAGAAGTGGTAAAATTACAAGTCGCATTGGAAGAAGGTGCAACTACAAAAGATGCTGAAGTTGAAGTTTCTGTCATACAGACGGAGAAGAAAGTGGAGAAGCCAGCTGAAACGGAACAAGCGGATCACTTACAAGGAGAAATAGTTGCCGTTGATCATTTGCCGGAAGCTGAAACTTTAGCAACTACGGGAAAGGAAGAAACTAATCGCGTAGTGCAATATATAGAAACCACATATGACGACAAAACACGGACCGCGTTTGAAATAATACTACCTGTCAATGAAGATGATTTCACACATCCAATCACCGACACCAAAGTTGAAGGCTATGACAAGTATATCAAAACAGTGCAGTCAGAAGTAAAAGAACGCGACGAGGCAGTAGCCGATGAACCAAGACCTGTGAAGTTACATGTTGGTAGTCAGCGTATCAGTCCAGTCAAAGTTGAAATGATGATACCTGTCAAAAAGGACTATACAGCGTCGATGGTAAGCGACATCAAGACTGTGATCCATGTTGAAAAAGATGAAATGCAGTTGCACGATGAAATTCTTTTAAAAACTGAAGATGATGTGAATGAAGCTACTGATGAACTGCACATTACGATGTGTTCTATAAGGCAAGAGATTGGTGAAGAATTTCACGAAGAAGTGCAACTGGAAGCTAAGCACAGTGAGAACGCTGAGTCAACTACGTTACTTGCAGCAGCTGAAACAGCTGCTGCATTGGCACACAGAGTGGTAACTGAACGAGCAGCAGACGAAATAATGGATGAATCGGAACTGAAAACTACCACAGCAAGCACGGAACAACAAATTATGAACGTCCTAACAACAAGTGAAGAACATGATGACGTCGCGATTAGAGATGAAATACATGAGCAAAGATTAACTAGAGAGTTGAAAGCACAACAGTTAGTGACAGAAGACTCGGAAATGGCAACCGCAGAAAACATGCAGGCAGTTGAAACTCCATCAGTTTCTACAGAAGAACTACGAATAGAAATGTCAGCATTACAGTTGGAATTCAAAGACATTGACGATGTTGGCATTGTGGCTGAGAGTGCCATTGAAACGGTTAATCGTAAGACTGCGGAAAATGAATTCAGCGCTGTTTTGATAGACGTGCAAAAAGCTGTGTTACTGACTCCACAAATCGTTGAAGGAGAAGCTGTTATTTCAAATATCTTGACAGATAATGAAACAGAAAATGACGAAGAAGAAGGCCAAGTTGTTGAAATTATTCGTCCAGCTGTGCACAAGAAAGAAATCGCAATAAGCGATTCAAAACAATCTGTACCAAGCGAAGAAGAGATCGAAATATGCATGAAGAAAGACACAGCAAACGTCGAGTTAACATCATGTACATCTGAAGAAACCACTTCAGAGCAACTTTTGAAAGAAGCAAGTGACGTCGAAACTTACACGCAACAGGAAACAATGGAGCCAATGACTGAAGAAGCAGCTGCCACGGCAGTAGTATTTTCTTCACCAGCCGAGCACAAAACTGACTTACTAATTTTTCAACATGCTTTTGACTTGCATGAAGATGCAAGAATAGGAGCTGATGAAGAGACAATAAAACGCTCTAATTTTGAAGACGAAATTATCGGAGAACTTTCAGAAGTTGGCGTAACGCATCGAGAAAAGAAAAGTGAATTCTGTTTAGTGCCAGTTATGGCAGAAGAAGCCACAATGCAACATGTCGAAATTAAAAGTGAAACTGAATCATCAATGTTAGCAGCTGTCAGCGCAGCCTCAACATCTGTGCTACAAACTACAGGTAAACAACAAGAAGTCACGAAAGATATTCGATATTTGCGTCCAGAAATCCAAGATACAGCAACGGAAACGGCAACAGTCACTCACTCAGTTACTGTAACAATGCCAGCAGAAGGTGAAAGCCTCAACGAGAGTACAGTTGCGACAGAGAGCACGGCTACTGTGCAGTTCAGCCATGCATATGACCTTAGTGAAACTGAAATATCACACATTCTGTTCCCTTCGTTGACAACGGACGACTTGGTGTCTGATGCAGCGTCGGCAGCTAAAGCATCCGTTTGTGATGATACAACTCATGAAGTGCTTGATGATGATAATCTGCAATTTTACAAAGCATCTGAAACTCTATCTCAAATCGACTCTGTGACGCAGAAGATGCCCGCAGCGGCGGATGTGACTGGCAGTGTTCTTGAAGATGTACAACCGAAGCTTTTTGTGCCTTACAGTAGTCCTGTGATTGTTCATAGTAGTGATGTGCGTGCTCAGACTGATGCTATTGTATCAGAACGCTCAGTCGACAAGTGTATCGTCGATACAGTACATATCACTGAAACACATTTATCAGAACACGATGAGCTTATGTCGATTTTGAATGAAGAGCTTTTATGTGATAATATTACCGTTGTCTTTCCAGAAAACGTAGAAAGTAGTCTACCGAGCGATCAGCCAGAAAGTGAGATTGTTGATTTGCCGCAACAAAGTCACGTGTTTGACAGTAAAGAAGACGAATTGACAAAGGACGATGACATGGAACAAATGTTGTGTCAGTTACAAAATGCAACAGTAGAATCAACGGCGGTCCAGATGAGGCTATCAGACAAAGGCGATACATTAACTGTTCGACCTAAGAAACCAGAATTTTCTGAAATTATTTCTGTGATAGAAAAAGAAGCTGAAGATGCGTGTATCGATGGTAGAAATGTTGAAGAATCACTCGCTGAGGAAGATGTTGCCATACGTAGTCCAATGCAAGAAGTCTGCAGTAGTGATGTCCATCCTTTGGAGACAGAAGTTCAAGACTCAGAAATCTTACGCGATACTCTCCTCGCGGGCAGTGAATGCTCGTATGTTTGTGAGAAAGGTGATGACGTTCTTCTAGACCGGGCAGCAATTGAGAAGTATTGGGAATGCGATAAACCTGGCGAGTCTGAAGAAGACGTAATGCAGCTGAGTACAGTGCAGATATCATTATGCGATGGCACTCTCGTACGCATTGTCCGGGAGGAGGAAGTCTTCGATGCGTATGATTTTGACACTATGCCAGTGGTGGAGAACGTTCATGATGCAGTGGATACGTTGCATACAGAAGAAATAGTGAAGTTGGTTACTTCAGACTTGGTAGATAACAATGTACACATTGATGGTCCTGAGAATTTGCTGTCTATATCAGAGGACGGTCAAACATCTGACGCTGCCCGGGCAGCTGGAAATGACTATCAGGGATTAGAACCTGGGCATATGGATCGTACGACGTCATCTTCGCTGGAGTTTCTTGGCAATGTGCAATCACAACAGTTCGAAGCATCTCTTCTTATTGAGACTTTGGCTGATCAAACAGAAGTGTCTGATAGTAGCCGTATTGAGATTTTAGGTGAGGAAAACGAGCGTGACGTGGAAAAACAGGCTACCAGTTTTGAAGCAAGTACACTGACTGAAGTAGATCGCGAGGAGTCGGAAGCAAATAGGGTTTGTGCACCTGTGATCGAGAAACGAACCTCATCTGAACTGACGGCCGATGACAGTCAACATCACGAACCAGAATCTATCAAGACTGAAGAAGGCTATAGCGCTGTACAGCAGGTTGAAGATGAAGTACAGTCATTGGTTGATTTACCATGGAGTACGCTGTTTGCCGGCTTATTGGGCAATGACAGCTGTACGTCGGTTGCAGTATCGGACGACATAAACAAAGAAGATGCTGGACTTCAGGGCACCTCTGATGAAGAAAATGAAAAACGTACAGAACTTCCGGCAGTTACTGGCGACAAGCCAGTGGAGTCACCTGCTGCCTCGAAATCATCACTTGTTACACGAAGAGTCCAGAGAGTCAGTGCCGATGGAAGAGTTGTTGAAAGAGTCAAGTCCGAAGAAGTTCCGATGTCGTTCGGATCGGAATCTCTTACGCCGTATTTATTCGGCTGTGACCTGCCTTCTCCTCCCGATTTTTCGCCTCAGTCAGATGAGCGCCAGTCGTCGGCAAGCAGCATCAAGGTGTATACAGACACGGTCAAAGGAGAACCGTGGACAGAGAGGCGAGTGGAGGAAGTTCAGGAGACACAACCGGACGGTTCAACGGTCACACGCAAAGTCGTTCGCGTACGAAAGAGGCGTACGATCATAAAACACATCGTAATTGAAGGTCCCGAGTTTGAGGAGATGATACTTGATGAGCCTGAGAAAGTTGCCTCCACAGACGAGGTTCTGCATGCAAAAGTAAGTGAGGCCTCAAATGTTGAAGGAGATTTTCAGTCATGTGCTGACGAACAACTCGAGCTGTTTGCAAGCGAATGCAAACCGACTCCACGAAAGAGTGACACAGATTCAGCTCCAACACAGTTGTCAGTAGAAGGTGATATCGCCGCCAGAAACGACGATTTCTCATACACGAGACCTAGCATCGATACGGAAACTGATTCCACCCAGTCGGCGGATAAGCTGTTCAGTTCTAGCAAAGACAAGTCACATGAATGTGCTTTATACCGCGAGGATGTCGCTGATAGAGACAGTACCTCTAGTCTGCCTCAGCAGCAAACGTCTCTAGAGATGCCAGTGTCATCGGAGTTCAGTCACGCCCATGCTTTGTCGCAATCGAGCTTCCTTGGAGAAACAAGACGTAGCGGCGAGTCCGACGTTAGCTGCAGTGTTGTGGACAACGTGGAGTCAGCGTCGTCTTGTGGTGATTTCGCAACAGGTATTTTAAGTTACAGCCATGCATGACCTCAGATAAACGCGCGGATATTTCTAGCATGCTGAATAATGTGGTTTGACTACCTAGTCTTTATGAGTGGTAATAAGTGCAGTATTCATCGTTAAAGGAAAAAGGGATCTGTCAGGATTGTAATCATTACTTGTAGCTATTAATACTAGCTGTGGGGAATTTTATTAGTGTTTTACCGTGTCATAATGCCGAGTTTTTCTGTGATAAACGATGTTTTGTGTGATGAATAAATGCCAGATTTATCTAAATTTGTGTCTTTGTTGGTGTCGCACTGTGCAGTTGGTCTAATTTCTTATAGCGAATGAGTATTTTTCTTGATTAACCTCATTATCGTGGCGATTCTATTTTGAATGTGGATTGTTGGCAAATTTGCCGAGCGTGAACAGTGCAGCAGGATAAGTGAACGCTATGGATCTAACTTCGTGGACGTGAGCAGTAAATTATTTAGCATTTTTACAGCGCGTCCGCATTGCTCGCAATGCAGAGCGCTGTACTAGCTAGAGGGAATCTGTCCGTCTGTCCGTCCGTCTGTCCGTCTGTATGTCTGTCCGTCACGTTCCGGTATTGTGTCCAGACGAATAAAGATACGATCGTGCGGTTTTCGGCATCTGGTAGGACAATCCCTCTAGTTTCTGGAGAGGTGAAGTTTATCCGGATATTCGCAGGGGATCACCCCCAGCGGGGGCGACCAACAATCGGCTATAACTTGGAAACGGCGCAAGATAGGAGGTTAGTTACTATTAATCACTAATAGGAAGTCGCATATGGGCTTTCGATTGGTACCCAAATAGGTGACCTTGAATGATCTTGAACGGCGTAATGGCCGTGTAGTTTGCGTTATTTCGCCGAATTCGGTGGCTTTGGCGCCGTATTACATAAAAGTGGCTGAAGATACACCAATACATTCTGCGAATGAAATGTAGCCCGAAGAATGTAGTTTTAGCGGTATATCACTTATGGCGATATTCGAAGGGGATTACCCCAGCGATGGCGTTAAATTGTAGCGCCCTACTATCTCTAACCAAAATTTTGCATATAATCAGCCGTAACTTGGAAACGGTGCAAGATAGAAGGTCAGTTACTATTAATGACTAATAGGAAGTCGTATATGGGCTTTGGGCTTTCGATTGGTACCAAAATCGGTGACCTTGAACGACCTTGAACGTTGTAATGGCCATTATTTTGCGTTATTTCGCTGAATTCGGTAGGTTTCATGGCCACTTTCATACAGAAGTGGTTGAATAGCTGTTGATCTGTTGTTTTTCTCCCGATAAATGTCATAAAGTACACCAACTAAGCACGACGGACGTGCTGTGCTCTTCGCGGTAGCGGAGCTTCTTGT
>Ga0209562_1000970_pt1 | contig 10564 bp, 7 predicted proteins | sample WorMetvacBELIZE2_FD_187399 | JGI IMG/M metagenome (GOLD analysis project Ga0209562, IMG submission 187399) | Marine gutless worms symbiont microbial communities from Max Planck institute for Marine Microbiology, Germany - Olavius vacuus BELIZE.2... | ecosystem: Host-associated > Annelida >...
TGTTTTTCGCGACGTGATTTTCGTTCTGGTAAGCATAGTAATAAAGTTAATGTTTGTCAGTATAAATGAGTATTTTTTGGTAAGAAAAGTCTGTAAACATATGTGTAAGTTACGTTCACAACGGCGCTGTGTTTTTTCATTGTGTGATCTTCGTCCTGTACGCTGAGTTTACGAGCATACAGGACGGTATTTTGTCTAATAGTAAGGCAACTCTTCCGAATCGGTACAGTGGACGTGCTGAGGGCCTGTGACGCATGCGCAGACATGCTCACAGCTTATTCAGTATAGTGCAGTGTACCGATTCCATAGTCTTTCCCTATAGTAATTCAAATGCAAACTTTAAACCGACGTCAGCAAATATCGCCTTATACAGCACAAGTGACGTGACCACTGACTAGTTTGCGGATCATTACTAGTGAGCTTTGATATCACTCTTCCGCAACATTGTCACTAATTAGAATACCGGTATTTGGTTTACCACCGATGCTTTCGGAAATCGTCCGTAATATTTGAAAAACTGGGTATGATGATCTGCTGAAAAATCAACGCTGAGGTTAGGTTCGTCAGCCCACTGTCACAACATTGCATGATGTTTGTGGTGTGGGCATACTTCTTACCCATCCATCCTGTACCGGTAATTATTGTGGGGTGAAAAGTGCAAAACTTGAGCTTGATTTCGACCCCAGTCACCTTTGGCATGCTGTAGTTTTAAAACACAACATATTAGAAATTGGAAATGTTCTGTGGGAGCACCAGTGATTGGCTTTTGTAGTTTTGTCCTCCCAAATTCAATGCCGCCCACTCAGTTCCAAGATGTTGAACGCTTGTTATATAGTCCTAGGGACTACAAATTCACCCCCGAATAATGGTCAGGAAATATGTTGCATTATCAATAACTGAGCCTTGCATTGCCATTATTTGTTGAAATTTGGTATGCTGATATAGTTCTCTGTAGCCCGCAGAATGGTCTCCACTCTCTACTCTCTGTGAGGGGTGATCAGTTAGGCCTATTGTCTGTCCTGTCCTGTATTTTCACAGGGGGGTCAAAAAGTGCAAAATTTGGCATTGTTTTTAACATCACTCATCTTTGAGCTGCTCACATTTGAAAATGCACAGGCACAGTGGACAGACATCAGAGCATCAGCAGACCACGAAGTGTCCGCTCAGATAAAAACATTGATCAGGTAAACGATATGGTTCTGAGTACCAGCACCGAACTCACAGCACAGTCTGTGAAATATGGTGGGGACAGGCATTCCTAAGTCATCTGTTGTCCACATCATAAAAAAGAATCTGCAGCTGAAATGCTTCAAGAGGCGACATGCACAAGAGCTGACTGAGGCAAACTGCACCACTCACATTTTCCGGAAGAAAACAACTATGCTTTCAAAAAGCTTGTAGTTTTTTTTATAATTTTCTTCTTTTTTAGCAGTGAAAGAATTGTGAAAATCGGTTAAGATTTCAGAGAGTTAAACCTTATAAAGTAAAATGTGTTTATAAGTGCACAGTGTAATTTTCACCAAATTTGGATTTCTAATTTCCCAAGGTAGTGCAGCAACATAATAAAAGTATGTTGGACAGTTTTATGGGTTTTGTAGCAAATTTTATACTCTTTCTTACAGTGAAAGAATTTTGAAGATCAGTTAAGTATTGGCCACTTTACAGCAAGTTAAACCTGGCACGTTTTTTGGGACACAGTGTAGATTTGTATGTATTAAATATTACTTATGTGCACTCTGTTTGTTCTAGGGATTGTATGATTGTGATGATGAAATGAATATATGCATGAGTGTTGAAGAAGCTGTATTTTAGTGGAAAATAAATGCTGTCTGCTGCTCTTGACAACAGTGAAATGTGTTTGTCGCAAAGTTGCAATATCACAGGCATCAGACCACGTCATATGTTATCGTAGAACTCGCAAAAATAGCCTGTACCAATTGGTCGAAGTCGGTCACATAACATTTGACAGAATCAGTTAGCTGACCCCACACACACGCTCAGTAGATAGGGCTACTGCGATACACATTTGTGCACTATGTAACCATTATGTTTTGTGTGCAGTCATTTCAACATTATACCATTTGTGATTGAAATCGCCTCACTGCATCATTTCAAGCCATCAGTCTCTTCATGCACTGATGCGCGAAACACTGTCAGTAACGCATGCATTAACAGATGTTGCACATTGCTGGATACCTTACTGAAATACTGAAGAATTTTACGTATATACATATATGCCTATATTATAGGTTGCCAGAAGACGTTCGGTTGTGGCCGTCTATTGGTAACGGTCATATCAGTATGGTGGCACATTCAGAAAATGTATTCATGAACGGTCTTTACAATGGATACATGACTGAATCCCATCGTGCCGCCATTCCTTGTCCACTCTCAGCTAATGTCACCTCGATAAATAACCAACAGACTGCCAACCGGACATATGTTTTGAATACAAGAGCAGGTACGGGCTAATTTTTTAACCTGTGATTTAATACAATTTTTCTATTATCTTATTCATTGTATGTGTGTATGTAAAAACATCGTGCTGCTACTCTGTAGCATTTCCCTTCAGTGTATGAAGGTTGTTTCTGTAGTCTATACTTACGATTTTGCTGCATCTCAGGCTTCATGATGACATAGGGCGGGTTGCAGGAACGCTCGGTTAACTGCGCGGTTAGGTAACCGAGAGTTAACTGTAACCGCACAGTTAAATTGTGGTCGCATTGTAAGAAGCACGGTTAGCAAACCGTTAGGTTCACCGTGCAAAGTTGTAATGCAGTCTGTGATTGGCTGATGCATGATTCCAAAGCGGCATTTTCAACATCAACAAAGTTGAGTGACGTCACATTTAACCAACCACTCTCTGGTTGAATACGATATCTATGGACAAGTATCATTTGGTTGCCATGGTCAGCATGTAAACAGATTAACCAACTGCTGTCTGGTTGAATATTATATCTATGGACAACGGAGCTCAGTTAGGGTTAAGTTAATTTTAACCTAAAATTAGGATTGCCAGCAACGCGTCAACAGCTGTGTGCAACGGGCCCATAGTATCACTGCCAGTGAGTACCATGCATTGCTGGGGATTAAACAGGCACTGCGCATGATACACTGGTCAGTGGTCTCTCAATGAGGGCTACGGAAACACGGCTCCGGGAAAAGGTTTTATTTCCATTTATTTCTGCAGTATTTGTACGTTGTGGACATTAATTTTGCAGGTGTTTATCAAGAACTCATTTTTGTGCCCGGTGCAAACATTACATTAGAGTGGTATGCTCATCGTGTGCTTCTTCCACTGCTCGTCTTCGAAGTGTCTGTGCAGAAAACATCTGTTGCTTCATATACTCTGCATATCAATCTCGCTGTGAACCAGTGGCACGCTTCGCGTGACCTCGACTTTTCATACGCATCAACATGGAGCCATAATAATATCAGGTGACTGACTTTGTCTGTACATTTTGTCCACGTCAAATTAGCTAATTTTGTATAGTCGACACCACCTTTTAACAATGCGTGCTGCATTAAATAAGGGCTCAGAGGTGCTCTGAAGCATTTGAGCGGGAATCTAACCCATGTCATTTAGCTGAGAGTCTAGTTCATCGTTGTAAGCATGAATGAGGCTGCTTGTTTGACTTGCTCAACTTATGGCCGTGTTCTATGAACACTTGTAAATTAGTAATGCTAAAATTCAGTTTATACAATCACATTAATTTGCATGCAAATAGTTACAAAGACTTTCAATGATAATTCATGGAATATTTGTAATTGTGTAACTCTATGTGCATTTTGGAGTGATATTTTCATGCAACAGAATTAATTTGAGTGGAACTTGAGAGCTACTTAAAGATAAGAGATAACCAGTACTTAGTTGAGTGACAATTATAAGTGACTTTCTTGCAACTGACTCTTAATGCTGTAGTAATATTAAGGAATGCCTAAGCACAGCAGTCACGTAGTTAACCGCTTACCATGTTGACAGCATGCGACACGGTCGTACAAAACAAGGAGAAACTAGTACTTCTCGTCATCAAGACGTCTACATCATGTTCAACAACATACCGTCAGTTCTCACTGTTAGGTCCAGTGAACTGTATCATCACTGGACCTTTCTTGCCTCAATACATGTCAGTCAGCAGCATGCAGAGGAAACTTTCTATAGAGGTCAGTTAGTGTGATTTTTCATTTAAAAACATAACATTGCCTATTAGATAAACAGTAACAGAAATGAAGAAAAATACGGCATTGTTAGTGTAGCATTCATTGTTTGTGCAGACATTATTTAAATGTGACAACATACAAAACACCATCTTTACTCCAGATACAGAACTACACATATGTGAAGTGTCTAATTCTGTGCCATCATAAACGGGAGTTCCAAACTTTTAAAAGGTCCGTTTTGGTCCACCCTTTATTTACTGATGCATCAGACAGCAAGAATAGCATCAATATGAGATAGATAAGTATGAGTATCCATTTTCTGTTAAATGCAGAAAATGAACTAATAACTTTGATGCAGTTAAGCGCCATATCACAATACACCATGTCTGTCAGAAGATGATACAGTTTTGGCATTTAGCTAAGCAGAATTCTTAATTGCTTAAATGTTATTTTGCACGGCCTTACCAGTGTTATAAACTCTTGCTTTACTTTGGGCCCACTGTGCCTTGCTTCTGACTTGTCGCGCATCATTCACATTGGTGGAAATTTCTGTTGCATTGACTTGCCTCTGTCTTGTCTTATTTGTGTCTTTTTAAAAACTGCATCAGTTACATCTCTGACATACTTCATGCAGCGTGAACTGTGAACTACAAATAAGAAAACTTCAGTTTTAATTCTGTCATTGTCTTCTTGGGAGAGGTGGTAATGTTTTATTATGGACTAATGTCGTGCTTGCCAGGCTTGCAGCTGAGTAAGTCGGAGCAGTTGCGGAAGCTGCACACAGATGCGTGGACATCTCTTTGGCGTCGTGGAGTGATCGAGGTCGATGGTAACCTGCAGCTTGCTCGTACCTTGTCTGCCGGCCAGTACTACATTCTCAGCTCAGTACCAGATGCTGATGATCCTGACTGGCCATTTATTGGCTTAAGTCCATCTGGCCTTGCGTGGGGTGATGAACAGGTGACAAACTGTCATGTGAGGCAAAATATTGCATAGTTTTATTTTTGCAATGGTAACTTCATCAAGCTTCGCTCTGTTTTGATAAGTTTTGGCAGATGTATACTTCAGTAAATTCTGCGTTGTTTGCACATTTCGTATTTTTGTAAAACTGAAAGCAGAGAACAGGCTTAAGTTTCAGCAGTACAGCACACCCTTGCACTGTCAAGCTGCTTTGTCGCAAAAAGCCAGACCTCTAGCGTCGAACTCCTGGTTTCCCAACAGCTCATACCTAGTCCTGTCAATTACAGCATCTGGAAACTGCTGCAGGAGTGCGAGATATTGATGATCAGAGATTGACAGTTGACACTGACGTCCAGCAGATGGTCATTGATCAAGCAATTGATCACTGGTAACAGGTTGAGGGCATGAGTTAAGGGCAGAGGACAGAAACTTTGAAGTTGATCAGTATAATATAGTGATACAATTACTCACTCCTGTACTCTTTGTCCGTAGTAAGTTTTGACAGAGTTATTGCAAAAGTAAAACAATCCAATTTTTGCTTCACAGCGTAGTCGACTTTCAGCTGTACTTACAGGTATAAGTACACCTGTAGTTACGGGTACAAACTAACCTGTCTGCTTTGAGCTGTATTTTACCAGATGTAGTTAGAGTGAGTACGTGAGTACAATTGTTAGGTGCTCTGAAGTAACTGTCACTATGTGCCACGGTACTCGCCAAACAGGTGCATTTTCCGCAACTGACAGAAGTCTGTGAACATAAATTAAGAATTATATAAGTATAACTATATCTGTAGTATAGTTACAGGTATAAACTAAGCAGCAGTTTAGTTCTGCTGAGTGAACACTGTATATCTTGTGGGCTGCCGGAATGTGTTGACTTGTCTTGTTACAAAGATAGTAAGTTAAATAAAAGACATTGCAGTAACTATATTTCTGACTACTGAAATCTTGATAAATGGCTGAAACATGTAGCTGAAGCTTTTTCTCTGAAGGTAGTTATGCATGCTAATAACAGAATGAAAGTATAGTCAGTTTTCATGTAGTAGAAAGTTCTTGATTGACATGTATGAATATTTGTGAGAGTATTCCATTGAATATTCATGTCAGATGTTTGTTAACTGTTGTGTGAATGTGGGTGTTGTCTCTTTGTATTTGTAGAACTACGAGGGTCATGTTTTCTGGGATCAGGAGACGTGGATGTATCCACCACTGTTGATGATGCATGCAGAAATGAGCAAACGTTTGATTGCAACTCGTTTTCGAACAATTACCACTGCCGTGGAGAACGCAAACAGAACTGGATATCATGGAGTGAGATACCCGTGGGAAAGTGCTTTCACCGGCAAGTTTGTAGTAGTGTGTTGTCAGAGTAGTATCAAGCAAGCATAGTGAATTATAGAAGTATTCCGTTGGTTCGTATTTCCGATTTTATTGCTTTATTTTTCGTTTTTTTTGAGTATTTTTTTGCCTCGTCTCTTAGCCATAACAGCCAGGTAACATGTCATTCAAAAGCTGTAGAAGGCCGTTATCAACAAGTTTGTTCAGCGGGCACAACTCTGTGGTTGACAGCGTGATTTCAGACCATGACTTCACTGTTCATTTATTCATTTCATTTAACTGCTTAAACCCAGTGTGAAGACATACGCATAAAATAAACAAACGATTAAAACATAATAGGCCTACTGTCCATTAAACACATCAGTTCTGCATCAGACATGCAAAGTGCAGCAAGAACAGCTTCTTTAGAGCAAAAGTTATTATGATTTAGAACATCATAGACACTGTAAGTGATGCTTGCAAGCTGTCAATGCCATTGATTAGTATCAATGGCATTGACAGCTTGCAAGCTAGTGCTATTTGACCATTAACTTGGCAGGTTGATGTTTGGTTTGTCAGGAGTGGAGACCAGTCCAAGTGATACTTGTGCAGATCAGGAGATTCACATCAATGGTGACATTTCCTATGCCATGCAGCAGTATTTGCATGCCACTGGTGATACGGAAATCATCAATGTATCATCGTATAAAGCCGTAGTGTTTGGCATCGCAGATTTCTGGATTAGTCGCATGCAGTTCAACAGTACAAAACAGTTGTATGATATCAATGGTTAGTGATGTCCATGTTAAGTATCTGGCTTATTTTATTTTTGTATTACACGAATATGTTCAGTAAACATACTCTAATTATGTTGAAACATAAAAATACACTGAGTGACAGTTGGTGACAATAAAAGGTTTGTAAATGTAAAATTCAACGAATTAGGACCACTCTTCAGCTCAATTCCGAAACAATATCCAAGCCTAGCTGAGACCTGGTTAAACTGAAACTGGATTTTTTCATCATTTACTATTTGCATAAAATATATCAGTATTGTGTGTCATGAGTCTTAAGTTGTGGTACATAACTGTGTGCTGTTCTTAGCGAGTTTTGAAATGATTTGTGCTGTTTCTGGTCATCATGTGACAGCTATGTGCTTATTAATTTGTATTTTCAATTAAACAGCATGTAATCAGTAATCAGTAAAGTTAGGTTTCGTGCCCCTGGCCTACATCAAGCCCGGCCAGCCTGACAGTACAAGCCTATATGAAAGAACAGAACACGAAAATAGTGAACTAAAAACAGTTGAAGTTAAATTTTTACAATGTGTGCTTGAGCTATCATTTAAAACTAGATGTGGAGTCTGCTGATCTCACGACAGAAGTAACATGATTGAATTCATATATACACCAATGACGACTTCTATTTTAAATACATGTCTTGTTAATTTTGCCATGATTTTTGTAACATACGTATGACACGATGTATATGTATTTCATAGTACAGAATAGGACAGAAAACAAGCAGATAATATAAAAATTATATACTATTAAGTACAAAGTGAGCATGGTGTCATGTATCATGTTATGTGATGTATTATGTACAAAATGTTTTTTTTGTGTACGACAGTGGTAATGCCACCAGATGAATACGTTCATAATGTCAGCAACTCGGCATTCACAAACACGATTGCTACACGAGCACTCCTATTTGCTGCTCTGTTAGCTGACATGTGCCGTCTTCCACAACGTGCAGATAACTATAGTTATTATGCCAAGCGAGTCTATATCCCATTTGATGCCGCTCATGGCTACCATCCAGAGTACGACGGTTATGTTATTGGTATGACAGCTTCTGTTTAATTCTTTAAAAACTCCATGTTTTGATTTTGCTTTACTAGGTTTGTTTTGCACTGTACCAGTTTGGTTACTGGAATTATAATCTAGCTTGGTGTGATATTGCTTAACAGTTTATGCCAATGTAGTGAATCCAATTTTATATCTACTCAAGCTCAATGAACTGTTTCACTTTCAGCTGTGCATTATAGTCTTGTATAACAGGGCATAATACTCTAGTAGTATAAATTTCTTGTAAATTACTAAGCAGTTCACATATCATACGAAAAGCTGTTAATTCCAAATTCACGACAGAGCTGTTTTATTGCATTGTGTGTATTATTTTAATTTAAAATTGATAATATTTAATGTCTTTTGGGCAAACAACAAGATGTGCTGGTGATATTTAAAAGGTACAACAGTCAAGCAAGCCGATGTCATACTGCTCAATTTTCCTTTCATGTGGAACATGACGGACAAAACTCGACGCAAAGACCTCGAGACATACGAGCCAGTAAGTAAGCTGCTGTGCTGCAGTTTGATGTGTTAAGCATTACTGCTTCTGAACACGTTAATAAATGTTAATAAGTAAGTAAGTAAACTTTATTACACAAACGTCAGACGCATTTGCGTTACAAGGAACATAATATGAAAACAATGAAGACTGTAGAACTGAATTTCTTCCCATGCCAACTGAAGAATGTTGGTCACACCGCACCCTAGCAGCGTCTGTGTATAATTTGTCGCTACTCGTGTGATGGTTGATTTAAAGCAATCCGTTTGCGCTTCAGAGAATTCAGCAACAGTAATAATGTGCTGCCTGCAGATGGGTGTCAACTACATACAAGAAAGTATGAAAGTATGACAGTGAAGTTCCTATCATTTTCCCATCGTATATGCATTGCTGGAAGGCCTCCCGGCCATCAGGACAACAAAACGGGATCCTATCAGTTACTTGCTGCATTATTTTTTCATTATCTGTCTTCGCCCTAAATCACACTTGCATATAGTCAGCTTGTAACACTGGTATAGCACTAAATAACTTCTCGTGCTAATAAACTACTCACTCGCTCACTTTTGGCTTTATATGTTATGTGTGGACATTAAGTTGTCAGTGTGATTCAAGATACTGCAGGTGCCTCATTCAGTATTTCTGTCTGTTGGTTGCCGGTCGGGAAGACATCTGCTTTGTAAGTAATACCACCGCAGCAGTCCAGAGTAAGGTGCCCTTGGAGACCTGTGATTAATTACGGACTAACCCAGATGCAAATAGAGAATAGTGGTGTAAGAGGATTATAGCTTCTTATACTGCCTCTTATTCTGAATGCAAATTCGATTGTTGTGTACAAAAGCTTTGATGTGATTATGTGATGTTAGTTACTCATGGCATCACCACTCAGCCTTCCTTCTTACTGTATCAAGTGGATAACTTGCGTGCAGGTGACATCAGATCGAGGACCCGCAATGAGTGACAGCATGTATGCCATTGGTTGGCTCCAGATGAAAGAATTCGACAGGGCGTATTCAAACTTTAAAAAGATGTACGAACATGTAGCTGGAGATTTTCAGGTTCGAGTCTGTTCTTAAATTTTCCACTAGTGACAAGTTAGCTAAAGAATAACATTAGATGTTCGGGGATATGCAGCAATGACTATTTCCTAATTATATCCCTAACCCTGGCTTCCAAATACCCAGGAAACTTGGCATGACTGTAAGAAGCATTGTACTATAATTTCAATACAGTGTAGGCCTATCAACACCGGAATTTTATTAAAATATACTGTAACTTCCAGCTTACTGTAATATTTAAAGCTTATAAGCTGACTGACTGCTTGTTGCTTGGGCATGAGTATCAATTCTACACATATAAGTACTGGGCCTTATAAATTTGTCCCTGGTCACCATGACCATTAAATCCTCTCGACTACAGGTGCTGCAGGCATGAGTCATGATCATGACCTTAATGTACTGTGTTTGTAGTAATAATATAATAATCACATGTAGCACAGTCGTGCTACAGTGTTATAGGCGACAAGCCATAACTATGGAGCAAGTCAAAATTCGACCCTCCGTAACTTTGTACTCCCTGGACCGATCGTTACCAAACTTGGTACAATTGATTACGTCGGTGACCGCTACGCATATGCCAATTTTGGTTGAATTTGGTTGGGTGGGGAATTCCCCCAAATACGTGAAATATAACCTCTCTGTGACTTTTTGTAGTGTCCCTTTTTTCGTGCACACGCCTGGAGCAAAAACCCGTGACAGATTTGCACGCCCGATGGCTCAAAA
>Ga0209562_1000971_pt1 | contig 10563 bp, 7 predicted proteins | sample WorMetvacBELIZE2_FD_187399 | JGI IMG/M metagenome (GOLD analysis project Ga0209562, IMG submission 187399) | Marine gutless worms symbiont microbial communities from Max Planck institute for Marine Microbiology, Germany - Olavius vacuus BELIZE.2... | ecosystem: Host-associated > Annelida >...
CCAAAAGGACGTTCTGTGTTTGTTTGTGACACGATGGAATCAACATCTCTTTCACCCATGAACTAGGCTTGGCATCCAATGCAAACAAGTCAGTAAAATTTTGTTGCCTTGACTTTGTTCCAGGTAGCCATCGCCTATAGTTCCAACTTAGGCACTTATGCAGCAACAAATTGATAAGTAGCATATTTAGAAACTGAACAACGTAACGATGACATAGGAAAATTTACAGATACGGAAGTGCTGGATGGATACGTAGACATCAAGGTGAACAATGAAATGCACCGAATTAAGTTTTACCATACAGTTATATCATTTACTTTTTAGTAACTCGTTTGCAAGTAAAAATGATTAATTAAGTAATAAACTGTAGAATCACCCGAAGGCTGTGCACAGGTGCGGTGACGTCATAGACTAGTGGAATTATCTGTCGGTTGCCTAGCAACAGCGTCTGTGAGACGATGACGTCACACGAGAGCTGGGCCGACTGTGCATCGAAGTGTTCCAGGGTGAACGAACAGTGCAGGCCGCTCTGACCGTCGTTCCAGATGTGCCGGAATGGGATCTCCTGTTAGTCAAATACACGCTGTCATCACCATCATCATCACGTACATTTATAGTGTGTAGTTAAAGTTATAGGCTAAACTGTCAGCCGTGAAATGCCAGTTTGTAACAAATCTGTTTTCAAATGCCTATGAAATTCAGTGTGAGAATATGTCAGCCGGACTGACGGTGGATGACTGGCTATAAAGAATTATTGTTGTCCTTCAACATACACACAAACTGCCAGATCCAACCACAGCCACGATATCCACCTGTTACGGTACGGCTCGTTCATAATCAACTTGTTCAAACTGTACTCTTTTTGACTCCATTCACACATAGTGACATAGGCCTAGTGTAGGCTACAAAAATGTTGACTTTTTGGCATATATGTATTACCATTCAGCACATGTACAATAAAAACTGATAACACCTTGGTTCAGTAATTTTATGTTTTATTTTTCTTTTAACAGTTAATGACTTATTAATTGCGTGTATTTTGTCTTCATGTACCACCAGTTTGTAGGTTAATACGGTAATTCGAGCTTTGTAGAATTGTAGTCGAAGACAGGCCAGCCACAAGACTATTTCATCAGAAGACTTATGATGATGTTAGTAAATGTGTTCTGTCTGACCTGACACGCCGTGGTCTGCTTCAATCTCCAGCCGTAGCCGATGTCGTCAATGGACAGAGACAGATTTCCGCCGCTGAACTGGAACAAGATGTGTTTGGAGCAGTCGACCAGAGTACCACCAAGTTGTCGTTCCACGTCCACCACCCCCTGCCGTGTGTCATTCAACAAACATGCATAGCCTATTTACCATAATGTACCAGTACCAGCCTACTAAATTTCAACACCAACGGCCAACGCAAGGCTGAGTTATTGAGGATTTGACAAATTTTTCGGTCCTTTTTCCGGCGGCGATTATGCAAGCTTATCCTCAGTTCTCGGAGATAAGTAGACCAAACCGCTCCAAATTTGGGATGAATTGGCCAATCATCGGTGCTACGATAGGAACGTTTTAGATTTCAGATGTTGCTTTGTTTGATAAAACAAGGGCGACTCAATGACGATTGCGGTAGAAAATCGAGACCAAATTTCGGACTTTTCACCCCCTGTATATTGTATAAATTAGGGAAAGGATCGGTAAAATGTCTGAATGTCATTTTTAACTAGAAGCGAGGACCATCCAACCTCCTATTTACTTACGGGTGGATGCTCGACGATATGGGAGATTTCGTTTCTGGAAAAAAGGACAGTAGTAAAATATAAAGCTTTCGACTCACTTTGGGTGGCCTAAATGGAAATACACGACACTAACCTGAAGGGCACTTGCAGTATCTTCAACAAAGTAGACGCGAACGCTGTAGTCCAGTGAAGCAGCAACGCGAGGAACGAACACAGCCAATCGCAGTCTCTTACATGTAGTTGGAGGCGTGATCGGGGGCGTGACCCGGTGGCTCGGCTGACCAATCAAGGCGTAGCGACCGAATGACGTCATCATGACGTAACAGCAGGTGCTTGTCACGTGCACGAAACACGCTGAGGATGACGCGGATTGGTCATCCGACCATACAGCCTATTGACATACAAGACAAAAAATTCCTTCAGGTGTTTGCACTGGATAAATGACTCAAAAACGATAATGCTATAGAAGTTTTACTACAATTAGGCTATGCAACAAATTTACGTGCAAATGTGAAAGTAAATGCTAGTACGCGACATACCCGCCAGGTGTCGGTGACGTCACTGGACTGTAGAGGACGGTAGATGACCGTGAGTGACCAACTGTGGTCAATGCTGTCGGCGCAGTGAGACAGACTAAGTACGGCCGGCTTGGCAAGGCACATAGAGGCAGGGCCACAGACTACGATGTCACTTAGCATTGTCTGAAAACCTGCAGCAGTGTCGTGACAGATAAACATACGATGAAACATTCAAACATTGTTATATCATCAAGATTTTTACAATACCTCATCTTAGAAGCATTAGATCTTGTGTGGAGAACGTCTTAGTTACGATCGGATATCAGCTACTCAGAATGCAGAAGGCAAACGAAAACGTTTCTGTTTGGAAGCTATTTCACCAGAGTGTATCACTGTTTGCTTAACTGCACCACAGAAATGCTCTTACTTACTTACTTACAGTCTTATATGTAATCCCACATCAACCTAGATAGATAATTGCCCGCAACCATCAGTATAATTCATAAGCTCAGCAGTACTATTACCAATGTTGCAAGCCTCATGGTCATAAATTCCAGCAGTAAGTGAAACATTCACGATCAGTAGGTCACACTCGCCACTGCCTACACAGAAGATATCTGCCGTGCTGTCTAGTTTGAAGAAACTGTTATGACAGAGTAAAAACAGTTGCTAAACGAGTCTTCATGAGAAAACATCAAGGTATCGTTATCTGTTAGTAAACGTGCCCACATAGCCTATTTCAGAAATTTTAGTGTACAAGTCTGTCTGGATGTACAAGTGATATAACAAGAAACTCATCAGGAGATGAGATAGCGAACGTGAACTTTCTTTATGACAACACGCACTACAAAATACAATAGACTCTTGCATAAATTCCGCCACAGATAGACGCGGTTATGTTAACGCAGGTTTACCAAATTCAATGAAATAACACAATGTAACGGCCATCACGCCGTTCAAGGTCATTTAAGGTCACCGATTTTGGTACCAATCGAAAGCTACGACTTCCTATTAGTGATTAATAGTAACTTACCTCCTATCTTGCACTGTTTCCAAGTTATGGCTGATTATTGGTCAAATTTTCGCTAGCGAGAGGGGAGTGCCTCATTTTAACACTCTCGCTGTGGGTGATTCCCTGAAAATATCGCCATAAATGATATATTGCTAAAAACTAGATTCTTTGACCTACATTTCTGTTGCAGAAAGTATTAGTCTATCTTCAACTACTTTTACGTAATCCGGCCCGAAAACTATCGAATTCGGTGAAATTACACGGCGGTTGGGGCCATTACGCCGTTCAAGGTCATCCAAGGTCACCGAGTTTGGTACCAATCGAAAGCTCATATGCGACTTCCTATTAGTGATTAATAGTAACTTTACTCCTATCTTGCACTGTTTCCGAGATATAGCGTTCGATAGGTCCAAAATCACTATATTCGACTACCCCTCTTGTGTTTAACTCCCCCGACGGAGGGGTCCCCTGGGACAATCTCCATAAAATTTTACCTGGATGTCAACGGATGGCCAGGGTACCAAATGACGTAGAAACTTTGCCGAAAATTTCAATCGCCTGAGTAGAGCGCACGAACGTTGCAGACGACAGACAGACGACAGACGGACCGGCGATGACATATAGCGAACGTGAACTCACGTTCACGTTCGCTAAAAACGGACACACACAACCAATAGTGAAGGTCGTCTCCGTCACACATAATGCAGTTGTACATGTACATGAAGTCGTGTAAACCAACCGGTGAGTTTTGGTCTGTCCGTATCATCTCTTGATACACCAACAAACACTTGCTGCTGCTGCTGCTGAGGATGATGATGATGATGCACGTTGAACATAACGGCGTCTTCTGGTATAGTCAGACTAACACCTAGAAACAAACATACACAGAAACCATGTAGACAACGAGTCAAAGGTATGCATGAACAGTTTCTGAGTACACTCACAGGCTGAGTCGTCGGCTCGTCTGTTATGAACGTTAAACGGTGCCCTAAACACTGTTAGGTGCCCTTGAAGTCTTCTGATTTTACGTCACCTTAATAACCCTCGTTTATAATAATAATAATAATAATAATGGCTCGTGAAATTACCAGAACCAAAAAGTATACATAAATGAAGACAGTCGTCCATTGCACAAAATCTTGCATTTATCGCCTCTCTTAAAATGAGCCACGCTTCTATTCCTGCACATATTCTAGCAGATCTTTTTATGCTGCATTTTCAGTCAACATATCTCTCTTATCTTGCGTTCAACTGATCCATTTCCCACAAATCTCATTATCAGAATGTTCCAACACTGCTATGCTACATTGCGACTTTTTAGTAGCCAATGTTCTTGTTGATTCTCAGCCAACAGAGTCAAAACAGTTCAATTAACATAACATCATGAAACGACAAGCGGATGTGGGAAGTGTCCATCAAATCGCAGATAGCACATCACATTCTTGTAACAGCACTACGCTATCACTGGCTGGCTGACTGGAAGAATGATTGATGTACGATGATGACAGTCCTCACACTAAAGGCAGAGCCACACGGCCCGACACTGTCGGTGAACCATAATGGCTCTTGTAATGTTTTGACGTTATTTTGTCTGCCGACTCTCGGCCTACGTACGCAGAAGCCATGCATATTCTTTCATTATCATGGAGTTGGCACATGATGTAATAACAAATACATGTATTCCTTTAGCTGTTAACTTTTTCTCTGATATCAGCTGTTGGTCCTACTTGTCGGTCGACAATCGCCAATGTCAGGCCGTGTGGCGTAACCATAAGTGTCACGTGATACGGTGACACAACATCGCCCAGTGCGTCACTGCGTCTGATTCACTGCATTGCATCAGTCATCCGTCTCGTCTAATTAACCACTTTACACAGGCGCCACGTATTAGGCCTACTGACGCGGCTAGGCCTATCTGTTGGTTTTCGTTAACCGCCGTAGTTCAGTGGACAACAATGCAAGAAGAAAGATTCCCCAAGAGTCCATGAGATGATTTTCAGGATGATGAGATGAATTTCTGTATAGATCAGACGCCGTACTGTCACGAAACAACAACGCGAATAACTTCTGACTTCTAAGTAATGTAATCCATATAGCTGACGATATTTAGCATTGGAGCAATAGGCTACAGAAGAAAAACGCTCTACCTGACTGACATGTGCCCGCTATATGCCCATTTTCAATTGGTGACAAGCTATACCTGATTGCGCTAGTGAAAGATGCGCTCCCGACTCAGTAACGGTCGCCCAGGTGACGGCGTCGGCGTCGCTAGGCAACCAGTCAGTCGCTAGGCAGGTGAGGTCCTCGTAATGTGACGTCACGGCGGTGGAATGGTCGAGGTGCTGGCTGCTGCAAGCGGAGGAAAGATGATGGTGCAGTGATGGTGGAGTGTCTGCTGTGGAGAGGTGATGTGAGAGAGGGCTGTCCGTGCTGCTGCTGCTGCTGCTGCTGCTGGACTTCACAGCAACCAGAGTCTTGCCGGCGTCGCCAGATAACAAGCCTGCATCGTCAATATCATCATCATCATTATAACTGTCATCATTATTATCATTTGTGTCATCAACATTCCAATGTTAACGTATACGGCAAAATCAGCGATGTTTGAACGCCAACACGTTCATCTCTGTAAATTACCAAACATCTATCGTACAACGCTTCTTGTCATCGCGAGAAAAATGCACGCAAATTAGGACAAAAGCTACGAATTAAGTCTTCTTTTTCACACCTCACAGTGAGTCTCAAACACTCATGGGTTGAGCGATGACTTGAAGATATGTAAATGCACAGAGTCTATACTCAGCAGAAAACGGCCACCAAAATTTTGTCTGTGTTAAATGAATAACAGAATATGTGCCGAAAACTCACAAAGATACCTGTTTTGAGTTTATTGGTATGCTTCACGATGAAACCTGCAAACAAAACAAAACACGTAAAAAAATAAAACGAATAAACAGTGCGGATATCAGCAGAGTTATGTCCGTCATCACAGAGGTATACCAAATCGTACAATTCAGGAATCAAATGAGAACACCAGAACTTCTCACATCTCTGATGAGTAAACAGTGCCTTACTGACCTGGCGACAGCTTGTGCCTTCTCACGGCGACATAGGTCACTATGACAACGGTTGCTATGGTAAACAACAGGCCTCCGAGCACAACTGCAACGTACTTGATGACGTCAGAATGACGTAGTTTGCCGCCAACCACTACCACACACAGACACGAGCGAATTAACTTCTGACTTGTAACTAAGTAGTGTACTGATTTGTGCTGAGGATATATCAATATCATTAAAAGTTATCATCAAATATAGACCACGATCAGCATAAACACGAAGAAGTGATAAATGAACTAAATCAGAGACCATGCAAGGGAGGAAAGTTGCATTGGGAATTTTGAATCAGTTACATCAGTTTGTGGGTTGAGTGCACAATGTAAGCAATAAAAAACACTAGCATTTTGTACGAGTGGAAAGAAAGTGGGCGGGCGACAAGCATGTTGTTAATGGATGCAATACCTGTGCTGCTTAGTATATTTCAGCTATACTGTACAGTTAAAACAGTAGATAAACAATCTTCATTTTGCTGGTTTTTCTTACACGTTTCAAACTGAAGTTGAAGTTGAGTATGTTTAACGTCTCACCAAACACATTATAGGTCATACAGGGAACGAGTTTCTGCAGACTGAAATACCCAACCAACAGTGTCAAAGCACTGAAAGAAGATAGTTTTTAATAACACATATGCAGTTGATAAAAAAACACAGAATACATACGAATGCTAAATACAAACGAATCTATGCACAGAATCTATCTTACCTCCAGACAACCATCATAGCTCAGGTGTTGTCTATCGCAGGAGGAGCTACATGTTTCACACAGTTTCACAAAGAATGTACTGTACTTATCGTATTATGGTGCTGTTTTTCATCTCTTTACCTTTTAACTCATTGACTATTATGAGTGCTTTTCGTCATTTTCCCCGCTTGGTCTGTTTACAGATCTGTATACTGTGTTTTTAACGAATATATGATGACTGCATAAATGAATGATCTACGCGATGACGTGAGAGAATCTGTTATGTTGAGTGATGAATGTGAACGTACTAATCTGCTGGTTGTCGACCGACTGTTGACGGTGACCATGATTGTCATCATCAGCAGGTTGTGTCAACGCCGACCCAGTACAGCTACGAGATGGACAGTCTTCAGACTCAAGGTCAAGACCATTGTCACACACTGCCACAACACACTGGCGCCGTCTGTGGCGTCGACAGTGTTCATCGCACGATGACCAAGTTGACCACTCGCTGACCACTCCATCTGATTATGTATACACAAACACACGTAATACGATAGGCTATCACAGCATATGCAAGTACTGACAATGCCACCACAAACTGACAAACAGCCGGCTTAATTAGTCTGCCACACGACAGCAAAGTGAAATTTAATGAAGGAACATGAGCTAACTTGGGTGCAAGCTTCGTCAGCTGAGAGCGTTCATAGTGGATGAGCTCCCACGTTGTACACATCCATTACCGTAGCCAGAAATATGCAACGATGGCTACAGTACTTACTAACCACCAGTTATAACTACTATCATGGTAGTTATAGAGTAGCTATAACTACTTTAAAGGTAATTAAAAAGTAGTTAAATAGTTAACTACTGTTTAACTACTAAAGTACTTGAATAAGGAATCAGGTGTCTGTTTTGGACCACCCTGTAATCACTATATACTTCCGGTATCAGTCGAGTGCTGGACTACTCGATACGACACTCGACAGAGTACCTAAACAGTATAAAAGTTTGATTCGCACAGAAATCAGTGCAATGTCTGTGTCATGGCGCAGTGTCTTGTTTCATTGGGAAAACCGAAAGTCGCTTTTGGCAGCGAAGTAGCTGTAAAGTAGTTAACTACTTTCATGGTAGATAAAAACTGTAGTTATAATTACTAGACACAAGTATAGTTGGTGCCCATCACTGGAAATTTGATTTTGATCGGCGGTGTTCTCTCCCTCCCTTTCCTGTTCTTTTCCCGTACCATTCCTTTCCTTCTTCCCTTAATTTCCCCCTCCCTGGTGGGATTTCGGCAGAAAACGCATTTAAAGGGTCTATGTAGCGCCCAGGGAACGGGTATGCAATGGTAAATTTCGTTCGGTCTCTATTGAACAAAATCTGACATTGAAGCAAATGCGGTTTTTCCGAAGTCTACGTAATAATTACCTTTACATTTTATTCGGGGGTGGGGTTATTGCCCAAACACCCCTTAATTACGGCTTGGTCTGTGAGGAATCTTTTTCTTCTGTCTCTATACTATAGTTAAGTCAGCGTCAAATTCTTAAACACTGCGCGTCGCCAAACCTCGACTGCAGCTGCCGGTACAAGCGATCTTCTGTGATGTTTCTCCACGACATGGAACAGCGCGTCCGTGAGCTGGATCAACTGGAACTGCGTAGACGCACGTGCGCGTCCGACGTTGAACTCCACGAGAACAACGTGAACTGCAGTCAGTCCACTCGGACCACTCGGACCACTCTCCTCTCACTACAACACCATTATTACACGTAACATAATACACGTATACTGGCCAGGTTGCAGTAACATGGGTGTAACTACCCACACAGCGCTCTCACAACTGCAATAAAACTAAGATAAAAGAGTTGTACAAGTCTTGTAGGACTCTTGCAGCAGATCAAGCGCTGCTAGATATCATGCAAATAGCAAAAACCTTGTAGCCAATAACAGCGTCGCGTCGCGGCGCGTCCCCATCCAGCGATTGTGACGTTATTACTGGCCTCTACGACGCAGTCGTAAACAAACAGCTATATCGGAACGTTAATAGTAATAGCGTATGAAGTACATATGCTTGTATACGCCTCAACGGCTGGATTTGTTTGCATGGTGTGTTAGACTAAGCCGGCTCTAAGTCGGTTTTTGAACGCACTTTAAATCATTGCACTTTTCATTTCATTTTCATTCACTCAGAAAATACAAGAAACTCACCAGGAGACGAGATAGCGAACACGAACTTGCTTTACGACGACATCTGATCGTACACGTACTATAAAATACGATAGACCGCGCATAAATTCCGCCACAAATCGACGCGGCTAATATGTGTTGGAACGCATGTTCACCAAATTCAGTGAAATAACGCAATGCAACGGCCATTAAGCCGTTCAATGTCAGTCAAGGGCACCGAAAGCTCATATACAACTTCCTATTAGTGATTAATACTAACTCCTATCTTGCACTGTTTCCAAGTTATGGCTGATTACTGGTCAAATTTTCGCTAGCGAGAGGGGAGTGCCTCACTTTATCGCTCTCGATGGGGTTGATTCCCTGCCAATATCGCCATAAATGATACATCGCTAAAACTAGATTCTTTGGCCTACATTTCCGCTGCAGAAAGTACTGGTGTATCTTCAACCACTTTTACGTAATCCGCCCGAAAGCTACCGAATTTGGTGAAATTACGCGGCGGTTAGTGCTATTACGCCGTTCAAGGTCATCCAAGGTCACCGAATTTGGTACCAATCGAAAGCTCATAATTATGCGACTTCCTATTAGTGATTAATACTACGGTAACTTACCTCCTATCTTGCACGTCGAAGCAGTTCGTACTAAGCAAAGGCTTGAACATTTTATCACTTATATAACATAACAATACTACTAAACAATTTCATGTCTTGCAGTTTCATGCGCCCCCGTCATAAGACAGCAGCCGATCTCGTGCTCCAACAAGTCCAACAGTGTCAGAGATTAGACCTGGAAGATCGTCAGAGTCTCCGTCAGATATGTGCATGGTGTGTGCGCGGCATTAGGCAAGTTGGAGTAACAAACCACAAGCGTCACGTCACGATAAACACTCAGTTGTGTAGTGCTAGCGAACGGAGCAGCAGAAATCAAAAGATTGTTAGCGAGTCCGTAAGTGGACTACATCAGTTCTGTCAGCAAACAGGGAACAGTGTCCTTACGGTAATGGAAGTAAGTAATGGAACTAGATAAAAGCGCTGCTGACTATACGTAAACACATTAGCGGCAGCCATGCTGTGACGTCACTATGACGTAATGCGTCGAGCAGGTGGCCGCCATGTTTGTTTACACTATACGGCGTCGACAGAAGCATAGTACACGATCACACACGCTGAGCCAGATTAAACGGTACCTATTTGACTGCATCTGCGGATAGGCCTAATCTTAATCGATTTGTATAATTTTATATCGTTTTAATCGTGAATAAATGTTGCATACATTTAATATTAAAACTGCCCAACTTAAACATATGCGCATAATAGTTG
>Ga0209562_1000972_pt1 | contig 10557 bp, 8 predicted proteins | sample WorMetvacBELIZE2_FD_187399 | JGI IMG/M metagenome (GOLD analysis project Ga0209562, IMG submission 187399) | Marine gutless worms symbiont microbial communities from Max Planck institute for Marine Microbiology, Germany - Olavius vacuus BELIZE.2... | ecosystem: Host-associated > Annelida >...
CATCTAAGGCTCGTTGGAAAGCGTGTAGGGACTTCCTATTAGTGTTAATTGAACTTTTTTCGCTAGGTCGTAAGGCTGAGGCGCTACGAGCGATTATTGGTTCAAAATCGGCGATTTCGCTCCAACGCGGGCCGGTTGACCCAAAATTTCAAGTAGAAGGGGTCGCCCCCCACCAACCATTCGTCTTTCTCGGAAAACTAGGATAAATGTTCTTTCGTATGATATAAAAATCTAAACATATCTTTCTTCTGTTTTGTCACAATGCACGCGTTTGACAGACGGACGGACAGACAGACGGACGGACAGACAGACAGAAATCTCATCGTAAGACCACGTCTGCATTCCATGCAGCACGGTAATAAAACCCAGATAAAGAAAAAAGTTCAAACCTCCAAAGACCTCCGAAATTAACTCCTAAATGCTGCATAATTTTGTATTAAGTACAAACATAGTGACGTAAAACACTGAATTGATCATTTGTCAACGTCAACGTCGTAGGATAGAGCGATGTTAGATGCACGCTTTTCGCAGTTATATTTTTGCAGTGCAGATTGCCTGCGATAGTGGGTCTACTTGTTTATAATTATTGCTATAAAAATCCCTCACTCACTGGCGAAAACTGCACATGCTAATAGTAAAATACAGTTTTTAGGAAACGTGAACTTACGCTTTTGACTATATGTCGTCGTCCGTTTGTCTGTCGTCTATCTGTCTGTAACATTCGTGCACCCTACTCAGGCGATTGAACTTTTCGGCAATGTTTCTACGTCGTTTGGCATTTTGGCCATCCCTGACCTTGCACTAAAAATTTTACGGAGATCGCCCCAGGGGAACCCCTCCATCGGGGGAGTTAAACACAAGAGGGGTAGCCGAATATAGTGATTTTAGACCTATCGAACGCCTTGGATGACCTTGAACGGTGTAATAGTCCTAGCCGGAGAGTAATTTCACGGAATTGGGTAGTTTTTAGCGATATATCACTTATGGCGATATTAGCAGGGGATAATCACCGTGACAGTGTTAAAGTGGTGCACTCCTCTCTCGCTAGCGAAAATGTGACCAATAATCAGCCATAACTTGGAAATGGTGCAGAATAGGAGGTAAGCTAGTATTTATCACTAATAGGAAGTCGTATATGAGCTTTCGATTGGTACAAAAATCGGTGAGCTTGAATGACCTTGAACGTCGTAATGGCCGTTGCATGCGTTATTTCACTGACTTTGGTAAATCTGCATTCCAGCACAACCTGGTCGATCTCTGGCGGAATATATGCACTATTCTTTTGTTTTTTTTGTAGTGCGTGCACGATGTCATCGTAAAGAAAGGTTCGCTATCTCAGCTTCTGATGAGTTTTTTGTTTTATTATAAAATCAGCCACTTTATTAGCATGTGCAGTTTTTGCCTGTGAGTGAGTGAGCAGCTACTTAACGGCACATGAGAACATTAGAGTGCCATACAGCTGAATGATGATGAAATCAATTAAATCATGTAATAAGTAACAGATGGTAAAAAAACGTATAAAACCAAGGATATAGAGCTAATATAAATTGAAATAACAAACGTGAGTGATTTTAGTTGATTTATGTTAACTGTTTCTTTACAATCGTCATGATTCGTGAGTTGTGACGGTCGTAAAGAAACAGAAACTTAAATGCAAAACTTATTTAGAAAAAGTTACCGGACACTACATTGTCTGGTAATAGGTAAATTTTTTCCAGGGCATCTCTTTGATTTCCGGACTGTCCTGTTCGTTTCCAGACACCTGGCAACTCTAGGTTTTTACCGTGCTGCATGGAATGCAGACGCGGTCTAGCGATGAGAATTCTGTCTGTCTGTCTGTCCGTGCACGTGAATTGTGACAAAACGGAAGAAAGATATGTTTAGATTTTTATACCATACCAAAGAACATTTATCCTAGCTTTCTGAGAGGAGGAATGGTTGGGGGCGACCCCTTTTGAGTTAACCGACCCCATTGGAGCGAAATCGCTGATTTTGAACCAATAATCGCTTGTAGCGCCTCAACCGTAATACCTAGCGAAAAAAGTTCAGTTAACACTAATAGAAAGTCCCCTACGCGCTTTCCAATAAGCCTACAATGATCATCGTACGTTGCCCCTAATTCCCCCGATGGGGGCTCAAAAACGCAAAACGGCCGTCTTTCCTCTAAAATCGCACTTCGCATGAAGAAAGTCTGCTACAAAGTTTCTTTGTGTGAAAACTGTCAGCGGCAAAGTTGTAAGGCATTCATTGGCCTAACTATCTATGCAGAAGTGATTGGTGAGAAACGTCCCCTTCGACCCAAAATTTTGTGTCAGTTTGACCGCGTTGGAGCGAAATCGCCGCTTTTCGATATGTTTTCGCTCGTAGCGCCTCAGCCGTAACACCTAGCGAAAACAGTTCAATTATCACTAATAGGAAGTCCACTACATGCTTTCTAATGAGCCTAAGAGGAACATCATACGTTGTCCCTAAGCCCCCAAAGGGTGGCTCAAAAACGCAAAGTGTCCAAAATTTGAACAATAAGCTGCGATATCTCCGAAACAGTACGAGATAGGATGTCATTTACTATTAATCACTAATAGGAAGTCGCATACGGGCTTTCGATTGGTACTGACCTCGATGACCTTGGATGACCTTTAACAGCGTAATAGCCCTTATTTTGTGTTTTTTTTCGCCGATTTTGATTTCTTTGCTGGTCAAATGCGTCGCAGTGGTTGAATATAGACCTATATTGTCCGCAAATATTGTCTCCCAGTTCCAATCTTCCACTTTTGGCCATAACTAACCCACCCTGCAGTGTGGTCTCTCTGCGATAGCTGAGCTATTTGTGAGAAGTTGTGATGTGCGATTTCCTACTTTCTGGTAATCAGGTTTACGTAAATTAATGTTGATGTGGCCAATGATGTAGATCCAAAATATTAGCTAAATCCTCCCTCCATCTTTAGCGTACAATTCCATGAGGGAGACGTGTGGGTAGGCGTTGTGTGGGCATGTATTCTAATCTTTGTGTGGTTGCGAGGTAAAATTCATGTAGGAGAGTGGTGGTTTAGCAAGTTGCAAGGTACAGTTTTCTTCTTCCTTTGTGCAGACCGTGAGAGTGCTTGCAGATGGACAGATACACTGACAGACGCTATCCGATTTTATAATCCGTCCCATGCTATATGCTATAGCTATGGGGCAGATACTTACAGACTTAAGCTGGGAAAATATTAAAGTCTGCATAAGCATGCCACATCTAGTTCGCTGCGCAATGATGATGGCATATCACCTCAGTCATCATTAAGGTAACATACACTGTGGACCATGGTGTATATCTGTCTTTACTGCATTGAAACATTTGTATGCTGATTACAAATCAGATAAACTGTTTTGAAATGAAGAGACGTATTTGTGATTAATGTTATGTGGAACTTCATAGAAAGCTGTTAAGTCATTGTCTTGTTTCACTGTCAGTTAGCCTACAAAAATCATTGCAAATAATAGTGTGGTACTGGTGCTTTTGATTATTTACCAGATAAGTTCTGTTGTTGTGATTATAGGGATGGGAAATGTCTCAGATGTCTCAAGCTGATCCAGACAGATGGTGGCAGACGTTTGTTGATAACATGTCACCTGTTATCAAACGTGTTGTAGCCTTCAGTCGCAAACTTCCTGGTATCAGTTACTGTCTGTTCATTGTCTGTTTTCTTTTCTCACTGATGCATTCAACATTGTAGTTAGGTCGTCCAATGTATGTCGGAGGCCTTCTTTTTTGCTGTTGAGCCGTTTTTATACCATCGAGACTGTAATCTCCCTAGAGGCACCCCTTAAAAATTATGAGTTGTTGGGTCATAGGTCTTATTGTTACTTATCTGATCTCACACGTGTCAATTCATCATTTCCTTCATCACCATTGTCACCATCCATTACTCCTTCTGACTTCCACTCCACGCTCAAGACTTATATTTTCCACAAATCCTTTCCTCCATATTTCTTCTACCTTTGCACCCACCGGACTGACTCAACGGACTCCAGCTGTTTTTCTTTTTTCCGGGCATTTCGGTTTTAACTTTGGCATTGTGTGCTAGGCTAAGCTGGCTTCTAGTGAGCTTTTAAGTGCACATTAAATCATTGTGCATCATCATCATCATTTATTGCATACAGTTGGATGCTGGAAACATTGTCACATTTAGCCTAAGTGGATCCGGCTACGTGAAGTTGTTAGCACATCTAACTATGTTAGATTACGCTACTGCTAATGGCTACCTGTCTGTCTGTCTCTCTGTCTGTCACACTCGTGATCCATGCCTAAATGGTTCAAGCATAAGATTGTGATGTTTTTACTTTCTTGAGGCAAAAGTCCGTAGTCGTGAGTTAAGGTGTTCACCCAAACATATGTGTTAAAGAGAGGTATCCCATCCCCCTGTGGAAAGGGACAATTTGACCAATAATCTACAATAACTTGGAGATGGTGCAGGATACGATGAATGTTAGTAATAATCACTAATAGGAAGTCGCATAAGGGCTTTCAGTTGGTATCAAAATCGGTGACCTTAAATGGCCTTGAACAGCATAATGTCTGTTATTTTGTGTCATTGTATCGAATTCGTAAAAGTGGTTGAAGACAGACCCATGCTGTCTGCAACAAAATATAGAGCAAAGAAACTGTCTTCAGCAATATATGACTTTTGGTGTTATTTTCAGAGGTTCCTGAGAACGAATTCATTAGAGAGAGGCACCCCCTGTCAAAAGCGATAATTTGACAAATACTATGCAATAACTTGGCAAGGTACGACGTACGAGATATGATGTAGGTTATTCACTAATACGCAGTCTCATGCGGGCTTTTGATTGATATCAAAATCAATGACCTTGAAGGGCCTGATGACCTCACATGTGTGCTATCTCTGCGGTAGCTGAACTTCGTAAGAGTCTATCATGTTATTTTATAATTTATTGACAACAATTTGGCTGGAATTTGAAAGATATTTCTGTGTTACTGTGTCAGTATATGATGTTTTGCATATTCATTTGTTACATTTTATAACTCTTTCCAGACTATATTTAGCACATTGCATTGCATTCTGTCATAACATTGACAAAAGCAGTTTCTATGTTTTGTAGTTTGGTGTTTTATGTTGAAGGTTTCGAAGAGTTGACTCAGGAGGATCAGATTTTACTTATTAAGCGTGGCTCATTTCCAGTCATTTTGGCACGATACACAAACCTAGTCTCAGAGAAAACAATGTTCTTGCCTCTGATGGCTTTCAGAATTCCAAGGTATTTCTCCACGATGTGAGATTATTACCGTATAAGCCATACAGTAAAGTTACTGCAGTTATTAATGAGCTAACTACAGGATGGGCGAAAGGCGACGCTGAAACTTGGCAAATTTTGCGTCACCTTTGCTGTGCTGACAGCTTGGAACAGTCTTCTGCCTTCTGTTCAAGAACTCTCCATTGCCGAATGCTTAGTCATCTCAAAACCGCTCTGTTTCGGCGATTTTTTTGACTCTGACATCTCGTTTTAATTAGTTTTGTATCCCATACTTTTGTAACATTTGTTATGTGCTGATCACTATTAAGCTGTAAGCATCGGTAACTTATGAACTTATTTTGAAATAGTGACGAGGTGTGGTGTCATATATCTTATGGTGATGTTAACTGTCCAGGCGTATGATACGTCGCATGCCGATGGGTGACTTTTTTGAGGTCCAGTGTCAGTTTGCTGATGTATTCAATCCACTCAAACTGACCGATGGCGAAGTTGGCTTACTAACTGGAGTCATCATTATGAATGCAGGTTTGCATCTTTTTGCTGCTGTCATTGATGCTAATTGATTGCTGTTAGCTTGATTTACTCATTTCAGTAGTATACATGGTGCAGCTAAAATTTTGTACCACAACAAAAAATGCAATATTGTGAAAGTGCCAGTGTTTCTTTTGCAAAATTTTGCATAGTTACTCAGGTTCGTCTGCAAATTTTACCGTGCTGCATGGAATGCAGTCGCAGTCTAGCGATAGGAATTCCGTCCGTCCGTCAAACGCGTGAATTGTGACAAAATGGAAGAAGTATCAGTCCAGATTTTTATACCATACGAAAGAGCATTTAGCCTAGTTTTCTGAGAAAAAGAATGGTTAGTGGGGCGACCCCTTCTACCTGAAATTTTGGGTCAACCGGCCCCCGTTGGAGAGAAATCGCCGATTTTGAACCGACATTCACTCGTAGCTCCTCAGCCTTAACACCTAGTGAAAAAAGTTCAATTAACACTAATAGGAAGTATACTACACGCTTTCCAATAAGCCTAAGATGATCATCGTGTGTTGCTCCTAAGTCCCCCAAAGGGGGCTCAAAAACGCAAAACGGCCGTTTTCCCTCTAAAATCACACTTCTGTTGAAGAAAGTCTGCTACAAAGTTTCTTTGTGTGGAAACTCGGCGGTAAAGTTGTAGGGCATTCATTGGCCTAACTATCCATGCAAAAATGATTGGTGGCGGACGTCCCCTTATACGGGAAATTTTGGGTAATACTGACCGCATTGGAGCGAAATCGCCGATTTTCGATATACTATTGCCAGTGGCACCTCAGTCGTAACAGCTAGCAAAAAAAGTTCAATCATCACTAATAGGATGTTCTCTACGCACTTTTCAATGAGCCCAAGATGAACATCATACGTTGTCCCTAACCCCCAAAGGGTGGCTCAAAAAACGCAAAGTGTCCAAAATTTGAACAGTAAGCTATGATAACTCCGCAACGGTACGAGATAGGTTGTCAGTTACTATTAATCACTAATAGGAAGTCACATATGGGCTTTCGATTGGTACTGACCTCGATTATCTTGAATGACCTTGAACGGCGTAATAGTCCTTATTTTGCATTTTTCATCAAATTTGATTGCTTTGCTGTCCATATACGTCACAGTGGTTGAACATAGACCTATAATGTTTGTTAATATTGTCTCCCAGTTCCAATCTTCCTCTTTTGGCCAAAACTATAACCCACCCTGCAGTGCAGTCTATCTGCGATAGCTGAGCTACTTGTTAAGTATTATGATGGGCCTAAACCACTGAACTACAGTGTCTGCTGGCTGACTGGCTGAGGACTCTCGCCGGTTGGTGTTCAAATCCAGGTGCGGAAGGGATTTTTTAAGCATGATTGCGGACTAGCAGACATGCTGTGAGATTAAATTCTTGGACACGTACAGAGGGTTTGCTTGTGTCTTCTCTCAACTGGACAGGTCATTACACTCAGGAATAAGAGCGCCTGGGTTGGTAATAATGTCGATAACAGACATGTGTGAGCCATACCTACTGCACCAGGCTGCTGCAGCACCAGGGCCTGCTGTGACCTTGCTAGGATGGCAAGTGGACCATGCGCCGCTCGGCGACTGTTCAGCGTAAGACGCACTAGGTCTGGCGTATAGAGAAACAAAACAGCCATGGCTGGGTGCTGTAAATATACAGCACAAAGCTCTCACAGACAAACGTCACCATGACGAGCCACACACCACCTACACATACAGACACCAGGCTTGCACATTGGTCCGCTAACGCTATGAAAAATGGCCTCAGCACTGACTGGATTGTCATAAAAGTGAAAAAGTAAAAGTAAAGAAGGGTATAGCAGTTTGCAGGCAAGCCTGCCATCACCGCTACGGGAACTCACATGCCATATGGGATCACACAGTGTTACCTGCTCGTGGCAGAGGTGACATTCCCGCCTTTACCCCAGCCGAAGCTGGTACTCGATTTAGCGACCCCGGAGGGATGCAAGGCTGAGTTGACCTAGGTGGGTGGTTAGAGATGGTTTACCCGCATAGCGGTCACCCATCATGAACTAACCGGGCTCGATGTTGATTAACTTCGTTGATGTGACTAACGACGCTAACCACTACACCAAGCCGCCACCCAACATACCAGCTTATGCTACCACGATCACCCAAAAGAACGAATGTATTGTTCTGATGCTGTTATGCAGTAATGTTGCTATATTTCATGATCGTTACCAATTGTCACATGTCCATTATCTGTCACATGTACTCTGTTAGATTGTGCTGGCATTACCAATCGCTTGGCAGTTTATAAGCTGCAAGGTCTGTACCTACAGTCACTCTATGCCTACATGAAAGCATCTCGTCCAGGTTTGTCATATTGCTCTACTGTGTAATAAGTTATTACAATTTTCATTCATATGTTGTTTTCTTCTGGTCACTTGTTAGAGGAATAATATTGTTCAGTAGTATTTATTTGTTATAGGTTGTGAGGTAAGAAGTTATGGGGTAGTGGTAGGCTCGAGGCCCATGGGAAGTGACTGCAGGCTGCAGCCGACCGCTGGATTTATGACTCCATCCCTGCATGCTGACTCTCTAGAGACTACAATCATCTCTGCACCTTGTGATTGCCTGAGTGTGGTGCACCTTTACTTTCATCTTTACCTCTACCTAGATGGTGTCACTCCAGATCCACTCATTATTGTGATGTTTACTTGCTTGCTTTATTATGAGACCCTCCTTCTAATTGGCAACATTAAGCTTTACGCTGGTCTGTCCGTATGTCTCTTTGTCGGTCTGTCTCTCTGTCACATACCTGCTCCTAACTCAAGACTGAGTGATCTGTGAGGCTAAAATTGATGTGGAGGCTGCTCATGTCGTGTGTTACGATCAACTGGTGAAGGTTGGAGGTCAGTGTTAGAGCTGCACACTGCACAGTGCAGAAACAGGAAATGTGCCATAACTTAGGAACATTGCAAAATCACAAAATCAGTTTATTTCTGTCTGTCTTTGTGAGTCGTTGGGCTTTATAACGTCCATAACCATTTTTTGTAAATTGCAGGCACTTAATGAATGCACCATAACTGATAATGGGTGGTCACAACTTTTTCAGACTTGATGATGTTGTAGCCACAAAATGTCACATAGAAAATAGGGTTTAAAGGTCAACAGTCAAGATTATGAAGTCACCGTATCATATATACCCAACAAGTGTGCTAAAGTAGCTAATAGGAAGTGTCATGAACGTCAGACTTGGTGTGACAGTGATAAGATTTAGAAGTCATATGGTAAGATGTAATAGTCAAGACAAGACATCCGCACGAATGAACGCAGCTAACGTATCTTCCTACTAATTTTTACCGCGCTGCATGAAATGCAGACGCGGTCCAGCTATGGGAATTCTGTCTGTCCGTCCGTCCGTCTGTCGAACGCGTGGATTGTGACGAAAGAAAAATCAATCCAGACTTTTATACCGTACGAATGATCATTTAGCCTAGTTTTCTGAGAAATATAATGTGTTGGTGGGACGTTAAGCCTTACTCAATCAATCAATCAATCAATCTGAGAAAAGAATGGTTGGTGGGGGCGACCCTTTCTACCTGAAATTTTGGGTCAACCGGCCCCTGTTGGAGCAAAATCGCCGATTTTGAACCAATAATCGCTCGTAGCGCCTCAGCCAGCGAAAAAAATTCAATTAATAGGAAGTCCACTACGCGTTTTCCAATGAGCCTAAGATGATCATCGTACATTGCCCCGAAGTCACCCAAAGGGGGCTCAAAAACGCAAAACGGCCGTTTTCCCTCTAAAATCGCACTCCACTTGAAGAAAGTCTGCTACAAAGTTTCTTTGTGTGAAAACTGTCAGTGGCAAAGTTATAGAGCATTCATTGGCCTAACTATCCATGCAAAAATTATTGGTGGGGACCTGCCCTACTCCCTGAAATTTTGGGTCAAACTGACCACGTTGGAGCGAAATCGCCGATTTTCGATCTATTTTCGCCCGTATCACCTCAGCCGTAACATCTGGCGAAAAAAGTTCAATTATCACTAATAGGAAGTCCACTACACGCTTTCCAATGAGCTCAAGATGAACATCTTATATTGTCCCTAAGCCCCCAAAGGGTGGCTCAAAAACGCAAAGTGCCCACAATTTGGACAGTAAGCTGCGATAACTCCGCAATGGTACGAGATAGGTTGTCAGTTACTATTAATCACTAATAGGAAGTCGATTGGTACCGACCTCGATGAAATTGAATGACCTTGAACGACGTAATAGTCCTTATTTTGCATTTTTCACCGAATTCGATTGCTTTGCTGGCCAAATATGTCACAGTGGTTGAATACAGACCTATAATGTCCGTAAATATTGTCTTCCAGTTCCAGTCTGCCGCTTGTGACCGTAACTAACCCACCCTGCAGTGCGGTCTCTCTGCGATAGCTGAGCTACTTGCTATTACTTGTCTTCGTATTCTTGCCTTCAGCATTTGTGTCAGAAGTTTTCTAAATAATTGTGCAGTTCTTGCAACTTTGTTTTAAATCAGATATATTTGAAGTATAGGTGCCCAGTACATACAGTGTGAGTCAAAAAAAAGTAGCCCCCCTAAAACTTTTTGCAACATTTTCACTCAGGTTAAGTATATTTCCGTGAAATTTTGCCAGCATATTGTCAGTTCATATCTACACATATTTACCAATTTTGGTCGATTTATCTTAATATTTAACAAAATGGCGTTAATTTTTCTAGGAGTACCCATCATTTTTAACGTTTTCAGTTTCAAGTTTCATCAAGTTAAATCGCCGTAACTTTATC
>Ga0209562_1000973_pt1 | contig 10550 bp, 5 predicted proteins | sample WorMetvacBELIZE2_FD_187399 | JGI IMG/M metagenome (GOLD analysis project Ga0209562, IMG submission 187399) | Marine gutless worms symbiont microbial communities from Max Planck institute for Marine Microbiology, Germany - Olavius vacuus BELIZE.2... | ecosystem: Host-associated > Annelida >...
GAATTATTTGCCATTAATTTTTAAAACAGTGGAAAAACCTGGGTTATCTAAATCATCAGCACCGGCCTTAGCATTTTGGTGGCCCTATGCAAACTCAAATTTGGCAGCTCCTGACCACCGTGAATCAAAATCAATGCTGATTGCAAGTTATCACGACTGGACGTCATCATAAACCATTGAATTAAGACCCGAGATATCGCGTCACGTGCAATTTTCTTGACCTTGCTATGACCTCAACCTTTGGCACCTGAACCTGAAAATCTTTTCAGCATGGCCACTCACATATCGATCACTTGTTCCAAGTTTCTTTGAAATCCCTCCACTAATGAGATATCGCATCATCGTCATGTGGAATGGGACCGTCGGCAGCGTTCGAATTGGAAAAAAAATAAGAACTGGAACGCTCTGTCTCTGAGCGCCGTATAGGCGCCGAGGATCAAGCGCCGAAGGCGCGAGGAGTTTAATTGCAGCTACAGGGTCTGGGGAATGCTGTAAGCTCCTCCAGCGGGTCCGGGCAAAGTCTGGCCGCCAAACGACATTTGGTGCATTTTTGGTATGAAAATGCTTTATCTGGCAAGGCCCTCAAGGGCTATTGTAAATACTTACTTACAAAAAAATATTATTGCCAACAGATTGTGCCAAGTCATTTTCATGTCAGGCTGATTCATCAGCGAAAATCAGTTTCTCACTGTCTCTATCAAATTTGACAATAGGAAGAAGCAAATTACTGATGTGGCACAGTCATTCCCCTCCCCTTAGAAGTAGCCCCCCTTAAATCCAGCTAGGTGTCTGGGGTAGTGCTGTAAGCTCAACCAGCGGTGTTTGGAGCGGAGCGATTTTGGTGCATTTTAGCCTTTAAATCTGACATCTGGTTGCAACATTTTTAATGATTTTCGTGAGAATCAACTTTTACCATGAGTCGCGTCATCTTAAAAGAACCGGAACGGCATTCCGGTCGTCCAAAAAAGCACTTGGTGTTCCGGTCCCATTCGAACATTGACGGACGGACAACCCTATGTGGCTGCATAGGTCACATACTCCCTAAGGATGGCTCTGTAAATCATTAAACATAATTGTAAGAATTTAGAAACTGAATTAAAAACATCACAACTTGCATGCACTTTACAGTCAGTATCCATAAATTTAAAAAAAAAATAAAACAACTTCTCCGAACACATTCAGGCACATGTGTGCCAACAGCCGAGAAGTACAATGTAATGCTACTGTCTTCATTAATTGATAAACATGGCCATATCCAGGAATAGTCCCCGGTGGCTAATCCTAACACAAACCCTTACCCGGGGGCTAATCCTAGATAATGCCATAAACATGGCAATGTAGATAATGGAAGTTACAGGCAAAGAGGCTCTTTAACTCTTTAAATTCTCCCACATACACATGATCCACTGTCATCTATGAAGGACTTTTGTTATCTACCATATGTTAATCACCAGCAGGCAGTGAGAAGCTGTGAAATATTTCTTCATTCAGCTCAAATCTCTGTGGTACAAGTCAGAATAGATCGCCAGTCACAGTAATGAAATTTTCAAGCCATGGATGGTGTTGTCATGGCAACCAACAACAACTTCATCCCGTCCATCTTGGTCAACATCAGCAACAGCAATGCTGCTTAGCCACGTTGGCAGCTGATGTTGAGTTAGCACCTTCAACACACACACACAAACTGTCTGTTTATTAGATCTTCAAAAAGTAATTTCTAAGACAATTAGTCTAAAATGAAGCACCCACTTAGAATACGAGTTTATGAGAAAACAAGTGCATTTGCAAATTACAACAGGAAAACAAGTGACACAAACATCTAGGCAAAATTTCAGTCACTTTCTGGTACTATCTAACATTTTTTGACACAAAATACAAATGTAGTAAACAGCATTAAAAATTAATTACCTACAAAATGTGTCAACTATATAAAACACATTAGCATCTAACAGCTGCTAAATCACCTCGTACAAAAATGAAAACAAACACAAAGTCAAAACACCAAATAACGTTAACCGAGAGTTATTTGTGACCGATAAAGTGATGCAGTTTATTGCGAGAATTGTGATAATAAAAATTATTAAACACCAAGCTCAGTGAATATATATATATATGCAATGAACTACATAAATTTTAGTAAAAATCATGGATGTTTTTGATTAAAAATAAATAAATTAAAACCTTTTGATTCAAACTAACGGATCATTGCTCTCGGCATTCTTATGCTAGATTATAGTCAAACACATTTTCAGCTAATCAATTATGTCAATTACATTAACTTATTAGCTAACCATTACAACTGCAGTGCTGCAGTAACGTATTGCTAGGAGTAGCATACTTTTCCGTGACTCAGTATAACTAAAGAGTTGAAGTTGCCGCCTGCAATAAGAACATCGACGGCACTTGTGTTACTCGTGCGCAATGCACACAGGTGTGTGACTGGCAGCTGCACATTTGCCAGCGGCTCGTCACGTATCTGAACACAACAAACCCAGCATCATTTCAACTGCCATTAATTACACTCTACACCATAGCTGCATTTTTCCTGCACAACTAACGTGTGGTCAGTTAATCAGACACAGCCGAGATCTGTATGTTGATTACGCAACCTGGTCAATTATAACCAAGATAATAATATGACGATAATAAAAACTATAAAAGTGGCATTTAGTGCTGCACTGCCCCTGAAAGTCACCTGACCTAACAGTCATTCTCTTTAATCACAAAGTCCATAATGCATTAAACTATCAAATTTCAATGAAATCAGGCAGTGCATGGCTAAGTTAAGTTATTGCAATTCACAAATTTTCCCAGCCCATTTTTCAGGGAGGATAAATTTGTACGATACATTTTCTCTGTGAAGAGTGGACTGAATTACACTAAATTCTGGGAGGACATCAAATGATATATAATGAAGTGCACACAAGGTTGTGACTTTGACGGCAGTGGTGATTTTCAACCTAAGTAAAACTGTTAATGCTAATTGCTCACACAGGGTGTCCTTTAATAACCACAAAAAACTTACTTGGAAAAACCATTGTGCAAGGCCCTAAGTCTCAGCTGTTTTGATAACAGCAGTAAATTTCATAAAAAAAATTGTGACAATTAATAGCAAGTAGATGCATCACTGAAGCCAATCAATGTATCACACACAGTAGCACCACTTACTCATCACCTATGATATACAGAGAATTAATGCGTGAGAAGATGACGTCACGAAACCTGAAAGTCAGTCATGAGATAGATGATGCCAGTGTTTGTGGCCAGCGCTATCTGACAGTCAGAAGACACACTCTGCTGCTGTGTAGATGCATCAAATCTGCCGCAGCACATCTAATGACCAGCAAACAACAAACAACTCCAGCACATCTAATGACCAGCAAACAACAAACAACTCACTGCAATATGAATGTACACTATGAACCATAAAAAGGTGGCAGTACATTTGTGATCATAACTTTGGAAAATCTGGATCGATTTTTATAATTTTTGCACTGTTCCAAAGAGGAAGAATTTTTTTGCTCATATATGAAAAATGTCCACCTCACCTAAATACTGTACGTATGCTAACTTGTGAAAATAAAACATCACATATCATACTTTTATAATGAACTCTTAGAACAACACCTGTTGCATCAGGCATGGTGTGAAGCATAAAGTTCATCAAGTACAGAGGAAACAAATTGATAGTCACAATGTATGTTTAAAATGTCCGCCTTTGGCTTAAACGCAAGCTTGCAAGTGTGCTGGCCATTGGTCAGGTGTACCATCAATCAGCGACTGCTCCACGTTGCACCACACAACTGCACCGATATGCATAGTCTGCTGCTTCCTGTTAGAAGATCCAAGTAAACCGGTTTTGTACACAGTTCTTAACATTTTTTTATTCCTCTTCGTTTCCGTTTTTTATCAGAAAATTCTCAAATCAGCTACCTAGCACCGTAGCCCTTTGATTCCCATAAGTTTCAAATTAAAATTGTGTCTTTCTTTGTATCAGTTTGAAATATTTACCAGTTATTTACTTAAGTTTACATGACAATGACGTCATGTTTACATCGTGAATAAAAAAAGTGAACAGCTTATTTACAGAGAGTATTTATTCCTGTTTCCAGATATGTAAAAGTTATTAAAATACATCACGATTGTCCAGAGTTATGATTATAAATGTACTGCCACCTTTTTTTATGGTTCACAGTGTATATTTTTCACTTAAACAGACCACTGTGGATGTTCATTGGAAGAAAATTGAGAGCCTGATAAAACAGTATCCCAAAATAACCATATTTCATCTGCCTAGTTGTGAACGAAAGGGTTGTCATTGTGGTCAACAATTGTTTTTGTGTCACCACACAGCTGATACAAGCATACATGATTTAGACTGCATGATGTAAGTAAATATAAGCCAATGATAAATTACTAGCTGCTTCAAAACTTGCGTTAAAAGTGCACGTTTTCGATAGTGTCTATGCAGCATAATGCATGTATACTGCAATCTTTTCCACATATTATCTATAATATCAACATACATGTATAGACGAACACAAAACACTACATATCACAGCATTCAATGCCATATTCAATATATTCACATAACAACACATAATAGGAGAAGGCAGCCAAGTGGTCAAGTTGATGGACTTGCCCACACCAAGTTCAGTTCACACTATGACTTACACAAGTCAGTGAAATGTCAAAACAATAGTAAGCAAGTAAAAAAGTAAGAAATTTGATGACAACTGTTCAAGTGGTGGAGATACAGTTACGCCTTACAGACGGACTTGTTAGAGCCTTCATAACTCAAGGAATGCGTAACATTGAAACAGCACAGTCCATAGCTAGGAAGCTATGGCCATCTCTCCATGGGTAGTCTTTGAGCATGTTCAACGTTGACACATGCTGATTCATTAACAGCCAGTGTCGTAAACTGACTACATCAGTATGCCAGCAGTTCTGGCCCAAGGCCTACTGTTAGATAGAACTCACTCACTGTGGTCATCACCATTGCCAGTACTCACTTCACCTACTCATGGACAGATGGCCAGAACGAGTTGGTCCGAGTGGCTGATTAAATATTAAATACTAAGACGGTGTGAACAACCTGTGAACAATCAGCTGATCAGCAATCCCGGTACCAACTGTACCCACTACCCAGTGTAAGCTAAGTACGTTGATTGTGCTACCACTATGCCAAATCACCGCCTTGAAACACGGAAAGACAATCTGTTTCACATTATACCACAGACAGAATGTGGAGAATCACATACAGCTGTTATGGTATCTGGGGTAGGAAGCAGAAGCACTACAGTGCCGTGCCGTATCACATATAGGTGAGTTTCATCAGCTATGATAACGCAGCTGCCTGACGAGCCATCAGTTGTTAACGCGCTCGTTACCTTCACTGCCTGTGTGCCAACACCCTGCAACAAACGTTGGCACCAGTCTAGTGAACAGTTGCTGAACAAAATAACGAGTAATAACAATCAAGGTCATCAGCATCATCATCATACTTAAATGTCATTTGTAGCACAGCGCCATCTAGTTGGCCAGTTATGTATCATGAATCAGAATTACAAAATAGCACCACAATAATCCTCAAACAAATTATTATTCAACCATGGATGTGAACCTAGGCCTGTAAGTTACGATCAGGCACAGTGCACACTGTTGGTATTACCAAGAAGCCATCACAGTGGGCTTATGATGCTTATGATATTTCAACGAAGTAACAAAATCATAATACTACATTATGTACAATATACAAATATGTACCTTTGACCGTCTAATGTCAGCTAGCTGCAACTTCCAGAGCTCAAAATATGGCGTTAATGAGCAGATGTTACCATCTGTATCCACAGTAACTATTCCCATACTGCCAGCTACAACAGTCAATCAGAGTGGAGGAAAATTATTACACAACTGCTGTGTCTTTGTTAGTTAGGTAAAGTATACAACGAAATGACATCTCAAACACACAGTGCCTCATGGTTTTACAACAAGTAGATAGCATTCCAGAGAGTTAGAATATGCTGCGGGAAAACTTAAAAACTTAATGCACAAAATAGACAACACGTGTGATGTAATTAATGCTGTGAACTAACTGCAGTAATGCACCTATTGATGCACGAAATTTTACAGAAATTATGGTTTATTGTCACTGATGCTAGTCATCATGTTATTTAAGTTCTTCGCATAAATGAAAATCTTTGTGTATTATAGAAATTAAGAACATCTTATATACTTCACGGAGGATATTATTAATAAGGTAAGTACAGGTAGTCTCATACTCATAGGCTCAACCACGGCTTTAAGCTGATCCTGGTCTCTAGGCAGGTTACAGGCACCTGTACAAGTGATTCATATCACCTGTATGGCTGACTGATATCACCTGTAAGGGTGAGTGATATCACCTGTATAAGTGATTGATATCACCTGTACAGGTGATTGATATCACCTGTATGGGTACAAGTGTTTGATATCACCTGTACAGGTGATTTATATCACCTGTACAGGTGATTTATATCACCTGTATGGCTGACTGATATCACCTGTAAGGGTGAGTGATATCACCTGTATAAGTGTTTGATATCACCTGTACATGTGATTTATATCACCTGTATGGGTACAGGTGACTGACATCACCTGTATGGGTGATTGATACTGATATTGATATCACCTGTGGTGTGACTGCAGTCTGCCATTACTTCCTGCCAGACCTGTGGTTACCTTCCCAGCACCATCACTCTTAGGCTAGTAACAAATTATACGGTTTGGTGACAGTATCACACAGGTGTGAATCACTTGATGTCGAAGGGTACTGCACAGCAGTGACCGGCCTGCAGTAGAAGCCTCGTTCCCTTGATTGCAAGTCTGACGCTTTAACGATATGCCACTAGGCCACTTTAGTTTATATTTAAAATCGATTTGTAGTCTAAGCAAACTTAAACGGTTGATTTCAATGTTGAAAATTTCTACGAAGTGAGATGCATTCAAGTTTTGTGGTTGTGTTGTGAGTGATGACCATCACACTGTAACCCATCGACACTACATAGTTAACAACCATGCGATATATTGTTCAGCATGCTGTATTTCCTGTTTTCTAATTTCACACTTTCCCGAACTGCGAGTTTCAACACTGATTGTCAATCTATCAAAAAAACTTACTGGCATCTGAATCCAACAGCAGCCAACATATGCAGCGATCAGTAACGACCTTCCGTGCCAGTATCTGCTCATTGCAGAACACTGTAACGAACCCACGAGAATCGCCAATTACAATGTCGCGGGAAGACAACTTTGTGACATCATGTACAACTAAGGACTGAATTGGCCCACCTTTTGTCTCAAAGCTAGCAGCACACTACAATCAAACACAAAACACTTCGTCATTTCAATATGCAAATTTTAAGGGAGTATTAATGCTATACGAAATGCACAAAAGATCATCATGAACACAAAAATGCTATCATGTTTTCTAATATATGTGTACAAACATTTCAATTAGACGACTGTGACTGTAAAAAGGACGGCGAAAGTGAAGTCAAATGATGATAGCAGAGCTAAACATAAGGCCATTTCAGGCAGCTTGAGTGATAATTTTGGCTTCAAGCTGAGTGAAAATGGTAGTGCTTTGTCTGTTAAAAACGTTTATTGTATTGACTTGTCACAAAGCCATCACATATCATGGATCTAACACTTCATTAATTTACCACATTTGCAACGTGTACATGACTGCACATCCAATCCATGTGTTTTTATTTTTAACTAAAATTAACTATTAATTAATCGTTAATTTTTGAAAAGTTAACTATTAAAATAATTTTAATCGTTAGTCATTACCAGCCCTAGCAATAATGCTACAGCCTAATACAATGCAGGAGTCTACTCTTGTGACAGTACTAACAAAACAGTACAGCAGCAACACTAGTTGCAACAGTCCTGTCAGACAACTACATAAATGTTAAAAGTTGTTAACTACATTCATGACATGTGAACTTGTCACCTTTTCTCACAGCACCGAAACAATAATATTCTTAGCAAAGCAAACAATACGATAATAACTACTTAAAACAATAATAAAGGACCTTGGGACACGACGAGCGACTCCCAGATGACGGTAGCTCATATGTTCGAACAACACCATCTTCGTGGCCAACGACTAACACAGTCTTGGAAGACCTAGGCAGTTAAAATGAATACAGAATGTTAACACTATTGACAACTCAACAACTACTACACAGCTTAACCAGTCTTTTCTCCACCACCATCACAGCCTAGACAATGACCCACATGTTTTACCTGTTAGTTAGTTGCAACAAGTCAACAAAGCTTTGTGCAGCAAACTCTGCAGTAACCCAGGCATACAACAACGAAAATACCACGAAATCACAGGTAATGGTTAAAAATTCAAACACAAATCAAACATCAAATGCCTTTACTGATAACTGAATGCTAAAATTTACAATTAAATCAAGATGAATGAACTGTCTTACACCTGCTGGATGCTCAGCTCACAGCTATTGCAAGTGCACAGTAGACTAATTAGTGCAATACAATAGGCCTTAGCCTGAGTCTACTGTACAGCAGTTGTTTTGTCAAGGAATGCGCATTCACAGGACATAGTGTAATGCAAGACACTTCGGCACTGGTGCTAAACTGTCCAGACACTTCAGCACTAGTCTGATGGTGCTGAAATGTCTTGGATCTGAAGTGGACTGTCACTGAAAGTTCCCCCGACCCACCGGCCATGCCACCGTCCATACCCACTATCCACCCACCGACCGTTACCGGTAACTAATGACCCAGTGGCCGCCCCATCCAATGCCGTCAACTCCAGACGCAATTGCTACAGCTGACTGCTCAGAACCTGATATTTCTTGTAGGATACAAGTCGGCAATTAACTACGTCTCAATTTGGCAGCATTGATTACATAATTAGGCTCCAGTCAACATCACCCTACCCAACGGCAACCAGCTGTTCCTGCAGTTCACACATGTCAATTCAATGCTCCCTCCACCACACTGACCTACCAGCCATTGCTGGTGTCAAGACACTTTGGAACCAAGACATAACTGCCCAGACACATCGGTACTAGAAAACACTTTGACACCAAGGACGACACTTCGGCATAGGACAACACTGGACCAAGCTATGGCAAGGTGGATGGCTGTGATTGCGTAATATTACGTGAACTAGTGTTATAATATCAACGCATAGGATATCTGTGTGTCCTAGCTATATACGATGATTTATTTATCACCAACCGGGTATTAAATTGCATAAACTTTTACGTTATAAGAATCATAAAAATTGCCTTAGATTGTCAGATTAGTAGTACGTGAATTATTTTTACCAAATAATCGACGTTCAAACTGAAGTTATTTCTTTACTCCAACTTGTAGTTGAGAAATTATTCAGTGGTCGCAGCATATATACCCTTTGTTATAACGCTGGAATTGGGCACAACCGCTCATACCGCGTTATAACGAGGACTGCGTTATACTGAAATGAACAACAAAGACACTGATTTCTCTCAGATGTCACGTCATTATCAGTTTAGTAAACACAGATATCGCATTACATTTAGTCACTAGAGTTAAGAACTGTATTTAAAAAACGATGCCTGCTGCTGCAGTGGCCATGCCGTCATGCACAGCACATCGTGCTGTAGATTCCATCTGCAATAGATATCATATTTCAGCAATAGCACACCCAGCACTGTATAGGCCTACCTCACTGAACTGCGGCCCCATTCACAGTGCGCTTGTTTACCATGCTCCTGCGCCTGCTTATCTGTTTCCATCCACCATCTTCTTTGCATCTTGCTAGGCTGCTACGATCTATTAAGCACACGCTATTGCGGGACCGAGTGTACTAGTGCCGAGTCCACTAACCTGAAACTAGGCCTACCTGAAAAATCGAGGTCCATGAACTCAACCACATTATAACCGAATCTGTTTTATATTGAAGTGTGTTATATAACGAGGGTGCAGTGTACGTGAACTTTAATCATCAATTACTCAAGTTAGACAAAAGCCCCAAAGAAAAGACTACTTGTCGGAGAAACTACACAGTAATGTTAGTCGTTTATATAATCACTATGTCATAACTCGGTGTTGGGGTTAATCTTCTGCGCAGCCTATTGTAGCAAAAAATGTTTGCTGAAGACCGAGACAGTTTGGTACCAGGGCCAAAATGTCTGCAATGGGTGCCCAACTGTCCGGACACTTCGGCACCAGTCTGATAGTGTCAAGACACTTCAGACCCAGGAGACTTCGGACCCAAGACATTTCGGCACTATCAGAACTGGTGCCGAAGTGTCCGGACAGTTCGGCACCAGTGCGAAGTGTCTTTCGGATACTTAGGCACTGGTGCCGAACTGTCTCCACCTCGATAACACATGCTAAAATGCTGACGTTAGGTCTAATGCTTTCTTTACATTAAGTGTAGAGACTCATTAATGAATTTTTTACATGAACATTAACCATTTCTTTTTATGTCATTTTGTCCAGTAGGCTAAGTAGAGCCGTTATAGTTGTCCAAACGAATCCTG
>Ga0209562_1000974_pt1 | contig 10550 bp, 7 predicted proteins | sample WorMetvacBELIZE2_FD_187399 | JGI IMG/M metagenome (GOLD analysis project Ga0209562, IMG submission 187399) | Marine gutless worms symbiont microbial communities from Max Planck institute for Marine Microbiology, Germany - Olavius vacuus BELIZE.2... | ecosystem: Host-associated > Annelida >...
ACTACCGGTAGACCTCGCTGGCGAAATTCGTAAAAAATGATTTTGCTTCCTTTCACCTTCACCTGAAAATGACGTTTGAATGAATAAACATTTTATCATTCCGATATCACCAGGTTGCAAAACAGACGCAGTGGGTGGGCCCGACTGGATGAAGTGATGAACTACAGCGTAATAGTCTTCTTGTATAAACTCATTAATTGAAACTAAGCATTTAACTGTCTAAATTACTCCAGCAACTGCAGACTACTCAGGACAGGACAACATGTGGATCAGTCAGAAGCCAAGGTGTCATAAACAGAGACAAGTGGGCCTACGAGCGGAGCCACCGCTATGTCGACTTGCTGTACATAGTGACCATCTCGGTGTAAAAAAAGGCAGCGGCCGACTGTTGCGGAAATGTTTGCTTTTGCGGTTATGCTAGGTATAGATAATTAATACATCTTTATTGTTCAAATGTACAGCTTGAATTCGATATGTTTAAACTTCTAAACCCTCTCCGAAGATACGTTCTGGTTATTACCAAGACTGTTTTATCAAGTTTACCGAATTTAACAGATGAAAGTAGCGTGTACAGTGACCCACAACCCGAACAGGAGCAGTAAATATTCACCACTGCCAATGGTCTCAATCTGTGCTTCTCTTAGAAACAGTTATTTTTTTCAGATGCCGACAGAAATCATAAACTAATCTAGTCTGATCTGAATTTCTTACAGTAGCTCAAATATTTTGAGGTTCTCTAAAGTGTCACCACGTAAGGAAAACAAAATAATCCAAAGGAAAATGTCCGGTTTCCGATTCCCAAAATGTAAATATATTCAGTAGCTGGCGGAACAATATCGGCGTCTCGGCAGAGTCATCGGGCAGATATGTGGTGCAGCAGCCCAGAAGGCCCCGACGCTGACAGTTAAAAGTTTGATGATTGGCACCAACAGGTGATCATTGCTAGCGAAGCACATCGGTAACATGGACAATAAGTCCTACGTATCAGTGTTGGGAGGTATACAGTCACAGTCACACCAGAACCACACAACATGTAACAGACCCAACAACTGCTACTTAGGACAGAATTTCACAATAGTACAGCAGTTTCTGTAATGTATATACAGCACATGCCACACTGGAAAAGGACATATACACAGTCGTGTGTAACACTATGTATAGAAATGCAGCAACGTCATTTATACAGCTTTGCTCAATGCTCACTTATGAGCCAGTACTGTCGAGACATGCATCTGCTGCAACTGCTATGTGCCAGTTTCAAAACAGTTCCAAGTTCAGATCAGTGCCGTATTTAGGCATAAGCTGAAGCTAAACAAGATACAGCTTAAGGCCTCATGATCTGGCGGGGACCTTATATTACTTAGTGGCTTCTTACATGAACTGTAGATTAGAGAAATCATAATCTAATCTGAATTTCTTACAGTGGCTCAAAAATTTTGAGGTTCTCTCAAGTGTCAGCACATAAGGAAAACGAAACAATCCAAAGAAAATGGCCAGTTTCAGACTCCTAAAATGGAAATATATACAGTAGCTGGCGGAAGGTTTAAACACATTCATTCTTAGTTGCTTCTTACACGAACTGTAGAGAAATGCAGCCAGCTGAAAGATAAATATGTAATCGGTATTCGTTTTGAAATAATCTGTATTTTTCACTTCATATGCTTTGCTATTAAATAATGAAAATTGAAAAGGCTTTTTGTGGCAGTCCGAGTTACTGTTTTATATACTTCTGTGAGACCTTCTGGTGCGAATTTTTCATTATCTTCCCACGTTTTACATAGCCTTGCATAGGCGTAGCCAGGATTTTGTCTGGGGTGCACTTTTCTTCCCCTTTTTAATCGTTGCCCTCAAAACACTCTAAAACTACATAAATAATTTCTCCCACCGTCCACATCTCCCCAATTTCCTCAAAAAATTGGACTCTTGATCTGCCTGGGGGTGCACTTACGACTTTCCCCTGTAAATTTGGTTGAGAAAAATAATTTTTCTCCACGCTGGGTGGTGCATGTGCGCCCCCTGGTTATGCCTATGCAGCCTTTGGCCTCAGTGAGTCTGAAGACAGCACTGGATGCACACAACACAGGTATATAACGTTGAACAGAGAAGTCTGAACAATGCAAAGAAAATGAGCGCCCATCAGCTATATACATACACACATGTAATATTAGATACACAATTCGTAACAAAAACCTATTTAAGCATCCACTATCTTAACAGTTCAGTAGCTTTCAGAGGAATGCAGGTGACATGTGAACATGCAAGAGACACATTACGACTGCGATGTCTGTTGACTGTTCCACTTTGAAGTCCAGTTTGACATCATCTACAAAACATCACCGTCACTCATTTTTCCACCAAAAACCAATATTTTATCCATCTTACTACAATTACATGCTTAAAAACATCTGAACAGAAATGTAACCACCACCTTGCAGTGCACAGTGAGTGACAAAGATGACTACATTGGTATCATGATATAATAATGGTCTTACAAAACGCATAAATACCTAAAAGCCACAAAAAGTTTAACGTTTATAAACTAATAAACAGAGAGGAAATCAGCAGTCAGGAATAAGACTGTAGTCTTTGAGATGTAGATACGGAGTAAAATGTTCACGACTGGCTGGGCAAGACAGACTCCAATTATAAAGATCTCGGCAGACTAGATGAAGAAAAAGAAAGCGCAGGGATTTTATGTGCAATTCAAATGCTGATTCTATCACACGAATCAAACAAAAGATGGAATGAGCAAAAAAAAACTGATGAGCAATTAGTCCGGAAATGGTGATAAAAATCTGTGAGATCCGTACGGTAACAGGTGACAGAGACTAAGGTGGGAAGGATTTTTGGAAAAGGTAAGTTTTGAGTCTGGAGTGCAACAGAGATGGAGTGATGCATAGTGAAAGTGGTGATGATTATGGAGATGATGATGAACCGGTGAGAGAAAGATGAGATGCAGTGGCAGGGACTCATCATCGACAGGTTGGCGAAGTTCTTTGTAGTTCTTTGTTCTTAGGATAAGAAAAGTTTGCTTCAGTAGCCAGCACAAAGAAAAAGAAGATGAAAACTGGGTACATTTTGAGGCATACCGCTGACAGCTTTGGAGGGATGTATGCGCCACGGAAGTCTTTTGACATGGCGCTTTACAAATCTGATTATTATTATTATTATTATTATTATGGTTGGCAGAAATCAGAGAAAGGTTCAGATGTTAGACGACCTGACGGGAGGACAGAGTGACAGACATATGAGGAAATGAAGATACTGAGACGTGGAGGAGCCATCACATCTGCTGAACAGCAGAATACACACTTAACTGAAGTAAGTAAGTAAGTAAGTAAGTAAATTTATATAGCGCAGTTGTCGTGAGAACCTCTAACGCGCTAAAAGCACTAGTATCGAGCGAACAGGTACATTTTAAGCAGCCGTCTGAAACAGTCCAAACTGATGGTCGGGTCCCGGATGAAATCCGGGAGAGAGTTCCAGACTGTGGGGCCGGCAACCGAAAAAGCCCGATGGCCGTAAGTGTTGAGCCGGCAACGAGGTACTGCAAGCAGTTGACGGTTGGTGGAACGCAGATGCCGCGGAGTGTCAGCACCGGCGACTGGGACGCAATAGTCCGACAGATACGGTGGTGCGCGGCCGTTCAGTAAACATTTACTATATCTATGCATGACAGTAACAATGGTGCCATACAATACCGACCGATCCAAGAACCTGCTGGCCAAGGAAGTTTGAAGCGGCTGCAGGCAGCTTCTTGGGTGAACCCATCTTGCACCTTACATAGCCGTACAGATTGGCGCCGTTCAGCACCACGCCCATACCGGCAACCATCTGTTTCATGTTGACACACACACTAGTAAACTAACCGACTGCACGAGAGAGTGTTGGCAAAATCACAACACGATGGTCTGTTTAGTTAACCCACCGATGGGGGACCGCCTTGTCAAGGTAAAGGTAAAGGTAAAGGTAAGGTCTGTCCAGTAGATCAGTCAGTCAGAAACTTGTTACCCAGTAGTGTCAGGCCTATACTGAGATGGCCCAACATGACAATACAGCAGTCACTGAAATATGGCGAAAAGCAGACCATGTGTATATACCGTCATAATTATTGCTGATCATTGCACTTACATTAATTACAATGTGGCCATAATATTTTGGGGTCAAACCAAGACGCCAAAAATCTAACACGACTGCTCAACAGGTGTACGAAAAGACAAGTCATAAATGAGATGAAATGACTCGATGCGTTAATATTTAGTGAAATAAAATAGCAGTTTATTATTATCGAAGGCCGTGTCTACATCTCTCTGACGTATGTACATTGCTTGAACCCACTGCTCTGAACACACACATCAGAATATTGTTATTCTCCTTGATCTTCTGATGAAATTCCAAACGTGACAGCCAAATTCACTTTTGCAATAAATAAGAGCTGATTTCTCTTTTGTGGCTCATATGACTTAAATTATCTTCACTCCGCAAATTGTTCATTGAGAGCAAGAAACACGTTCAACTGGTACATCTGTTCCTGGCAGTGCCAGTCAGAGCTGTTCATTTCGGTAATATTAGACAGTACAGGTAGCTTCTGATAATATATTCGAAATCTGTGTTGAAACACTTTCAGTTGCCTTTGTGGCAGTTTACCCGATCATGATGGACTTCGAAACTGGGATGTTATCTCGGCCCAGAAGTGTTCTGTCCGGACACTGGACGCTCTCTGATAAACCAGGACTGTCCCAATAAAATCAAGACATGGTCACCTTAATTTTAAAAATACACCTACGTGTATAATTTTAATGGATCTTTGGTAAACTAATTTAAAGCTGTTTTAACTCATCTAGTCTTATCAGATGGCGCAGAATGGGCTTTTGAACAATCCAACTGCTTCTGTCAGTCAAAGCATAGACTACATTTACTCACATACTTAAGCAGTGCCGGATTAACCATTGTGCTGGTTGTACCATGGGAGGGGGGCTCCCCGCCGCCAGGGGGCCCCAACAAACTGCCATTTTTTTACCGTGCTGTTTAGAGAGAAGGGGAGGGGCCCCGCCTTGCATTGGATGGGGCCCCAAATGGTTAATCCGGCCCCGTACTTAAGAAAGCTAGAACAGTTTTTGCACAGCTTTCTGCCACCACATGACTATTCCGCTTTCATGCTGAACGACTAAGCTAAAATAAACGAGACACTGTACAAAGCGAAATATGAAGCAACAAGAAACGATCACTTACAAACCACTTGAAGCTGAGCGTGATCAATGCCGCGAAGACGAAAACGACCCAGAATACTTCGGCCACGACCAGTGACAGCCAGAATATTCGGGACTCTCCGTCAGTGTTGATGTTCTTTGCTGCTCCCTTGACGAAACAAATAACTAAGTACATGTATAAGGCCCTCTAAAAGCAACAGTCAAAAGCCTATATAAAGCAGAATGCACGTGTGTCTGACAACGAACATTAGGCAGGCTGTGACTTTCTACGGCTGAAAACATCACTACAAAGTGTAGTGACACAGTGACGATAAGCTGCGTATTCTGCACATGTCTTCGGTTTCAGAATCTGTTACAACTTTCATTATTATGATCATTACGGATGGATGACTGGCAGTCAGCTTACACGGTCCACGAGACCCAACTATCCGACCACCAAGCTTTGACCAATTTTGCTAGTTAAAGGCAACGCTAAAATGATTCTGGACAGGACAGCCTAATCTGCCAATCTGTGCAAATGGCAAATTGCACTGTCAGATAAATGTCCATGCGGTCGGCTTAAGACAATGAACCACATTTTGGACTCATGTTCGTTGAGCAAACCTGCTAAGAACGGCTTTCTTCTGTAACTACATTCTGCTGATGATAATGTGGTCATCTGAAAAACAGACATGCTGATGACAGCACTCACGAAATAATTAATAGTATTTAATTAACTCGGTATCAGTAGTAAGTACATTTGTGGCAGGAAGTAGCATGGTTGAAGAAATTTCATTATCAAATATTAGCAAGACAAGCGCACGTACTCCAACAAATGTCTGAGCTGAAACACACCTTGCGAGATTCGAACACCCAATGACTAACGCCATCTTCGTCCACATAATTCCACCACCGCAAGCCGACCAGTAATCGCCCAGTTATGTTCTTCACTGTCCAGAAGTCCAGTGACAGTAACAGTATGATTACCACAAAATTGACAATGAATCCGCTGTTGAACAGTCCGCATAAAAGGTATGTGATGATGCCGAGAACGCGAAATATCAGATGAAAGAAGACAGCCAATGGATGCCTACAATGAACAGTAGTACCCAACAGTTGGACTTCTATTTACAACAAGAAGCGGGCATCTAGCATCAATCTATCGTACACTGCAAAAGTCATCTAGATATGCTGAACTGTTTATGCGTGGATCATGACTGTGACAGACAGACAGACAGACGGACAGACTAAAGCCACATAGTGACGAAAGGCCCATTTTGATCAAATTCAGAGCGTAGACTGACTTTCAGATGCTGAACACCCCCGACGCAAATTAATAACACATCTGTTATGCGATTCAGAGCAAATAGTTGGTTATTAGACTGAAACTGTCTCAGTCTGTACACAGCTGGTACAAGAAAGATGACTGTATGGCTTTTCAAGATTATGCTCTGCGCTGATATTAGGACCGAAACGGTCAAACACAAAATTTATTTACTTACTTCGGCCCTCAACCACATCGGTCATGTACACAACGGTCCTCGTAGTGAATCATGAAGTCGATGTACCCGGTATGTTACAGAGTTACCTATTGATAATGTACTCATTCTCAGTAACCTCCATGAATATGGCCATGAACGACATATTGCTAAAAACTAGATTCTTTGGCTACATTTTTGTGCAAAACAGTGCGGGTCTATCTTCAACCACTTTAACGTGAATGGGCCTTAAAAGCCAAATAAACAACGCAAAATAAAGGCCGTTGCACCGTTCTAGGTCATTCAAGGTCACCGATTTTGGTATCAATCAAAAGCCCATATGCAACTTCCTGTTAGAGATAAATACTACCTAACATCCTATCTGGACACCATTTCCAAGTTATTGCAGATTACAGGTGAACTTTGCACTGTCAACAGAGGGTACCCGACGACCCGTCTTTAACACACTCGTTCGGGGTAAACCCTAAACTCAGGACCATGAAGTTTTGGCTACACTGCTCAATCGTATGGTATTAATACTGACACACAACTATTTCGTGTTGTCACAATGCACACATTTGACAGACAGACAGATGGAGATGTTCATGGCAAGATCGCAACCTGACAGACTTGGATGTGTGCTAAAAGTACAGGTCTAAAAGTTGGCCTACAAGATACTACCTGGTAAAGTGTCACAAATAGGAATGCATGTGTTTAAACTAGAGATGCACTGATAAGGCACTGGCCAATTATCAGTCGGTCAATAATTGGCAAACAATCGGCCGATTATCGCCCGATACCAATTAATACAAAAACTTATTTTACTGTCTTATTTAAGTTATTTATTCAGGCTCCAACTGTTATCCGAGAACTCTTACTTACTTGAAAGACTGCAGAAACAAAAACGCACCCAAAAGCAAAGTTACAAAATGCACCCACTTTTACCGGAAACGGAAGCCACTCTCATGTTTGTGTATTTCTGGTAATAAAAATAAAAACTGGTACTTACCAACTATGTAAACGACAATCGGCCGATACCGATTACCGGCAAAACGGCCGATAATCGGTCCATACTGATTACCAGCCGATTATCAGTGCATCTCTAGTTTAAACGATTAAATGATTGATAACTATTACTATTTCTTAAATGTTTAGCAAATTACAATGACAGCTATACAAAATCTTATGCAGTAGAAGATGCAACATCCCATTATTTTGTATCTGTCACTGGCTAACCTAAAACCGTACTAAAGTTATGATTACAAGTGACGACCAGTTCAATTTGTGCCATTATTCAAAGGCCTAATTTAATCCAAGCACAGATCAGCATACAGGCTATCATTTCCATTTCGTTCATCTGAATAAAAGTCGACAATATATGAGAGGAGGGAGCGGGCTCGTCGCTTCAGTTCCTGAAATCACCGATAATTAAACAGGTAGCAACTCCTTTGTGTACCCATGATGGTGACTGAAATGTGTGAAGCTTTAACAGCAGTATTGTAGGATTGGTGTTAATTAGTATCAGCAGAGCCATAGGAGTTGACCTGGGAGTCGAGTCAACCTCAATAAGCCGACTGGAGTCGAGTAGGGCATCTAAAGTAGAGTCAGGTTGATTTTTATCAGCTCCGTCAAACCATCGTCGAACTTGAAACAACAATGACTTTGATACTGCTCTGTTTCAAGTCAATTAAACCGACTTACTCTAAATAATAGCACTGGCGGATCCAGGGGAGAGGCGGTAATTCGGCCGTGGCCTCCCATCATGGTTTCAGAGGGGCCTGCCCCCTCCCCAGGCTGCAGAAGGAATTGTTAAAGGTCGTTGGATTATGGAGATCAGCCAGTTTTTCGCTCGCTTTGCTTGTGATTATATTAACAAGATGCTCAGCTATCACAGAGAGACTGCACTGCATGGTGCAGTAGTTTTGGCCAAAAGTGGAATAGACTGAAACAGGGAGACAATATTTAACGGACATTATAGGTCTACTTTAACCATTGTGACATAATCAGCCAGCAAAGCTATCGAATTCAGTGGAAAAAAAAACACAAAATAAGGGCTATTATGCCGTTCAAGGTCATTCAAGGTCATCGAGGTTGGTACCAATTGAAAGCCAGTATGCGACTTCCTATTAGTGATTAATAGTAAGTATAGTAACTGACATCGACAGGTGTCACAGCTGAAGGGATGTGGCACCTAATGTCGAGTCCTGGATCTGCCAGTGAATAATAGCCAATGTTGGTAAAATAGCGTCACATACCTTTACTAGGCCTAATGGCTTATGCATCCTAAATTTCTGAATGTGTATCATCGATTGATGGCATCCATGTGGAGTGTATGCCTGTGTGGACAATTTTCTCCATCTTGGCAGCCTACGGTAATTTGGCGGGTATTGTTGGTTAGGCATGAAACTTCGTATTGTTCATCAAGTGTGATGTCCTCACTACACCTCATTTGTAAAGATAAGCACCTCTCGTTCCAAACCAAATGACATCCCTTCCAGTTCCAACAACTTTTCCTATCTTGATGTGGTACATATGACATCATTGGAGGTGTTTTACATTAAATGCCTCTCACAGATCAACACCCGATGGTCCGAGCATGTCACAAATGTGGATATTCTGTCCCTTGCAAGTGTTTATCTCTCGACATTGCCAAACACACAGCAAACACACAGCATGGCGATAATAAGCTGATGATGTTCCTGCTCATCAAGCTCTTAGATGTCAAGAAAACGCTTCTGTCAGTTCTCCCATTCTCAGCCTGCTCTGGAAATGTCAGCCAAGTTACTGACGTCATCGTCGCACAAATTAAAATGGCGATAAGAAATATAGGAAAGATTACAGAATCGGAACACTGCACTACAACTGGCCCATGTCTGCGCATGCGTCACATCCCTTCAGCATGCCCAGTGTACCAACAGTGTAATCATGCCAAAATATTAATACAGACTGAGGCCAGTACCCTAGCATGTGAACAGTGAACGTAACTTTCGGACTTCGAGCCAGACGCGAAATAAAGACACAACTTTCGGATGTTTAGTCAAGTCGAGTCAATGATGTTGACAGACGAAGGCTCTGGTGAGCCTCTATGTCCGTATCTTTCTTGAAAAACACTAGTACAACTTTTCAATAACTTTTAATATCATACTCAGATCGATCTCCGGTACCGGCACTATAATATCTCGTGATCCGACTTTTGTACTTGTAGTTTTAGTAAACAGAAGTCCGACTGCCAGACCTCGACGCAACTTTCGGCTTTGGCATCGCTATGGCATCTCGGACTTGTAGTTTCCGTAAATAGAGGTCCAGCTTCGCACCTCGAGGCTCGATAATTGTGTTTTGCCAATGCTAGAATTACTGAGGGCGCCAGCTGGTAACTCTCAATTACCCACCGTAAGTTTTTCCGTGCACTGATTTCATTCTCTTCTCCGAAGTTTAGTGCAATATCTTCTGTGTCATCCGTCATTGTCTGTGTATGTAAAAAAAGTCAAATCAGTGAATATAATTTCTACATTTACCACTTTCACTCACGATAAACACGTACACGGCACATACGTAAACAATGCCACGCCTACGTGTCTTAATATTAAATAAGTAAAAAAATGAAGGCGGTGTCTATACAGCCGGCACTGGCATCAAGGCCACCGGGAATTCCCGTTCGGGAATTCCCGGGAATCGCGGACCCCAAATTTCCCGCCGGGAATTCCCGGGAATTTCTGAAATTCTGGCGGGAATTGCGGAGAATTTTGCGAGCTTTGTCTTTTTTTCAATTTTTATTGTTGATTATGACATTTTAGTGTTTAATTTAACCGCCTTTTGAGCAAAACCTTGAATGACGTCTTTGACCCAACTTTTTAATTGTGCTTATAGAGTTCCGGTATACTTT
>Ga0209562_1000975_pt1 | contig 10537 bp, 1 predicted proteins | sample WorMetvacBELIZE2_FD_187399 | JGI IMG/M metagenome (GOLD analysis project Ga0209562, IMG submission 187399) | Marine gutless worms symbiont microbial communities from Max Planck institute for Marine Microbiology, Germany - Olavius vacuus BELIZE.2... | ecosystem: Host-associated > Annelida >...
CCGGTGGAGAGAACTGCTGAGGCAGTGCCAAGTGTTAAAGCACCAACGGCAGCGCCGGTGGTTACCGCTGCTCCTGATACGGCTCCGTTGACAACGGCTCCCGCAAATCCGGCAAGAGTTCCTTGATTGCCGTTCTGGATAGCGTACGACACGCCACTGATGATGCCTCCGATGAGAGCCCCGGCAGCGATGGCTGGAAGTATGCGACCAGACGGATCCTTGTAGAACAATGGATTGTTGTTGCCGTAGGCGTAAGGGTTGGTTGGGCTGCCCTCATACAGCAGAGGGTCAAGCGACAGAAATCGACCGTGTTCCGGATCATACAGTCGGCTTCTCATGCACACTATGTCACTCGTTAGATTATAGGTACGAATGCCGTACTGAGCAAGATATCGAAACGAATTTCCGTCACCTCTAGATCCAACTACTAGCACTCCGAATGGGTCATATCCATAAGTGGACTTAACCTCACCACCGCCGTCAGTTGTGTGAACTGTCGAGCCATCCCCGTCGAAGAGATAGTATACGGTATCAACCACATCACTGTGCATACTGGCAATCAAGCCCAAATCTAGTCCATGATACGTAAATACCGGCTGTCCACCATTGAAACTCTCGGCTATCATGTCTGAACCAAACACTCCGAACGGATCCACTAGGTATTTGACGTCAGAGCCGTCAGAACACGTTTTCCGGGACAACGTTCCAAAATAGTTGTAGCTGTAGTTGCAAGACAGCTCACCAACTACGATATTGATTATACGATCTTCGGCATCAAACACGTACTTCTCGACAATGTTTTCCATTCCCAGTTTCGTTCTCTTTTCAACCAAATTCCCCCTTTTGCTGTGAGTGAAATTCTGCACATCATCATATCGAGTGTATTGTAACATGCTGTTACTGTAGTATTTGAAGGTTGAATTAGACGACGTTTTGCTGGCTCTATTCATGTCAGCATCATACTGGATTGAACTGTACCCAAATCTAGTGGAATTCCACGCTATCAGCTGACCAACAGCGTCGTATTCGTAAGACACATAGTCACTGTTCGTTTCCATACTAGCTCTGTATCCAAACTCGTTGTATGTATATCGGAAATATGACAGAAGTGATCCATTTGCCGCATAATTTCGTATCTCGCTCAACTGTAACAGTTTGTCGTCGTGAGTGTATTCCGTATAAGCACCGTTGCCGAGCAGTTTTCGAGCCAGCTTTGAGTTAGCTCCATATTCAAATGACACAATCGCTAATCCTCTACCGTCCATCATTTTCGACAGTCGATGCATCCTGTCGTAGAGGTACGTCACGTTGTATCCATTAGAGGACACCAAAGACATCCGCTGGAGATATTTATTATACCTGTAGTTAAGCGACGTACCATCGGGATAAACCACAAGCGAAGGCAGACCATCTTCGTTATATTCTATCTTAGTTGTACCTGAAAGCGAATTGATTTCGCTTACCTGTTGCCTCATATTGTATGCGTACCTGTACGTAGCATCCGCCGTGTGCTTAACTACTGGCAACGAATTGTCATCGTACTCATATCTGATAACAGATCCGTCCTGCGCAGTGAATTTCAATAGATCTCCGACCGCGTTGTATTTCATGATGTCTGCAGTGCCGTCAGGGTAAGTTAGGTTCAGAGGCATGCCGTTGGTATCGTAATTGACACGGTAGTACGGCGTTCTGCCTGTCAAGCCAACAGAGCCGATCTCGCCGTTCTTCCCGAAAGTAAGCGAAGTACCATCTCCGTTAGCATCTACAATGCTGACAGTGTTCGTTCTGTTGTCGTACCGTTGACGTAGCTTCACATCGTCGCCGACCATCATGGTGACTGTTTTTGAGCGTCGATCATGTATGTAATGAATTGGTAAATCCGAAGCTGTTGACGTCTGGATCAAGGCGCCGTCGAAACCATGTACATAGTAGCCGGAGATGTTCAGCGGCAGCACAGTCACGGTCGAACTACCGTCGCAGTTCTGCTGTCTCGACACCGACTGAACAAGAGTGTCGTCCAGGTATGTCGACGTAGAGTCCAGCCACCGCTTGTCGTCGTACATAAAAGTAGTACGAGTGCCGCGACCATTATTCCACACAATCAGATCACCGTGTTCATCATACTCGTATTCAGTGATACTGACATCGTCTATGACCTGCTGCAGATATCCGTCATCAGAATAACTGTATGACACGTTCGCAATGATCGAGCCACCTTTCCAGAGTTCGGTGTTTGCTATGTATCCATCACTGTTGTACCGGAGTCTGATTTGACTACCATTTGAATGAACGAACCTCTCCGGTTTGTCGTCAGCATTATACGTCACCGTTATTGTGTTCCTGTTGTCACTGTCCGTAAGATACTGCAGTCGACCGGTTGATTTGTCAAACACAAACACAAAACTATCCTGATAATATAGAACTTCAGAGGCTGTTCGTACAATCTGGTGACCGGAAAGTCGAGAACTCCAATAAACCGACTCATTAGCGCCTGTGGAGGCGAACAGATACTGTCGTCGGCCTTTAATAAGTAACATCGTTCGACGCTGATCTACGATCTTGATGTCAATAAGATCTGAAGTCCAACCCCTACCAAACCTACCAGATGTCAGCCGACTAGTGAGAGAAGAACTGTAAGTTCGCTCAAGAGCGAGAATGATAGAATCAGAGAAACTCTCGTCGGATACGTCAACAGATCGAGCAAGCACAAATGTAGGCACAGTGTTATCAGCTATTTCCACGAGATGAGCCATTATACCATCAAGCGTATATGTAGATGAGTAATGTTGATAGATGAAATGTCCCAACCGGTAGAACAGATCATTTGGAGCATCACCGAGGCACAACTCGACGTTTCCCCAGATCTGGCTCCAAACATCGACGGGCAGTTCAGTTGGCCACAGATCGACCCTCCACTGTGCAATAATGTCCTTCAGAACACTATCGGACACAACTCCGGCAATAATTGGCATTTTCCCATCTTCACTCGCCTGAAAACTGAAAGATACCTGATACGTGGTTCTCGGTGGAATGACAGAAGATGGCTTGTTTCGTTGGAATGGTAAAAAGATAATTTTGTTAGACCACGACACACCAACATTTCCTAAAGTAGGCATAGCTACAACATCATGTGCGCATGAAAGCAATAAGACCGGGTTTAGTATGTCTGAATATCCAATATTGGATGCCACTACACTAGCGACTGCAACTGAGCCCAATCGCACAACCGTATCACCTTTAATTTCAATTTCGACTTTACCGGGCAGTGCCAGATGCAATAATTCAACAGCAGCTTGAAGACGAACTTCTTCACCTTTCTGTTGATCCTGCAACGTCAGCGAATAGTTTCCATCCATGAGACCCGACACACGGAGTTTACAGTATGCCTCTTCGGGACTGAAGCGTGCCACATGTGAAGAACAGACACGCGTTCCGTTTAGTGACTGGACCAGACAACAACGAAGGCGGTATCCGAACAGAGTTCCAACTATTCGCAGCGTAGCGGACCCAACTGGAGAAACTACAGTCGGAAATACTGAGTCGATCTCGAATTTGGCTATTCGTGCAAGAACGACGATGTCATATTGTTTCGGAACCACGACTGAACTGCCGCTTTCTATGAGTAAATAGTAAGAACCAGGCTTGACGAAAGGTACACTGACTACCTGTTTTGTTATACCGGGTTCAGAAGATGCAAAGTCATAGACGTTGGTCGACGGCGTAGAGTAGTGTCTAATATACAGCCTATGGTAAGCCAACTGGTAATCGGTCTTCAACGTCACAGTCACTGCTGTGCCAGCAGGCAAATCAACTAAACGAAAGACTAGTTGCTGATTTGTACGCATAAATACTGTCTTTGGCTCACTGAGATAAATAACTGGAGGATTCACGGACAGATTAGCGACGCTAACGCCGATGTTATTCATCAGATTGAAATCCTTAACGTTAGAGCGTGTTCGGACAATTGTCTTGTAGTCACCGACAGCGACAGGAGGAACAACGGCAACTTTCGACTCCTCACTCCCGCCACGTTGCGTATAGCTGAACGGTCCGCAGCTCGGTTCTGTCAACGTAGTATCAGTCACGTCCCAAACGTCGTCAGCTGACAGATAGACAGAATCACACTTGTACCCAGATACCGCCAGACTTCCGTTGTTGCCGACATACCATCCAAACCTCACATCATCCCAGTACGTCACGTTTGCCTGCGAAAATGTCACGTTCGTAACCGTCAGATCTACGGCTGGAAGTGAGACTACACTGAGGAGCTTCACCATAATATTGTTATCATTATCGGCCTCGACCAGGTAAGCACCGTCATTTACCGAAATAATCAAGTAATGGGAAGAAATAGCAAGGTCGTATGGTATATTGACAAGTAACGTCTGTGTATAGTTCTGGCCAACAGCGAGAATGGACTGCCTTTCCGATGATTTAAGAATCAAGTCGAACGGATCAAGAAGGTCGTCCTGACTGAGATAGATAATATCAAACCACGTCCCGGATGCGGTTCTGTTTCCGGAATTTAACACTGTGAACGACACGTTGTACACATTTCCAGACTGAACGTCAGTTGGAACTTTCACTGGAATAACTGTAAGATCGGGAAGCGGTCCGGTATCTATTATAAACGGTGAGCTCGCATATATGGAGTCAGCTAACCCAAGTCGCTCGTTGACATCAGCTACGACACTGACGTACGCAACCTGTCTAGAATGTGCTAGAAACGGCACAACTCCCACAAAGTCGACAACATAACTTTCACCGACTGCTAGTGCCCTGTTCTGTATCATGGAAGAGACAAGATATCCACCACTGGTAACCTGGCGTGCAGTGACATGCGGTCTTGTCGTTACGTATAGAGCATCAGTCCAGCTCGACAACTGAATATCTGCGAGTCCTTCATTGCGTACTTCGCAGTTTAGTGACAGTGACGACCCGCTGAGATATGTAGCATTCTGGGGCAATGCGCTGCAATTTATTGTCAACACAGCACCTGGTGCCGGTGGTATATAAACAGACTTGGACCAACGAAGGACGTTGTTTGTCTCAGCATTCCCTTCTGGCAGAGTATCAGAAACGTCAGCATGAACGTACGGCTGATAGTAACCGCGAACTGCGGACGGTAGTACCATGGATACTGATGCTGAGTACTCTTCACTGGATAACAGTTGCTTCTGCTGAGAAATATGCGATGTGATAACAGCGTTGCCTCTGCCATCATCAATCAAAACCTCGTCAGTCCAGTTGGCCGACGTCAGCATAGAGTTACCTTTGTTAGATACGACATATTTCACAGTAAGTAAACGAGATGTTTTAACGACTGATATTGTGTAGTTGGCTGACATTATGCCAAGATCTGCTACTGGAGGCAAAGAAACTCGCAGATCTCGCGTCTTCCTATTATTATTGGTATTTGTCTCGAGAGACGATGACGCTTCAATACCAGTAGTGACAGTCAGGCGACATTGTCCTACGAGATTTTCTGGAATCGTTAGATTAACATAATTTCTGTAAAATCCTCCTGGCAGAAGTAGTTCTGCTGCAGCGGGAACCAGTACTGATGAAACAGAACTGCCGTGCAGGGTAAGGCTGATCTTATCTTTCCATTTAAAATCGGCACTTAGATTGCCACTGTTCACAACCACCCATTCAACGGACACAGCTGATCCAGCGTACACCTGTCTATTTACGGTAACGTTCGCTAGGACGAGGTCAGACAGTCGTCTTCGAATTGTTACAGAACCCAACGTACGTTGATTATTTGATCTGCTTGCGTCGCTCACTGTGCCAAAATAGTCGGCTACATATACAACACTGAACTCGCCGAAATAAACGCGTGGAATGTGTACCAATGCATTCCATATCATGTATGAGTGATTCTCAAGAGAAGACAGACGCACCACATTTGTAATAATCGGCGTAGCACTTGTCAAATCTTCAGAAACCGTAACAAAGAGACCGTCAATCCACGAGGTTCTTTGGAAACTTCCCTGTCCCACATCTTTCACCGTTACATTGTATAGAAGATAATTACCCGTTGTATTTTCAAACACAACCGCTCTACCGACGGTGACAGACAAGTCAGGCAATCGCTCGTAAATATTAACAGTTGTGCATCGCCGATTGTTAGCTTTCTGGTTGTACTCGAACACGGCATTGTTCACATCGGCCACGACACAAAGGTTATACTTGTCATTCGGGAGGACCGGGACGATGTACCTAAATTCAGTAGTGTACGAAGTACCCGGAAGAGGATACTTATTAAATACACTACGCTCATCATAGTACACCTGCCGACTAGCGGAGGATATGATCAGCGCATCTTTCCAGACGGACTCGAACGGTGCGCCTGCTCCACGATTTTGCACAACTGCAGATATTAGCAATAGATCGCCCGTGTACGCTACAGTAGCCGCTGCTACGTTTTCCACAAACAGGTCCGGATACGGAGACAGAATAACATTTATTGGGATCGCACGATCGTTATCGTTCTCATCCAGTCCTTCGAAGATTTCGTTGTAGGCGTCTGTCCGAACGGTGAGTGAAAAGTTGCCGTATTTTCCGCCGGGAATTCGTAGCGATGATGTGGAAACTCTATAGTTGCTTCCGGACGCGAGTACACCGGAGTGTGGTACAACGGCCAGCAGAGTGTCTGTCGAGTCCCAGTGCTCGTCTGCGGACATGTAGACTGCATCACTCCAGTCAGCCTTTCCTGTGATTCCGAGCCCTTCGTTTACCACAGTCCAACCACCGGACGCCATTTTGCCCGAAAATATATTCCCAGTCACAGACACTAACGACACTCTCAAATTAGGAGGCGGAGTTAGCTGGACTACCATACTTTCTAGCGAACGGAAGACATTATTATCAGTGGAAAAGTCGTCAACGTTGTTGTAAATGTCAACTCTGACGAAGACGTAGAACTGTCCAACGTCATCCTGTGGCAGCTGTATGCTGCCGCTACCTTGATACCCATCGCCTGGATCAACGTAACGCTGAACACAATTCCTCCATCGACGAACTGCATTCTGGAAGACTTCAGACCTGCCAAGGTATATAGCTTCACATATTCGCGAAGTCGACAGACTCGTACTGACATTCCCAATGTTTCTTACAGTCCACGTCACCTCAACTGACGAACCAGAAAATGCAGTTGTCGGGATGTTAATGTCCAGTATAGCCAGATCAGCAAATGCCCGGGTGATAAAACCCCAGATTGGACCAGGAATGTAAGATCCGCTTACATTGTACATAACTTGCCACAGCATATTAGTGTTGGCGGGATATGCAGCAGCCGGACGATAGGTTCTATGATAGAGTACTGCTGAAGGAACACCTGGCCTGTTCCCGCCATATTGCCAAATGTATAATTTGTATGCCTTTGATCCTGGATAATTTGGCCAACCCAGCGGCTGAAAAAGGTCAATATTCGTCTGTCCGTTGTCAGGAAAGAGTGGATTGCTTGGCTGGAGGACATATATGGTCTGAGGAAACTGGATTTCATTGCCGCAGTCGTCCGCGATGATCCAGCGTCGAGACACAGTAGTACCACACACGCTCACTGGAGGCTGACTGGCAGCGTTGATGGTGACGTTGCGACCACACTGACTTGTAATGTTGAGAAGTGCGATCACATAGCTGGGGTCATTCAACTTCTCAACCTCGCTGCATGCCATGTACAACACGTCGGAGGCGGCCACCTCGGGCGGGACCACGTCACGGAAGGACATCGTCTGTGTGTATCGGCCAACGTTTCCAGCTCGATCCTGAACCGTCCACGTGCGTAGTGTCTGGCAGTTGCCAGTGGAACGATCGGAGAAAGCGATCTGCAGGTTCTTGTCGATGTTGTCGCTGTAGCTGGGAGTCTGAACGGCTGGTGGGAAGTAGTTCTCTCCACAGCGGATCGTTATGTTCGGGATGCTGTTAACCACTGGCGGCTCGGTATCGACGGTAAACCGGTAAGATATAACACGGCCTGTGTTGCCGACTGCATCAATAGCGTATGCCGAGTACAGATATTCTCCAGTGGCAAGGTTACGCCTGGAGTACGACGCTCCGCACTCGCTGTAAATGACCGATTGATCGACCAATGCGAGGGAACAGCTGATCGTGCAAGAAGTGGCGTCATGGCAGGAGAGAATGAAGACCACCAGCGTGCCGTTATTAGCTGATGGTGGTGTCGCGAAAAATCGCAGAGCTGGAGAGCTACGATCAACGTACCACGTGTGTCGGTACTGCGCCGCGTTGCCGTACTCGTCGCTTGCCTGTACGAACAGCGTGTAGTGGCCCTGTGAGTCGAGGTTGTTGAGCGTCACTGACTGGTTGCACGTGACCGAGAAGGTTGATCGTGGTGCTTGCACGGTACAGGTGCTCGTTGCCGCCACGTCGTACTGCCACGATATCGTGACGTCAGCGCCACTGTACCGAGGAGCTCCGGTGAACGTCAACGCGGGTGGCAGGAACCGCGGCAGACACGACGCCCCGAAATAATTGGGAGCGCACTGATCGCATAGAGCTCCCGCCCAGTTTGGACCATCACAGTCGCACAGTCCTACAATTCACAGTGTCATCCGTTAACGAACCACAGTGGACACAGTACAACAGTTATATGATACAAATTCTCTGTTGTACTTTAATAAATTGCAACTCTAAAAATAATAATAACAAGCGATTCTCGACGCCACACCTCCTATGCCATTATATGTTAATTAGTCTGCTCATGACCTTGACCTTTGACCTTGAAAAACTTTTCAGCAACTTGGCAAGGCCCACTCATAAATATTTACGGAAAGTTTCATTGAAATCCGTCCACTAAGTAAAGAGATATCACGTCACGCGTAATACGTGTTAATGACAAAAACAACGGACGTACAGACGGACAACGGACGGACGGACGACCGAAAACATAATCTTCCGCAGCGTATTGTTGGCGGAGACATAACAACTGCGTTTTCTTTTGCTCGGCTAATATGAAATAAACGTATATTTTAGTGCACAATTTCTTCATACATGGTATTTCGTTTATGTTGAATGTTTTCAAACCATGCAACCAAAGCAACGCATACCCGTGACAGAATTGCAAAGTCCGTGAACACAAGCTGGACATCGTAGACACTGAGGTCCCCATCGTCCACTGGTGCAATGAGAACAGTCACTGCCAGCGTACTGCTCCGGACACACACACCTATACAGTACATCAGCAACGTGGAAAGAAAAGCATATATCACACTACGTATCAGATTTCACACTTTTTCAGATAGAATTGCAGTGATAAAATACCGTTAACGTGATTCACAAATATGTTATATTGTTCTGAACGCGGACAGCTTTAAATGCATTTTGGACCAATCATTGATGAAATGTACTATAGTACTGTAATACTACTCACACGTTTGGTAATGAGCAAACTCCTCGATTGGAGCAGTTTCTCTGTATTACGCAGGATGCTGTGCTGCAGTCAGGCTGTAGCCAGCCACTGTCACACTGACACAGATTCGGCCCAATACATTGGCCTCGACTGCTGCAGTCGTAGACATCGACACACGAGTATGCAGAACAGTCTAGTCCAGACCACCCAGCGTCACAGAGGCAGGTGTCCTGATAGACGCAGCTCCCGTGGCCAGAACAGTCCGACAGCTCAGCGCAACTAAACTGCGAAGAGTTCAGAAACGGTACATACAGAACCGAGCCGACGCTGGCCATGTCGGAATGGTCGAATATCCGCGTTGCAATGCCAGCTTCAGTACTGACACCCCACCAGTTGAAAGTGCAGTTAACAACTTGGTCTGTTGGAAAGCCAACCTGCAGTTCAAATCTTGTCCGTTGGTTGGAAAATGTATTTAAATGCATACTTAGATCTGAATAATTGCTGTAGATGGTGCTATCGCGAGCAAAGTTGTCAACTAATGTGTTGGAAACAAATTCTGATAACGATGATACTCCACCAGGAGGAAGACCGACAATATTCCCAACGTATGTGCCGGAATTCTCACGAAATTCGTTACGATTTATTCTCAGCTGGATAGATGATCTACCACCTACTGCGCGCGAGGAGAGGTTTAAGCAAGATGATCCGACATTAACTACATTCTGCAGAAACGTGTTGCCTTGAATCAACGTGGCGGCAGAGTCCATGCACCGAAGCACGACAGCAGTCTGTGATATGCGTGTAAAATTGTTTTCAGTAATTGCGGTGCTGTGGTTACTAAGCAGCGGAGAATCGTGGCATCTTGAAATGCTGACTGCACGATACGGAAGATTTCTGAAAGTGTTTTTCTGAAGCGTTAACCGAGCTCGACTCCCGACGTCTTCTAAATTAATGTCGATACCGGATACTGGTACCGAGACGTGGTCGCTTTCTTCACTCACAGAGCCAAACTCAATAGTGTTATTTATAGCTTCAACGAGAATGTCCGTTGCAACACTCTGAACGACGTGAACTGCGCGAGTGTTTCCCGAGAAAAGGTTTCGATGAAGCAGCAGAGTGGCAGGCGTGAGAGCATCAGTACCTGAATGGTCAAGATGTATGGCACTG
>Ga0209562_1000976_pt1 | contig 10535 bp, 4 predicted proteins | sample WorMetvacBELIZE2_FD_187399 | JGI IMG/M metagenome (GOLD analysis project Ga0209562, IMG submission 187399) | Marine gutless worms symbiont microbial communities from Max Planck institute for Marine Microbiology, Germany - Olavius vacuus BELIZE.2... | ecosystem: Host-associated > Annelida >...
CGCTATTTAGGTGAACCACATGAACTCTTTGAATGACTTTGTCATAATGACATTACTGTAAACATTGTCGCCAGCGAGTTGCATCACCAGCTTAATTGGCTTCCCACTCGGCAGAGGATCGGCTCAAAAATTTAAGTGATCATGTACAACGCAAGGTTAACTGACAGTCCATCTTTACTGAACAGCTATACTCCACGGACGTAACAAGAATTTGCTATCTATAACTCCCATGTTGCTCGCTTTATCATTGAAAGCCTTACTTGTCAGCCCCCTGACAACACTGAATTCACTATCTGATAATTGTAAAAATGTCAGACTACTTAGCACTTTTAGGCATAGGCTGATAGTGGAATTGTTTAACATCTTTGCTTACCATGAGCATAATGCATAGCCGTCGCCACAACGTGCTATCGATTCGCAAACAACTTATGGTGCTACGTAAATTTGTTTTGATGGATTATTATCTTTATTATATACGATTATTATTCTACATTAACAACAAGAGTGGTAATTAACTAAGTAACTGTAATGTCGACAAAGATGTTCATGGCTGTCACATCTTGTGTTAGCTGACGGTTTGTTTGGACAACGGAGAGTTCTATTCCAACTTTCTTGGCTGTGCGGAGTGTTCACGTACTGACGTCCTGCATGTGGAGAATCGCATACAACAGCAAGATGATGATGAAGAGACCGTAACGTATGAACGTACGTGTATGGTATTGGATGCTGTGGCAGTTTCGTTCTGATGATAATTTCTATTTCTAATTTTCCTTTGGTTTGCAAAAATAACTCTTTAATTCTTGTTTGGCAAACGGTTTTAGTTTTGTTTTTGCTCTGTTTGCTACATCAGTTTCCATTCTTATTTTCTTTAAATTAAGTCAACTTTCAGTTCAACTTACATGTAAGTGATTCATTTAATGTAAAAGTAAAATCAACTTCGGTTTTGATAGAAGTGATTTATTTACGGCAAAAGTTGTAGCAAGTGTAGCAACATGTGGCACGTGTTGCAGATAAATGCAAGGCATGTGGTCATCTTATCGCCTCACACGTCTTCAAATTTCGTGTTGAAGATGCTTTTCAGGTACTTACATGCTGATTTTTATGGCTGTTCCAGAAAAGTCCACATCCCCAAGGTGGACAACAAAATGTTTTGTTTCCAGAGGGGGGCATTGAAAGGTGTAGTCATTTTTGCACCCACATTATCAAGGCTGGGTGACAAAAACACACAGACAGTGTAATGATCCTAGGTGACCAGATTTCTGGGAAGATTGATGGCAAAAATAAAACTGACGTCCCCCACCCCGGGGAGAGGGGAACAGCCCGTTATGGTTTCATTATCGTCATCATCGTCATCACCGTTTTATTCTTTGAAGAAAAACAGTTTAACAAATGCAAATGTGCAAGTTATGGTGTAATATTAAATGTTAAAATGTTGTTGAAAGTGTCTCTAAGATAGTTTCATTTGTTCTTCGCTCATCTCTTTTGGGACTGACGAGACATTTATTGCGAGTGTTCCGACTGGGGGAATATACAATTTTGATTGAGTCAACTGTGCTGACATTTTTAGGCATCAAATTTAAATTCGGCACAATTTCATCCCCACTGATAAAACACCACAAGAGTTGGTCAGATTGGCGAAAGAAAGATTGCCTTATCGGCATATAATTTATACAGTCATCTTCACTTGACAAACAAGTAGGCCTACTACACTTTGAATGACAGATAAATTCTCCTACTTACTTACTTATTTATTTAGAGTGCCGGCATTGTTCGTCAACTGAAGTGGATTTATAAATCCGTTTTATTGTTTGTGTCTGTATAATTTGGTTGTTTACTGCAGGAATACGAAATGTCGTGTCTACTGTGTGGTTCTTCTGAAGACTCCAGAAGCATAATGCCGTACGATCCACGACAGAAACCGCTGTTTGCTTGACATTTTATAGCCAAAAAAACGTTTTTTTTGTAGACAACGTGTCTGTATTGTACTGGCATCTAGCAGTAGTTGTACCTTTTTATAGTCGGATGTTTGAAAGTCACTCACAAGTTGAGACTTTTAAGTAATGTGACTAAGCAGTTTTTGAAATTCTCAAGCTTATTCTGTCGCGACCTGCTTGACAAATAGAATGAAATAAGGAAAGCATATGGTGCTTATGTATATGTATAGGCAGATAATGATGAGTGTTCTGTGAATTTTAATTGCCAAAAGTTCATTTCGATGAATTTGATTCAAATGCTAAATGTTTGCACGTGAAAGTTAAAGAGCTGGACATTTTAACTGGTTACTTAAGTTTTGATTGACATCATACAGCTGATCCTTAGTTTATTGAATCTGTAGAAACAGTGGTGTCGCCAGCTATGGGGCACTGGGGAGCGTGCCCGGCCTCCACTTCCAATAATTTCATTAATAGTTCCGTTTGGAGCAAATCTGACAGCCAACTATCCAAATATTGTGTAGTCTGCGAGATCAGCTGATGCAGATGTCAACAACTCACAGCTCTTTCGATCAGTACTGCATTAGTCACAGAACTATTAATCATCGAGCAGCTGCTGCACCTGGCCTTGAAGTTTGCCGTGATTGCCCCATGACCTAGTTTCCAGCTTTGTCAGTCCTCGAAACAAATCCTGGCGACACCGCTGACTGCGCCGAGTAGAAGGATCTGTAGCGCAGTGTTAGTATTAGACAGAATGTACCTGTAGATGGACTGTGCTGCAGGACCTGCGTTGTCAACGATTCGTTCATATAATATTTTTTACTCGAAACAGACAATTTGTAACAATTTGTCTACAAATTGTAAGTTAAGTAAGTAAGTAAATGTCGACTTATGGAGAGCAGTTTTTACTAAAAAATTATTGTATAAAATTATATAAAACATCTGCGTTAATTTTCATATTTCGTTTAACAGTTCTGCACTACTACAATCTGCCAACTGAAAAGCTTGAGTTTCACTTGAATTTAACTTCATTATCTTAATTTATGACTTTATCTTTTCTTTAGCAAAGTGCTGCAAACAAAGTGAACGGAATATAAAACTAATAGTTTGCAAAGTTAGGGTTAATTCTATCGGCTGGTGAAGAAGATCGGGGAAAGGTAATTGAAATACAATTTTCAAGAGTACTTTGTAATGTTAATTCAGTTACTTTTAAAAAGATACACTGGTTCCTAACCACTGACACAATGCAGAACTCGAAGTGTCTGTAAATGGGTTTAATACTGCATATTAAAACCTCTGTGATAGCCAAACAGCAGTGACAAACAAGACTACAAGAGCTTTGATACGCAGAAAACATGCCCACACTATTAGCATAATTACACTGACTGTAAGTTCAGCTGCATTGAACTGATGTTCGCTGTAGCATTCACTAATGCCGAACAGTTATGCACACGTTACATCTGCACCATTGAAACGAGCAACAAAATACGCCACGTTAAAAGTGTGTCGCGGTGAACTTAGCAGTCATTCTGAACGATCGTAACAGAACTATGAACTAAGAGCAATAACAACAACAATAATACCAATAATAATAATAATAATAACATCTGTATAGCGTTTAATGCTAAGCTTTAGGAGTCGATGAGGCAGTATAAAAGCAGGTGTTAAAAATGTCTTCAGCATTAGAGGTCTGCATGGGCTGGCAGCCTTCGGGCTGACCCAGAAATAAAACTGTTTATATGGGCCAGGTCGGGCTTCAAACCAAATTATACCCAAAATGCACACAAAACAAGTAATTATCAAAAATAAATTTAATGTCAATACTTACTGAACGTCTTCAGCATATTTTACATTATATTTAAATTAGGCTGACAACAGGCTGGGCCGTGCCCACCTGAAGACAGGCGGGCTGGGGTGGCAACAGGCCGGGTCAGGCTGGGCCCATAAGACGGGCCAGACTTGACTTTTCCAAAATGGCAACGGGCCAGGGTGGGCCGCAGAAATGGGCCCATGCAGACCTCTGCTCAGCAGCTCTTAAAGCTAAATTCAGTAGTACACAGCAGAATGTCCGCATGCAGACTACTGCAGTTGAGAGGCGGCGCATGTGAGAATGAGCGTCTAGTGAAATCAGCAGTAAGTCCAGGAACAGTGTTTCATCTTTTAGTCCCGCAACACCTGAGAAACTGATTGCCAATATCACGATCCGACAACAAAAATCCTGATACTTTCATATAGAGATGTACCGATAATGCACTGTCCGATTATTGGTCGGCCAATAGTCGGCGCCTAACAATCGGCCGTTACCAATTAATACAAAAAAACCTATTTTGCTGTCTTATTCAAGTTAATTTATTTACGCTCCCATTCTTATCAGAGGACTCTTACTTACTTGAAGGATTGCAGAGTGCAGACAAAACAATAACGCACCCAAAAGCAAAGTTACAAAACGTACCCACTCTTATGTTTGTTTACTTTTGGTATTAAAAACGAAAACTTGTACTTATCAATTGTGTAAACTTATAATCGGCCGATACCGATAATCGGCAAAACGGCGGATAATCGGCCGATACTGATTATCGGTGCTATTATCAGTGCATATCTACTTTCATACATTTCCAGGTTTGCAACTGTGCTGTATGAGGCTAGTCTATGGCCCTGTCTGCCGGTCTTCACTTTGTAAAAGTCTAAATTTCTAAAAGTCTCCGTTATATCACTTACAAGAGAAATAAAAAATAAATAAGTAAAATAAACTCACACAAACGAAACAAGTCGAGCGTATCCGGTAAAGTCGTGATTCTGCGCCGCAGTAAACGCAGTTGTGATTGGCACACACAGTATCACAATATCAAACAATTAGCAATCACAAACGCGTGACTCGGGTGTTTTCACACATCGGCACGAACGCTGGCATCACCTTGGGCTGAGTTGGGTCGTCGCAAGATCTAACGTCCCATCAAACACATTACAGGTCATAGCGGGGACGGGATTTTATGGGTCAACAGACCCAACCAACAGTCTCAAAAGCACTGAAGGAGAATAGGGTCCTTAGGATTAGGCTTCAATCCTACCAGGTCCAACCCACTGTGTTACAAGAATACGACATATATGCAGTATGAAAAAAAACATGAAGTTCCAGATACTGACTCATCTCCATATCCACTCACCTTCCCCTCCACCATTTAGCTGCCCCAAACGATCTAGTGATTTGGGTGTGGCACTGAGCTATCGACAGGGTCTGAAGGGGAACCCCAGCTGAATTTGACATTAGTGCATTTCAATATGGCATCTTTAGTTGCGTCTCCAAAATAACATATTGTATGTCAAACCCTACTAACCCAACTCACATGGCATATAGTGATCACGATTTTTACTATATTTGCAGGAAACTATTGGATAAATTTTGTGAAACGTCGACCGATTAAATTGAGCGGTGTGTTACCCAACCCAAAACAATTCCCTATTTCACACACTGACTGCATCACAAAAGTGGGGTCATAACGGGCATTTCTCAAAAGTGGGGTTATCAGTCGTCGTCCCCCCCCAGCTTTGTGTCGGTGATCACATAGTGTTAATTAAACAAAGTGAACAGCTGTCCAAATTAACTGCCCATAAATTAGATACCAATCCCCACGTGTAGCAGTGACACAAAATTCGGTGTAGATATTTTTCTAAACATATACACACAATTAACCTTAATACAAACATAAATATACAAGTCGCACGTCACTGTTCGAATCATATACAAGCCTGTGAGTGAAGACTGCAAAAAAGTGTAATGCAAAAAAGTACGGCAGTTAATATACAACCCCCTCTCCCCCGAGTTTTTCACTAAACGCAAGTGGCACCTGGCCAGAATAAGACCAATCGAATGTCTACTCTTGTATCAATGAGCTAATTGCCTTATAAATCTCATGGGCATTTTGCCACACCCCTAGAATATGTAATTTAATTAATTGGCTGATCTCTTGGGTGCACTTGTTTACCATACTCAATATGATCAACCTGCTCTGCATTCTTTTATTTTGATTTTTTAAAATTTTGATTAATAGAAGAGCGGTATTTTCAAACCGTACAGTGTTGTCAGTGTCAGATAAATATGACTCGGTAAACGAACGCGCCAAAGCGATCAGCGAATTAATTAAATTACATATTCTAGGGGTGTGGCAAAATGCACACAGAATTTATTAGACAAATGGCTAACTGACATCTGTAATTTATGCTATTGGTATTATGCATAATAGTTATCATTGTCAACCAACCCTGCGCCTCAGATTCGTCGTATTATTATTATTATTATTATTATTATAAAAGCTCCACTTAGTTTCTGTTAAAACCAGAATTGAACATTATAACGCACTCTCTATACAATACCACATTTACACCACACTGTAAACCACACCATCGTAAAAACGGTAAATTACAAATAATACCCTTCAGCATCTTACACCTCCGGGCAAAAAAAAATAAAAACTTGACAATCCTTAACGGCGAATCATTACCATGAACAGCTTTTACTAGTCTGTTCAGCACTTGTCCATATACCAACAACATAGTACAAGTATTCGTGAATTCAGACTTTAATATTCGTAAACATTTGTGAATATTACAGGATTTTAAATATTTGTAAATATTAGTAATCATAGCGCGTATTTTGCGTGTCTCTTATGTCGAAGCCTTGGGAAATTTTATTTCATCCACTGAGTAAGAACGCTGTTAACTGTCAAAAGATGAATTATCGGTACGGCCTAGTGAGATATTTAAGTAAACTGTCAATTATTGTAGATTGTAATCCAATTAGTTTCTAGTTTTTGATGCACAATTAGTACAGTTATTGCAGATGTTCGTTGAAAATGCACGCAAAATGCTGACAAATATTAAATTTAATATTCGTTGGCAGTTTTAATATTTGTAAATATTCGTCAATATTTGAAAATTTCAATATTCATAATATGCGCATACTCGTTCTATGACCAACAACAACCAACCACGCAGCTAACAATGGCCAGTTGCATAACGTCACTCAAGTCAAAACTGTTCAACTGTATTAATTTGCATGCAAAATAGCTATAAGAAGTTTGGATTCACATTCATGGAAATAAATGCCCAGCAATCAGGGCTGGTAAAAACCTACGTTTTTTAGAAAAAAATTTAGGTTTTAATGTAGGAAGGTCAGAGACAAAATTACAACCCAGAATTACATGAAGAACATGCCATACACGGTTACTGGAATATAATTTGAATGTGACCTTTATTAAACAAATTACACGATAAAAGAAGAAAACTTAGAAACCTTTAAATCTGTGAAGTTTTCAGTTAAAAAAACCCTAAAAACCTAATATTTGGACTTTTCAGGTTTTTTAGGTTTTAAAAAACCTAAAAACCTAGGTTTTTTACAACCCCTCTTGACAGCCCTGCCGGCAATTAACAGAATTTTCAACGCAAACTGAAAGACAAGTATTACATAAATTCTCAGTGACGCTGATGCAAATGGCAGCTCCGAGTCTGTACTGTAGCAATGTGGTAACTTGCACTCTGTGAGTGCGGCACACCCGTAACAACAATAACAACAACAAAATGATAATAACAATTATTATTTAAAAGAAAAAAACTATGTCCTAGGGAAGCACAAATTCTGCACGCAGCCATTAATTTGAGCTCACGAGGTTGAAGGTCAAACGTTGCCAAAATTTTTTTACCACCACACAACACCATGCCATATTTACACCATATATACCATCGAGTTATATCAACTTCCGATCAGCAGGTTCGGGAATGCCGCTGTCCAAAATACTAAAATAGCTCGCAAGGTCAAAGGTCAAGGTCAAATGCTGCCATAATCTTATCATTTCCGGCATTCATACGCCTGACAAGTTATGCCAAATTTTCAACTTCTCAATTTTCAACTAGCGTTTCAACTTCTCTCCTCCTCTCAATCTTCTTTTCACAAACAAATGAACTTTTCCTCTTTCCTCCTACTCACATGGTATCCACTCAAAAATGATAGAAGCAAATTTCAGGACTTTCCGGCACTATAAATCCCAGAAAATCATGACCTATTTCAGTATCGTTTATAGTCTGCTAACTCATTTACGACAGTGAAAACTATACATACTAAACTGCCTGTGCCCGTCATAAATGCCAAAAGAATGCTTAGTTCCTTAGCTTTACACAAATTACAACACAAAAATTACTTCATCAATGCCTTACTCTTTCATGACCACGTTCAAAAATTTCACAACTTTTTCCGCACCGATGTCCTAATTCAGGACTTTTCCAGGCCCAAAAAATCAAAAGATAAATTTCAGGACTTTTCAGGACCCATGGGAACTCTACCTCAATGCTAGCACATCCAGTGTACTAGAGGTCTTTGATGATAGCGTGCTATACAAATTTCATGTTATTGTTAAATTTATTATTATTAATTTCTGTACCGACAAACAGATCGTGCTATACAAATTTCATGTTGTTATTAAATTTATTATTATTAATTTAAGATCGACACATATGGACAGACATGGTAACGACAAGACCTGCTTTGCCATCATGGCTGGCACTCAGGTATTAATAATAATAGCCGTGAACTGCACATATATGATGGCGGACTAACCATCCAGCGGTCCCCAATCTTCACTTATTTCACAGCCTCCCATGCTACCATGCTGCCAGGGCGGGCCATGCCCCACAATCATCGATTGAGTGGGTTTTTTAACGGAAATAAACTGGCTTTGTTGGGACGTAGGGCCTGCTTTATTCAGTAAAGTAACACTGTTCTGTCTATCGGAAGTGTTAAAAAATATGGGGGAGCTTAAGTTTTGAGGGTGAAGACTACAAAAGTTGTCAAAAAAGTGCACCCTCGCAGCTTCTGTGCCCCCCAATGTAAAATCTTGGCTACATGCCTGCATGCTGCATAGACTATTTTAACATGTAATATTACACAAATTGTGTAACATCAAAAGCAATTTGTGTATCTTTATATGTGAAACTGTTTATCTTTAAAGTTCACTGTGACGAAAATTCCGTACATACTTGTAACCAGTTTTCAGCATTTTCAGGCTAAAGTGTACACATTGAAACGACGACGGTTTTGTAGGGTGAAAAAATGCTAATCTAAAGGCCAAAATGTTGGAAGAATGATTTTAAAAGGTCACTACTTTTCAAGGAGTGTGTGTGTGTATCTGAAAATATTTTATTACAATAGCCTAGGCCATGCTGCCTCTATTAAACCACCAGCAGTGACATCAGCTGCACTCCACAACTAGTTTTTTTTTGTATACGCAACGTGATTGAAATGAGACACAATTGAATCCACTGAATAAAGCTATATACACCGTGTCTCAAAAATGCGCCACCCTCGTGTGACTAAGATAATTTCGTCAAATCTTAACCATTTTCAAAATTCTGTCACTGCTCGAAAACCTGTTAAATTTGCAACAAAACAATACGTAAAGTTACCCACCACACGTAAAAGGTGTTGTCGCACTGCTAATAATGTTAATAGAAATATATGTAATATTAATTTGAGCAGATTATATGCAACAGACTTCAAGTGCCTACAGGCCCCATGGCGGGCTCCTTGGGTTCCACTATAGGCCCTCCAATTATAGGGGACCACGTAACATTTGCAGGCCATGTGCTGCAGCCTAGCTAGGGTTGGTCACATAAAGGCCCATGAATCACATTTGGCCGGTAGACGCATTTTAACCGACCCACGACCGCTTCTAGTATTTTACAGCAAACGGCCCACAAACAGCACTTTGATTTTTCTCAAACATCTTACAGTGAGGGGCCAAAAATGGGGTCTTCCATTGACTATGACAGCCGCCCTTACAAGAGGTCAGCACTACCATGCTGCCTGTGATATTTACTACGTTAGAAATCTCGATATGTTATCTGTGGCTGATGTTGGCTGATTCCGATAAGTGATAACACTTAACACATCAGTACTATTAAGTACATTAATCAGTGGTTAAAATGGGCCGGAACAGAGCAAAACCAAGTTGCAGGGCCCCAAAAATCGCATCAGACAATTCTGGGGCCTCTGCTGTTACAAATTCTTGTTCTGTGGTGTTATATGCAGAGAAGGTCTAGGTCAGCTCAATATTTTTGTTGTCATATGCATTTCAGAGCTTTCCAATCAAGCTGCGACGGAACCATGATTAAGGGATATGGGCTGCAGTTGAGGGGCTGCGGCCCTCGGGCCACACTGAGTTCCGGGCCCCCAAAATTTACACCTTAAACACCGTGTATCATTTTACGTCATGGTGAAATCATGAATGAAAATATAGATGTTGAGTTCTCAGACCACATTCAAAAATTGTGTATGACTCTTCGCACAATAATTTTGCCCACCCTGCCCTAACACTTGCAGGCTGGAGGCTGCTGCCTAGCTAACATTAGGGTTAGTCCGCCTAAGTGCATATTATGTAACAATTAGACTAGTTTGGAGCATGGCGTTAACACTGCGACTCATTAATGCCTGGCGATGGCCTAGCCGAAGGATGCAGTGGCCTTGTAACTGGAGGAGCCGCGGACTTGGTAGGCACGGATGGACAGTTCTTAACATCTCGTCTTGTCTGTCGCTGCGGCGCCGCGGCAGCGTTTAGT
>Ga0209562_1000977_pt1 | contig 10532 bp, 9 predicted proteins | sample WorMetvacBELIZE2_FD_187399 | JGI IMG/M metagenome (GOLD analysis project Ga0209562, IMG submission 187399) | Marine gutless worms symbiont microbial communities from Max Planck institute for Marine Microbiology, Germany - Olavius vacuus BELIZE.2... | ecosystem: Host-associated > Annelida >...
ATGCAAAGGAAAGGGACAATGCACCCCCTATGGCCAAGTATGTGGTTATAAATAACAAAATGGTACGTTCTTCAAACATCATGGAAATACTGTTGTGGTGTACAGTGCAATGAACGCAACATTTCAAGCCACAGTGATATGGTCAGAAATTGCTGGAATTATATGGCATGTACAGAGCATTACTTGAAACCACTGCTACAGTACCTTACTCGAGTAGTTCCTGGATAGTATCTCAAACAAAGAAGGTCATCAAAAGATGAAGACCCTCCTTATTGATTCCCAGCATTCATAATTTTTTGCATGGTCATACATGTCATTGATTGATGTCTGGTTTGATGGTGCAGATGTGCTGCTGTGCTTGTTTAGGTTGACATAAAGGAGGGTTTCCTGGTTTGTCCTGAAACGGGAAGGAAGTTTCCAATTACAAATGGAATACCAAACATGCTGCTGAACGAAGAAGAAGTATGAGAAGACGATTTGATAACAACTGAGACAGTTTATTACATTGAGAACAGTACATGACTTATGCTGAGCACTCGTCAGCTTTGTCATATGTGGGTCTTGTTGCTCCGTTCATTTGTTACAGTGAAGTTAAAACTGTGGCTTGGTGGTTAACACAATGCATTCATATGCCCAGGGTGACCACTCTTTTTCAACAATGATTTTCCATGACTTTTCCATGACCAAAAAAATGAATTTCTATGACCTATCAGCACAGCATATTTATTCCGATATAAACAATACACGATTTATGAATGCTTACCAGAATAAAAATATTTCCAGTTTCCAACTACAAACAGGATGATATTCACAGAAACAAAAATTCTAGTGCATTTTTACAAAAAATTCCAGGACATCATCATCCTTTTCCATGACTTTCCAGGCCTGGAAAATGGTCTTACTAAATTCCATGACTTTCCAGGAAGAGTGGTCACCCTGTATGCCACATTTAATTCCTACCGTCTCCCAAATGACCAAACAAATTACAAGACGAAGCAGTTGCAGTGTGGAAAAACCAGTCTTTCACGTGAACACTGTTCTTACAATTAGGGTCCACAGTTTTCTGCAGTGCACTGAACTTTTGAGCCGAGCCACAGAAAATGTTCGGCTGTGGAATTTAAATTTTCCGCCAAACTTGGCCAATTTCCGGAAATACTCTTCAAAACATTTTTTTTATTTAGCAGCTAAGCACCAGCAGTTTGCTAGTTGTAGTTCATTCATCAGTCATTATTATGGCAGATGACTGCAGTTGTCTGCCATCTGAACAAACGCTCGTGACGTGACATCTAAAGTCATTAAAGACCCTACATAGTCTACCTGATTCACAAACGGTTTTGTTCACATTATTTGACTGTCTCTATATTTATCCACGTCCACTCTAGCTAAGTGTGCCGATGTATGCCGTTTGACAACGCTTGAAGTTATCAGTTAACACCAAGAAACAACAACATTTTGGATATTTTGAACAACAAAGTTGATTTTCTTTAAGTCAACTATCTAACATGTAATTAACAGTGATTTACCATGGTGAGCCAAGGAATTTAACAAACTGTGGTCCCTACCTAACAGTTACACAATAACCTTTTTGATTACCTTGATGAAATACCAGAAACACAAGCATAACATCTTATATGAACTAAATGGTCTCCAGTCTCCACTACCAGTAATGTGCTTTTTTGACAAAATGTTTTCCACGACCTTGACCTTTCAACTCAGCCTTCCAGCCTACTGTAATCATTGTGTGGCCCGAATGTGGTAAATATTTAACATTAAGTTTTGGTTAAAATTCATTCAGTGATTCAGGAGGTATCGAGCTTACCAGATTTAATATGACCATCTCTTTCTGTGACCTTGACCTTTGAACCCGTGACCTTGACCTCTGAACCCATGACCTTGAAAATGTCACCAATGTCATGTTGACTTGGCACTGAGTAACTCGTTAAAATGCATTCATTCAGGCGGGAAATATAAGGGTGAAAAATGGACGCATGCAGAGACCCATAACTACGTATGACCATTCCTGGACAGCCTGACTATTATATGCCTCATTTGGCCAATGGCATGCAGAGACATAACAGCTGGTACAGACTGTCTGTATGCTGGCACATCTGATATTAAATACATCTGATATGGCCCAGCTACAGTATCTCACACTAACTCAGTTGACTGTCTACAGCCATTACCTGGTACCACACCGTCACATTACAAACAGTTACCTGAGATCAGTTGTTGTTGCATTATTTAGATCGCTCAGATTTGTCATTAATTACCTAAATGTTACAACACATTAATGCAAGACGACTTGCACCAGTTCGAGATTAACCAACGCAGCAACCAGAACTAGAGAACATTTCCATCTGTACATTACATGCTCGTGGCACATGTATTGTGTCGTCCGACATCTCTGTACAGTGTTTCATCATATACACATTGTGACAAATGTACAAAACCACAACACTCCAGTTGCACACAAGACTAATACTGCACAATTCCTATTCACTCCACACAGTGGCATAACAAGACGGCACGAGAGCTGTGCCAATGTGCCGCTTTGGAAATGGAGAATTCTTTATCTTCTGTGCACTGGAGAATATTTTATTCCATGCTGCCTGTAACTAGTTAACAAGCGGGATGCACCCTGTTCTCACTGTAGGACTGCGTTACAGTTTTTTTGTATTTGTAAATAAAACTTTAATCTACCCAAGTTAATACTGAAGTACGTTAATGCACTGTGTCCTGCACAGAACAAACAGTACAAAGGTAAAGGTAAGGTAAAGGTAAAATAAGGTAAGGTAAGATAAGGTAAAGGTAAACGAGGATTTGTATAGTGCCTTGTCGTCTGTATGCAGCCACATGTAATTTACATCTGTTACCGCATCTGGTATTAAATACGCCTCTAAGGCGCTCAGGTATGGCACGCGTTTAAGGATCACAGTTTTACCTGCACACCCCGCGTACATCTGCTAATGGAATGAACCATACCTTCCATTGCCTTCACAGCCGAAGCTGGTACTCATTTACTTCCATTTTAAAGTTAAGACGTTAGTAAACTTTTCCAATCACCACTGTAAACAAACGACAAAAGATTGCTCTTAACAAAACAACCCACATCAAAGCCGATTTTAAAATACTGATTCGTGACTGCAAAACTGTGAGACAATATGACCTAGTGACGGTACTAGAAACACACTCAAAAATGCAGGTGCCACTAAAATAACAACAGCAAAAACTACACACACTCAAACGTACACAAACAACACTGGTGAATTGCACATAATTTACAATCAGCTCGACTCAATGAAGCTTCTACGTAACTGAACACAGACAGACCAGTACTACATCACTGAAGTATCGTTACACATGCAGTTCCAACACACAGTTACATACCGGCCTACAGTACTTGTGGCTAGAGGATCGGAAAATAACCATTAAATCGACTTTTCAGCAAGATGAGTAACAAAGTGGCTGTTGTCGTATCAGCTGTTCAGTGTACTGTTCTAACAGACAAATGCATTGGACAGCTACAGTATCTGTAATGTCACAGTCCTGGTACCATCCACAGGGGCTGCACTTGATGGAAAAAAACACTTCCCCTGAAAAACTTACCACCCAAGATGGCCACCGCTTTCTACGGTCTAATAAATAATGCTGGTTTGTCGTATAGCTATTCTTCGCAAAAGCAGACGACATCATTGTATCTTTACATATGACGTCACTGAAATGGCAGACAGAGTCGCTTAAATAGTTGCGTTTCACAGTTTAAGACGTGTAATTAGTGTGTAGATGAAAAGTCATCGTGTTTCCGCATTCCGATGGTAAGCGAGCAGACAGTTATATTGCTAAACTGGCGCGGATAGCTACAGTTCGGGTTGTGTGGCGTGGTAGTACGGGCGTTAAGAGGTGCGGTGTGGCTCTTACATCGGCCACTACTCCCGCTCCCGTCCGGAACTTGTCGCCATCTTGGGTGGTAAGCTTATCAGTAGCTACATCATTTCACACGACGTCTGTGGGAGGTACGGTATCTAGATTATATATGTGTAAGTCTGTGGTGCCATCTGTGACAGAGCAAAGAGATTAGTCTAAGGGTACAGGCTGCTTGGCACTGGTTCCACACTGTGTCCGGAAAAAAGTGGGGGACCCCAAAATGAATTGCTATAATGCAATAAAAACTTGCCAGATTTGTCTGAAATTTTACACATGCAAACTAGAGAAACGTATCAATAAACTTTACACATTACTTATTAACATTTCTCATTAATACAGTAATATAAAAAAATCTGACGTAGAAGTGTTCGACAGTAATAATTACTTAGTTACTTTCTAGCTTATCCACTTACTAACTCTATCTATTTATGTCATCGAAGTCATTGTCATGGTTGTGTAAACAATAAACAAACCATAGTTTTCGCTAAAGAAGATAAGCTTTTAACTTAGTTTCACAATGGGAATATGGCTATCCAGCGAGGAAGTCTGTCAGTTTGCAAATAGAAACCGGTCTGTGTCCGTTTTGAATAAGCTGCCGAACAAGATCGCTCATGCCGCGAATGAAGCTGGCTGCTATGTTAGAAAATATATATCCTTAGTGGTGTATTTTAAATCTTAATAAAACTGCCACTGTCGCGTATATCTCTAAACTACTATGCCACTTCTTGTTGATTCGTTAGACAAGTTCACATGTCTAAATTTCAGCCAAATCTGACACGTTTTTGTTAAACTATAGCAAATTATACGGTGACACGATAGGTCGTTAACGCTTTTAAATGGCAAATTAACTATGTTAGAGCTATTAAATATTTATTAAGCTGCTATCAGCGTTTAGGGACATTTAATGCAATCATGTGTGCAAAATATCACAACCGTCCGTTACTTACTTGATTTATACGAGCCAACATAGTGACGTCACCCACAGTGGTCTGCGGACAGCGACCTCGCTTGACGTTAATGTTTTTTGGTACGTTGTTGTGTTATATTTCGGTGGTGTTATATAAATGAGTACTGTAAGTGCTGTTTAATAGCTACAGCTATGAAATTTCACATGATCAATTTCATTGAACATATCTACAAGGAGATATAAAATTATTGCTGGTTACTGTTAACGACAAGCTTAAATCTGAAATCGAAATTGTTCACGACCTATCGTGTCACCCTATATTTTGGGGTCCACTTTTCACTTTTTATGCAGACACAGTGTACAATTCTACATGGTTTGTTGTGAGTTTAACATAATCTAATGAAACTGCAGTTTCAGAACTGGTCAGAGAAATATTAGGCCTATGTGGGACAGTTCTACAAAAACAAGAGCAGTGTGTGTACAGTGGAGATCATCTAACACTAAAGGTGACTATATGAAACCGTGTCGTGCTGCATCATGTTTGGTATTTGCCATCTCCACGGAAGCACCACATAATGTGAATATGACCAAGTCACTTGCCGCTACGTATTTGCATCAGAATAGCTCAGTTCCAATGAGACGGCGAGTGACGCATACCGTAATCTCATCTTGTTGGCTGCTAGGATCAAGTCCGTCACTTGCATACTGTATGCCAGACTACCAGTTCCTCAAAGCATTAGCTGTGTATGAAGAACCAGTAGACTGCAATGCATAATACTCAAAGCCAACCGAACTGCTCTTCCTGTCAGATTGGCTGGTTATCCGCGCACTGAGAATGGCTAAATGAATCGTCATGGTTCGGCTCGCCCAGCGCTGCGATGTTGTTTGCTACCACCGTTCCGTCGACCGACTTGGGAATACGCTGCTTGAACTTGCGCCGTGCATAGTTGACCTGGTGTGAGAATGTCTCGTTAACGGACTTCTCAAGCGGCTCCACGTGACCGGTCTCCATGCAAAACTTCCTCATGTACGCTGATTTCAAAACACAAACAAACAGAACAGTGTTGACCACGACACATTTGCTTTCACTGTGTTTGTCCGAGCCAGTGCACATTCAAATCACAAATTTTTGCTGTGGAATTTATGCATCACTCACCAAAAACACTCATAACACTGAAGAGCATCGATAATGGTGTAAAATGAACAAAGGCTCGTCACTTCCTACAGGTGTACTGCAGCAACTGAAAAATACACAGACTGTAAATACATAAATACTGTAAATACATAGACTGATTGATTGAGTAAGGCTTAACATCCCACCAAACACATTATACCGGGGATAGGTTTTATGGGTCAAATGACCCAACCAACAGTGTCAAAGCACTGAAGGAAGATAGGTCCAAAGGATTAGGCTACAATCCCATCAGGTCCACCCCACCGTGCTCACAATGATACAACAACTATGCAATATGAAACAAAAAAATACAAAATAAATAAATCTAAAATGGGCCCAGTGAGACAAAACCCAATCCAGAGAACTGTAAGAACTGCTCATCTACGTGTGCTTATGACTGTGCACAACTTCGGTACACAATACAACACAGACACGAGACAAAATATGTGGCGAAAATATGTGGAATTAGGCCACGGTCGCATATTTGCATAAAAACGCCATATGGAAATGGAGAAGGAGGGAAAGTGGCAAAGGTTCATACCGGCAGTTCTTTTTCCCATTTTCCGCCTTAACTACACCTAGGAGTGCATCCCGTCCGCGAAAATCCTGGCTTCATCTATAACGTTAATATGCGGCAATTTTTTTAAAAATACACGGACGATAACAATACGAAATTATGTGGTGAAAACAGGCGGAATTAGACCATGAGAAAGGCACAAAGAATAAAAACTTTCAAAGAATATTAAAGCCATCAAAAGTGACAGTTTATGCGGAACAATATGCGATATGCACACTTTCAGAAAATATGCAAAATATGCCGCGATCACATATTCGCAAAAACTGCCATGCCTATGTAGAATACACTGAAATATACAAGCTGATGCACTGACTGACCTTTGCATACAAGAACCTTTGTTGGATCGAGCGGATCTTTGTTCATCACATCTTCAGTCGACTTACAATTGAGTCCCTGTCCCCGAGACGCGGCCAATTCCTCCCACGAGAACACAAGTGGAATAAGTCGTCGCAGGACAAACAAAGGAGCACCTTCCTTCTGTGCCAGTGCTTCCTTCATTATGAATTGAAGCTTGGACTTTGACACCCAAACGTTATAGTTTGGTATCAACTGCACCTGTAAGCCTTTCTCCACGTCAAATGCTTCCGGCTGCGGACAACACAACATAACGTAACTACGTTTTTTGATATGAATTACTGTAAAACAATATTTTTTTCGCCGCATCTTAATTTCGCAATTTCCTTATGTAGAAAATTTGCTGCATTTTAATTTTGCGGATTTTCCAGTTACTTTTATTAAGCAATTTGTTTCCTGTTTCTTTTGGTGTCTCGAACTAATGTTATTATCTAAATTCATCCCGTATTATTGTTTACATTATAGAATTCTAAGAATATTGCATATCATATCACAGAAGAGTTGATATTCTATGCAGATAAAATCTGGATCCAGAGGCGGACGACTTAGAAAACTTAACCAGTTCTTCCTCGTCCACAGAAACATCCGTAGTAAAATTTTTATGAAGATCCATTTGCTAGTTTTTGTATAAAGTTGCTAACAGACAGAGAGACAAACATCAGGCATTACATTACATGGTGGAAGTAAATAAAATAAGAAGCTAATTACCATGGTGCCATAAAGAGTACACGGTGTGGCGAGTCCATTAGTGAACGAGTGAGAATCGATGGGCATGCAGTAGCCTGACGCTCCTGTCACGGACGACGCTCGGTCGTTGTGAGTGTCTAGTGACAGCAGCGAAATGTATGAGTCTTTCGGTGGCTCACTCGCAGCAGCCAGCGACACGGCCGACGACGACTCCAGCAGCGTGTAGTAAGCCACCAGCTCGCGCAAGAATGACACCGCCTCCATGCTCGGAACTTCACATCACACACAGTAACATAGGGGAGTTGCCTAAATTATGCGTGAAAATTCATCCTGATAGCTGATTGGTATGTTGCCCATTTCGTTGTCATCGTGAATGACGTCATGAATGACAACATGGCGGCCTTTGCCCATGTCGGCGCTCGTTTGGGTGCGTTCTTTTATTTGACCAGATGTTTAGAAAACAATGTACCGTTCGACAATATACCATTCTAATTTATCTGCTCAATCTGCTCGGGAAATTAGTGTTAGGATTAGGGTTAGACTCAGAGTTGCACTATTTTAGCATTTTTACGGAGAATAAGAAAAATGAGCACCTTGTCTTCTGCGAATGTCACGGACGTTAACGTCGTACTAAAAGAACGCACCCACATGCGTCTATGCCTCAATATGCTAATTTTCACGCATAATTTAGGCAACTGGCTAATTGCATTGCTGTTAATTTATTGCAAGACTTGAAACAAACTCACAGATGCTCCAGAACTAGCATCAACTCACATCGTGTTAAGACTCATTTGTTTCTGCAGTCGTATTTTGTAGCCAGACTCTTATAAACTTAATCCGAGTAGCATATGCTGTACGGCACCCTTGCAGTGACTTTACGGAAATGTCATGGTGCCTTATAATTGTTGTTTTATTTTATTATTATAATTTATTTCACATCACCAACCATTAGCAGAAAAACATGACTGAATGCAGATTCAAGATTCTAAACAGTAGCAACATCACTGACCACCTGCAATATAATTTCAGTTGGGTCAGTCTAGTGATGGCACGATATAGCCATAAGAGACGATAACTTTCGAAAGCCTTGATGCAGGAAGTTTATATTTGCACATCTGGCATATCTCCAGGGAATACGGGTCAAGTACGTACATCAAGGTCATCGAGTCAAGGTCGAGGTCGGACGAGCAAAAAGTCCAAAATAGTTATAATGCAAAACTTCAATCGGCAATAAATCCCATTCTATAAAACACACGGCCATAAAATTTGCGTACAGCACTGGATGTTCAGCCATGGAGGATAAAACGGTGTGACTGCCATCTTTGTCACATGACTGGAAGTGACGACACGTAACTAAATGCACGCATTCGCGGGTGGTCGGCGGCGGATTAGAAGTCAGTCTTGTTTGTGTTAATTTTGTTAAGTGCCCTGCAACTGTTAGTGATGGTGTCACTTGAATCTTAACTTTTTCAACAATAACAACAACAACAACATAGACAAACTTCACACACACAATTACATATAGCAAATAGTGAAATCGAGAGGCGCACTTGGTGGCATGCGGGAACCAGCGGCACGGAGAATGTGAAGCTGTTTCTCAAGCTCTCTGCTGCGCTGCACAAGACTCTTGTTGTCGCGCTCCAGCATGTCAACAATGCCCCGCGCCGTCACACTCGACACTTCACCGTCGTCCATCTCATCCACACTCTTGTCACCACCTGCTCATCACATCAATATTAGATAAAGTCAACCGCAAAATCACGTACTACAAAATAATACACGCCACACACTCCTGCCTGCACCAACAACAATGAAAAATGTACAACACAATGCAGATAACCTCACAACACAACGCATGTACTTGTGTGTGCTATATTATCGCTGTGCTTGTTATGTATCGACGCTGTTCTGAGTCGTTGTAAGCGACAAAAGTTACTGTGACTAAAGTGTACCAATGACATCTGAGGTTTTCAACGATGCCGATGATTCACCATTCGAGGGCATCATGAAAAACTGCAACCACGAGCTTCATGCTTACCTCCCTGAGAGGCGGGACTCATCCTAGAAACTAAGACGACATTCTCACAATGCAATGTTAACAGCTATGTGACTTTACTGTATGAATGTTATTATATACAAAACTGTTACTGATGCACAGCACAGGCCGATTATGTGACTGATGGTACTGTTCTTAGCTGTTCTTTAATCATGTGTGTGTTTCATAGCGATTTTACTCTGCTCTTATTTGTTTCTCTTATTCTCAAGGTGCCGTAATTACACTGACTATAACCATACTGTATAAGTTGAGGATGTCAACCTGCTATTAAAGATACTGAATGATTGATTGCTATAAAAAATCTCAAAAATATTCCTAAATGAACATCACTGTATCAATTACGGAAATCATAATCATCGTTGGCACAAAACTCCAATGGTTATAGTAGATGTGCAGGTTATCAGAGAAAGACCACATTGATATAATAGCAATGCTGAGGCACATGCTAAAGCACATGTGCACCAGTAAAAACTGCACACAAACAAACCGTAATGTACGGCCGCAACGTCGTTCTCGTCCTCTGACAACTTGTCTGTTGTGACAGAGCCGTGCTGCTGATGTGCGATGGGGCCACAACGCAGACGACAACCACACGTGCACCGAGAGATCTGTCAGCAACACTGACTCCATTTACACTCACTGTTACCATGTAGCAACATTGCACACCCACCACAGCCTGTTATATTTTGTACATGTGGATGCTTTACTGCACTTGAAGTAAACTTACCTGCTCCAATGCTCACTGTTTTTCGGAATCGCCTCAAGACACACCTCTTCTCAAGATCATTTCCTGCATAACTCTTAACTGTTTTTCTGTTCCTATTTCCTACACCGTGGACAGTAGTGGTTTAGC
>Ga0209562_1000978_pt1 | contig 10527 bp, 6 predicted proteins | sample WorMetvacBELIZE2_FD_187399 | JGI IMG/M metagenome (GOLD analysis project Ga0209562, IMG submission 187399) | Marine gutless worms symbiont microbial communities from Max Planck institute for Marine Microbiology, Germany - Olavius vacuus BELIZE.2... | ecosystem: Host-associated > Annelida >...
AAAACATGACCTATCTAACAACGAGAAAAACCTAAAGCTACAACTAAGCCCTGGTTTAGTCGCCTCCTACGACATCCAGCCAGGAAACGGAGTGGGTCTATTCTAGGACACAACTAACACTCCGGACCCACCCGGTGCGGCAACTGATGGTGTCACCCTATTTTTTCCTAAAAAACTTACAACTTTTTTAGTCATCATCCTCAAAAGGTAATGACCTTTTTTAGTCATCGTCACCACTCCCACACTCTCTGCCTTCCAAGTGATCATTTCTCCAGTAATACCCTTTGTAAATTCCTGCAAAAACTTTTGACTTTCAGCAGGGTGTCACCCCCTGGATGGTGTCAAGCAGGGTGGTCCATACCCGGCTTCCCCTAGTGACGTGACTGAAATGATTGCACTGGTACTGACAACAAACTCACAGCAAACAAGTAATGTGGGTTTAATATGCTTGGGTTTAGTCTGCAACACCAACCAAACCCAAATGTAAAAAACACATTACTTTGCTTGGGTTTCAGTATAAGTGACATTTCTGCAGCTACAATACTTCACAGAAGAATATTTTGCAATAATAAATAGATAATGATGATGATGATGCTGACAATAGCAGCAAAGTTCACAGTACACTGACTTAGCAACTTCAAACTGATTGGTTTCAGACACGGTCATCATCATCATCATCATTTTTATTTGTTCATAAAACAGTTTCATAAAACATGTCTAGTAGACATGTCTGGACATGAAGTATAAAAGTCATGTAACAGCAAATCACAGTCATGTAATGGCAAATCAATTTCCACATCAAAAGACCACAAAACAATGCAGTACTGAATGTGTTGTGTGCAATCACCGCCCACTCAAACACGTGGCACTGACATATAGTGATGTGATGAAGCTGGTCAAAATTCGCATTCGTCGAATACGAATTTCAACTTTCGAAATTCGTTGAATGCGAATGGAGGTATTTCTTTTGTCAGCCGGAACGTAATGCACTGGTTTAGGTCAATTAAGTGATTGCAACAGTATGTTATTTCCTATAGTCAGTCAGTGTTCATATTAGTACAATGTAACACATCACTGTGCAACAATTACATTGAACATTCAATAACTGTAGTTTGTATGATAGGTTAAATTTTAGAAAAAAAGCTTGTCTGTGCTCTCTGGCTCTCTCTGCATGTGAATTCAGTCTAAGAACAACAATTTTCCACAAATTCGCATTCGACAACAAGGCACTTAAAATATTCATCGAATTTCAAATCTGTTGAAAACGTTCGAAGTTCGAACGTCATCAAATTCGAACTTCGTCACAAACCCTGTTGACATACATGTAGTTTTATGGATAACAACAACCAAAAACAGCAAAGTGAAATAAAGGCAAGAATAAAACAGTTGGTAGGTTATTAGTTTTACAATACACAAGCTGTGACAGGTTTTTTTCTGTGACAAGCACTTATTGTGTGACATAGTGATTGTGTACTTAAGGATGACTGGAGAGAAATTCTACATTCTTCTGACAAAAGGTGCACAATAGAGTACAAGCAAAATTTTAAGCCAGCAAAACCACACAACAATATGCTTGATTACAATCAAGGAAAGGGTATGTGCTCCGTCAAAAGAGAGACTCAAACTCCACCCCCTGCTAACTGCACATGCTAATAATTTACTTAATTTACTTATTTACAAAGCAAAAAAAATGAACTGACCATATGCACACATGAACTCTACAGCGATACCAAAGTTGATTAATGTGAGAATGCCTAATGTTAACATTCACCAATACACCCACATGAAACTGTTTTAATGTTAATTTTCAGGGAATCTCAGAGCTTCCTGAAGAATCTAGATAAGACTGCTAGAGGTTTATTTATGTAGCAGGCTCTAAGGCTCAACAGCCTTCACAATGTTTAACGAACAGCGTGAAAACATGAAGGCCTCATTAATGCATGTACTACACATAAAACATACTCTTCTGACAAAGCGAGATAGCCAGACTAAAACTTATGTGACGACGAACAGCAAATGTGATATGATATGTGACATCATAGTCCACAATTCATCATATTATGTCGACACATTGGCCCATTAACAAAAACATTTAATAATAATAATAATAGTAATACTCGTCAACATACTGTACACTGGCACAGACAGTTGTGCACATTCTTATGCAGTCAGTGGAATAAATCGGCATCGATCATTTGTTGTACAGTGGAATCTTGCAGACATTTAGATGAAGTGCTACATCCATGCCGGTTTACGCGGATACGACTGCCAACAAAATACAACATTAAAAATATAAAATTCAGTTTAATGCACAGCATTTAGAAAGTTACACAATAAGCAGTACTAACTTGATGAAAATTAATAACTGAATGAAGGCTGGTAAACAATGATCTTTGGTTGATGATGGTCTGTTAACAGACTCATCAAGCCTAGTTAATGACAAGGTACTATAGCATCTGGGGACTGTGATATCACCAGGAGCTCACTGCCTGGCTTACAGTGACAAGTGAGAATAGTGCTGTTGAATGTACATTAGACTGCAATGTGTAATGTCTCTTTTTCAACATGACCATGTCATAAAACTTTTTCTTTTCATTGTCAAGGGCTGTCCAAGTTTTCTAAAAGAACTCCACTATAATAAGATTTGTCTACAACGACGACGACGACGACAACAACAACCTTAATGATTCATTAACGATCATTAGTTCTTGGCAACTTCGATCTACAGCAGTCTACAGTCTACACAAACACATTTTCAGGCATACGTATGCCACATACTGCACTGCACTACACTGCATTTACCAAGTAATAACTGTACGCGCACTACTTCATCTATGATGGAGAAAACTAACAGACTAAAGCTACTAAGGACCAAAGCAGTGACAAAACGCCCTCAAAATCAGTGCTTCTGTCCAGACCAACTTATTCTGCAAGTGCAGTCACACACTATCAAAACTGAGCTCATTTCAATGAAAGAAAGATGTCCACAAAGCTTCACCTGATGGTTTTTCATCCACTGACAAATAGTGACAAAGTTATAGCACGATACACAGTGAAAAACAGCTGCGAATAAAAAACCGACACCATTCTGATAACAACAGTTTTCACACACAATAGCAGTTCTGCTATCAGCTGCATTTTCCTGACTAGTCAATTAGGGACATAATCCGCGACATTAACTGGTATTGAGTCGGCATCAAGCAAAACTGGCCAATAATAATGAACGGCTTTTCCTAAAACACAGCGTGATAACAACAACAAATGGCATAACATCGAACCACGTGACTGACCTTTGGTTGGAAGTCGCGAACTGACATTCTCTCGGCTTCCTGTTTTAACATCTGCTCATAATCTTCCTCGGCTTGCTTCTCTTCCTCCAGCTCAAGCCGCAGCTGCATGTCCTCATCTGCCCTCATCCCCCGCCGTGCCGTCATCTAACGACATTGTTAACAACAACAACCGTAGCAGAACAGTAGCAGCTGAAAGGCCATTTATATATCACGCATTACAAAACAAAGTCACAGAAGTGCCGTGCTCTCTGCAAACAAATGCATCTTTAGTCCAAACTTTCCAACAGATTGATTTAGGATGCCAGAGTGAGGACTGGAGACTGTTCCACAGCTGCAGTCCTGCTGCCTGAAAGTCAGAATAATGAGTTGCCATTTGTATTATAGCCACTTCCTGACATGTGCCACACACAGCGTTCACCCAGTGACTTCAGTGGCTGAATGCATGTGTTGTCTAATAACATCTTTACTCATCCTCTGAAGCATCATGTACACAGCTGCAAAAATGTCACGTCAACAAATATCTGTATCTTTATAGCACGGTTAAATGCACCACGTTTGTCTCTAGACACAGTCTCTATGTGCAGTGAAGCTTAGCCGGCTGAATGGCAGTTTCTTTATATCAATCTCAATGTCAATGTTTCTCATATGTTTATACAGTGCAGCATCAGAATAATTATCTCTACTATGCTGTATGCATTACATACACCATAAACAGCTGTGCTTTCATCAGGCGTCTAAAACCGTCATTACTGCAATGTAATGTAATACACTGCCGTTGCAATGACAGGCCACCACCTGGCACAGAGATAGACGACACACACAGACAGCTTGTGACTATCAGCTCAGCCAGATGAGCTGATAACTGGTCAAAAGCTGTCAGTCCATCTGTGTGTCTGTAAGTAAAGTAAATAAGTAAGTAAATGTCGATTAGTAGAGCATGATTACGTTTTGAATGTCTGACGAACAGATATGTCTTCAGCTCACGCCCAAACTGTTTGGAGTCAACAGATCCCACAGATGATCAGATCAGAACTGTAGGTCCAGCAACAGAAAATGCACAGGTCCCAAAGATGCTAAATCACTGAAGCACAAATCATGATCCTGCACGTACAGACTTGTAATCATTCTGATTCGGTAACAAGCAACAGGACTGCATCTATGGAACAGTCTCCTGTTTTAACTCCGGCATCCTAACCTTGGAGACGTGATCACAAACCTAAAACTACGCCAGTCTGAACAAGTTTACTGGGTTTACAGGTCATGTGCTGCTAGCTGGCCATCACTGTCCATGGACAGCTTGTTATCTGCACCTTCTAAAAACAGGAGATGTGACGAAGCTGGTCAAAATTTGCATTTGTCGAACGCGAATTTTGACTTTCGAAATTCCTTGAATGCGAATGCAAAGTGGCATTTATTTCATAAGTGGGAAGTCGGAATGTAGTGCACTGGTTTAGGTCAGTTAAATGATTGTTACAATATGTTATTTCCTAAAGTCAATAAAATCGATGTTCATATTAGTACCGTGTAACACATTACTGAGCAAAAACTATGTTACTCATTCATTCTTTACTGTAGTTTGTGAGACTGGTCTATCTGCGTTCTCTGGTTGATTGTGCATATGAAATCAGTCGTAGAACAAGGATTTTTCCACGAATTCGCATTCCACAACAAAGTACTTAAAACATTCGTCAAATTTCGAATCTGGTGTAAACATTCAAAGTTGGAACGTCGTCAAATTCGAATTTGAACTTTGTCACATCCCTACAAAAAACAGCCATCTCAGAGACCAGCAGTTTTCACTTCAATGTCAATACTACATTACTGCGATAAATAAGTAATGTCAGAACACAGGGTAAGCAGACTTTGTGTGTGATGAGGGCCACATGGTTCTTGATATGCTATGACAGCCAAACGAATGATGTCTTTAACAGTAGCGATACCTAGATTATCACTCATTGGTACTCGGCCAATGTACGCTATACACAGTGAAATACCAAGATTTTAAAAACTGTAAGTAAGTAAAATATTTGTATACGACGTAAAATGCCGTATATGTTCAAGAAGACTTTGATGCATTTTATTCTGCCGGCAATGGGCCGGTTCTGGCTCACAGACTATAATTTCCCCAGTCTTCGGTTAGAATGAACATTTGCTCACTCACTCAACGTACCTGAGCTTCAAGCTGTTCTTTCTGTGCTGCTTTCCGTGCTTCAGTATCGTGCTGTTCACGTCTCGTCAACTGACTGACTAATTCCAGCTCGTGCAGTAGTTGTTCGCGCCGGTCCAACGACTCTTCCTGCTGCCGACGCACCTCCTCCATCTTGCCATGGATCTGCTCTTCTCGGCCTTTCATTACCTTGCGGAACAGTTTTTAAAAACTCTCAACCACTTGGTCTTACACAGTGAAAGCCAGAGTTGTCCATACATATTAAATGTATATACATAACGACAATAAACATGCATACCGGTACATAATGAGTATTTAGGATCGTTTGCATATGTACACTGTGAGGCAAAAAAATGCACATTTTATTTTTTTTTCAATAACTTAGTCAAATCTTTCTTAATTCAAAAAATTATTGGTACACATATACCCTAATAAATTTGCAACAAAATGACATCAAAATCATCAATCTCCTTTGAAGGGTGTCTTTATATTGCCTTGTGAAATGCAGCATACACACCCGTGTTATGACCAACGTCGGTTTTGTCGCGTAAGCATAAATGTCATCATTATTGTCTTGAACATTTAAATGAAACATCATATGAAGTGTGAAAATGTATGGACCAACAATGCAGTGCATTAGTAAAAAATATTATCAAATGTTTCAGATGTTTGCCACTGTCCCTAACTTATGTCATCAGCCTAAATCGTCACTGATCAATCATTTGATCAATGACCGTCTGCTGGATGCTTGACCAACTGTTGTTCAGATGTCGCCACAACTCATCAACATCTCGCACAGAATTTCAATAGACCCACTCCTATAGCACTGCCGAGATTCTGTGATTCATGTACTAAAGTCTGGAATGTTGGGGAAGTCACAGGTTCGGCACTATAATTGAAGTACGGCATCTCGTGACAAAGCTGCACAATGGCTGTGTGTGCACGGTGTGCTGGACCACTGTAGTTTTCAAACTTAAGCTGGTTCCCCATCTCTAACTCTATAAAGAATATGGAATATACGTATGAGAAGAAATTTATTGAAGTGTATGTGTGCCAAAAATTGTCATAATAGATAACGTTCTGACAAAGCTATTGCAAAAATAAAATGGTGCAGTTTTTTTGCCTCACATGGTAGATTGTATGTACAGGGTACTGGTGCTATAACAGCCAACTATTCACACTTTAGGGAAAGAAAAATGCATAGAAAACCAAACAAGTCCTCCTGGAATACACAGCTATATTATATAAACAAAGAATACAAATTGGCATCAATCCCGCAGTGCCAAGGAGACAGTAGAGCAGTGATGGTCAATGCACTCATATGCAGCACAAGACAGCTGTAATTTAACTTACGTCTAATCTAATCTGAATTGTTATAGTCGCCTAAATAGAAAATATTATCTCGAGGTTCAAGATGTGTCATAACATTTAAAAAATATAAAAATTCATTATGCATGACTACCACATTTTAACAAATAATTACGCAAAGTCCAAAGCAAACACTAACCTCTTGCATAAGCTGCTCTCGGGCTAACCGTTCTCTGTCCCACTCGGACTCTCTCTGCTGCCAGATACGAGCTGCTTCATCTCTGTGTGTCACAACACAGTAACATATGCATCATTTGCAGTTTAAAATTTGTCACTGTTAGAGCAGTCAATTGTCCAGAAAGACCTGTCTCCAAAATGACCTATTACGTGAATCGAGTGATACGTTAAACTCTGCTCACTCGGTTACTCACCGCAGCACTGCTACTGACCTACAGCAGGACAGAAATGTTGTTTTTAAGTTACAGCAAAGTCACTCATACATAAAGTCCGATACTTACTGATATAACATGTCAAGTTCAGCTTCTCGAGCCTTCTCTGTGCGAATTTGATCTTCAATCACCTAACAGAGAGACGTAACAACAGTCGAACAAAACTAAACTTTAATAGAACAAGACACACAAATTACACCATAACTCAACGTACACTGGATCAATATATGCTGCAAAAGTCACAAAACCACTTCTCAGTGGCAAAACAAACTCCATCAATACAAGCCGGACAGCTGTTACGAAATGAACATGCAAAGAAAAAAAACCACATTAACGATGTCAACTGATAGCATTCTGCTTACTTTCTTCATCCATGCAGCATCAGCCTTTGCTTTCTCACGTCGTGCAGACTGTATATGCTGGTCCTGAGCTTCTTGCTCAGCCAAACGTGCCAACAATTTCTGATCAGCTTCCTAAACAAATGCAAACAGTTTTGTTTTACAGAGGATGGACAGGTTCCAACACAATGCAGGTCACCTGACAAGATTCTAACTTCATCAGACAATTATAGAAACTTTCACAGCTGCTCAATAATGCATCTATCACAAATAACTTGATGGCTTGATAAACCATTTACAATTCATAAAATACAAAACTAGATATAATGTAGTTTAAGAGAACATGCTTTAAAATTTGGGTACTAAAAAGGCTTTAGTTTCGAATTAGCTTCTTTGTAAAATAATCACTGGGCTTTGCTTGAATAATAAATCATCAAGCAATACAACAAATGTACAATTGTACTGATACAACTTCATCCTGTTTCCGACAGTATTACTCATTTTTAGCAAATGTGAACTCGGTGAACTCATGTTCACGTTTGCTATATGTCATCGCCCGTTCGTCTCTCTGTCTGTCATCTGTCATCTGTAACGTTTGTGCGCCCTACTCAGGCAACTGAAATTTTCCGCAATTTTTCAACGCCATTTGATACCTTGGCCATCCACGTAAAATATTACGGATATCATCCCAGGGGAACCCTTCCGTTTGGGGACTAAACACAAGAGGGGTAGCCAAATATAGCGATTTTGGACATTTCGAAGGCTATATCTCGGAAACGGTGCAAGATATGATATAAGTTACCATTAATCACTAATAGGAAGTCGCATATGAGCTTTCGATTGGTAACAAACTTGGTGACCTTGGATCACCTTGAGCAGTGTAATAGCCCTAAGCGCTGCATAATTTCACCAAATTCGGTACTTTTCTGGGCAGATTACATAAAATTGGTTGAAGATACACCGATACTTTCCCCCCAGTAGAAATGTAGGCCAAATAATGTAGTTTTTAGCGATATATCATTTATCGCGATATTGGCAGTATTATTTTCAAATTCAACTGCAAGTCTGATTTTACCATGATGAAATTTTTGTAAATTTCCGGTTCAGTTAAGCGTAATTTTCGTATTCTGTAGTATGCGTACGATGCCGTCGTAAAAAAGTTCACGTTCACTGTCTTCTGATGTGTTTCTTGTTCAGTTATGTGACTGTTTAGTAACAAATCCCAAAGCTGAACTAGTAGTAGCAGTGGATACAGCTTTGTATTTTCTCTGGATAATGACATCAGCTAACCACACCCGCTTACTCAGTCACACACATTATCATAGATTTGTAACACCAACAATATAGAAATAGCACTGCTAAGTAACTAAGCAGGTACATATATACACATGTAAAGTGCTCCTAATGCAACGGTCACTTACCAGCTCCTGCTGTATCTGCTGCGACCGTCGTCGTAATGCTGCTGCATGCTGGCGCAGCAGGACTTGCCTACAGACAACAGAAATGTGAACTATGTCTACGTTTCTCTACAGACACCACACTTCCACAGTCAGTCAAGATTCAGCCACGAGTATTATTATGAACACATCACATTACATCACCAGGCTATAGCACAGTCTGGTATGGTGTGGTTGCTGCAGTTCCTACAAGGTTTAATTTAGGTGAGCCACTAAAATAACCTCCCATAAATTGTAAGAAAATGGTTTATGGTATTTTTATGTAATATTTGATGCGCAGCACAACATATCACAACGTTGAACAATTTTAAAGTACGAAAAAGTCCCTAAAATGACATAAAACAATACGGCTGCGACCAGAAAAATGCCAAAAATCTTGCAAGATTGACATCTTACAATCTGATTTTTGAACAAATTAACACTGCTATAATTAGTGTCATGATAAAAATTTATTCAGGACCAGTCAACTTGGTCAAGACGCGAATCTTGTTAGCCACACAGATGGCGTCTTGGCAAACCAGCTAAATGTGACCAACAGCAACTACAAACTATATAGCTGATGCATGTCCATTAACAATATTGCAACGCAGTTTGCAATTACTCCACAATGTAGAAGTCAATGCACACCACTTACTGGAGACCACAACGAACTGAAAAATGGACGATTAATCTCAGATAGTGGTCAGTGGTCATTATACATAATGTATGCATTATATATTAATGTAGGCACTGCCACTGTCTACATTAATGAATTACAGAAAAAGTTACTAAGATATTAGTTGCTTTTTCAATGGCTCAATTATAACAAGAACGATTAATGCGTATAGCAATGATGACGTCACTTCTCCAGTACAACCCAACATTCTGCACAGTTCAACAGGAACTGTTCTCAATTAAGAGATTTCGTTTTTCTTCCTAAGAAACATAGATGCAACTTTATTTTCAGTACCTCTCATACAAACAGTTGAGTGATCACATTTCATGACACAACTGCAAAAATGTTTCAATATGTAATATGAGCAGAACCAGTTTAAACACTGTACCTGAATTCGACCTTGGCACGTTCCTTGTCCTGTGCCCTTCTTTGTTCCTCAATGGCAGCCAATTCCCACTTCTCTCTAGCAAGCATCTCTTCCTGATCTTTTAGTCTTCTTGCCTGACAGAAGCACATCAAATACAGCATTGTTACAGCATTAATTGAGGGTGGACGTTCGTCACTTCCAAGTTGCCCACAGCACAACTTCTCATTCAACACAAAACAACTCCAGGGTTGGAAATTAGCAAGCAAGTTGGTCGAATAATTTTGCATACTTACAAGGCACTTCATGCAAAATAAGGACCTAAATCAAGAAGAGGCCCATTGAGCTATAGAGACATATCTCTAAATCTGTAATCCATATCCAGCTCGGATACCTGACCAATATCCTAGGAGATACATTCTGCAAATGGCCGATTTCGTAACTATGACACCAAATATCATGAGATCCAAATGTCAGACTAGGCTCACATTTTGGCACA
>Ga0209562_1000979_pt1 | contig 10526 bp, 7 predicted proteins | sample WorMetvacBELIZE2_FD_187399 | JGI IMG/M metagenome (GOLD analysis project Ga0209562, IMG submission 187399) | Marine gutless worms symbiont microbial communities from Max Planck institute for Marine Microbiology, Germany - Olavius vacuus BELIZE.2... | ecosystem: Host-associated > Annelida >...
GCCCTACTTACAGATTGTGCAGGGGTCACGTGACCTACTTTTCTAATTTTGGGACCCCCTCCATATCTCATGAACGGTTAAAGCTAGAAACTTCAAATTCGGCATGTGGATTGACCACCTGGGACACAAACGAAAAAATGCACAATTAGGTCAAAGGGGGTCGGAAAGGGATCACGTGACACACTTTGAAATTTTGGGACCACCTCCATATCTCGGGAACGGTTTGAGCTAGAAACTTCAAATTTGGCATGCAGATTGACCACCAGGGGCACTAACAAAAATGCAAAATTACGTCAAAGGGGTAGAGGTCACGTGACCTACTTTCGGAATTTTGGACCCCCTCCATATCTCAGGAACGGTCAGAGCTAGAAACTTCAAATTTGGCAAGCCTAACTACGGCTGGTGTGTTGTACAAGCATGGCCCCAACTGCGCAGGATCTGGCCAGCCGCCATAGTTGTAGAAGCCAGTGACTAAGCCGTTGGACAAGCACAAGCATAGATGGTAAAGCATTCAACAGATGGCATCAAGCCCAACTCTGCAACACCATCTAGTTCTTCAGATTCTGTCATTAGCTCGTTGTCTGTTGGTTGCATTGTGGACACTCTACATGAGTTTCGTTGCCGAGTTTTGAAACGCATTCCAAAAGCATCAAGAACACCTGCGGCCAATAAACTGGCGGATATACTGAACAGTATCACGAGGGATCCAGACAACAATGATAATTGACGGCATCTGTTGCTGTTTCCTTTTACCTGTGTTTGAATCCCTAGGTGTCAACGTGGCAGTAGACGACATAAGGGCGCCTGGCCACACACGTCAATAAAGCAGTCAGAGAATTTCTCTCTGCTGCACAATGTACAGCCACACAACCTAATCATCATCAGAAGGCGTCTGTGCCTCGGTCGTCAACGAGTAACTTGGCCGCACGTGTGTCAAGCAAGCTGGAGTAAGGCGATGTCAAAGGTGCGGTCCAGCTGGCGGCTAGTGATATGACTTACGCGCCACTGGATGAATCCATTGCAGAGGTTCTTCGCAACAAACATCCAGCTCGTACAGCTGTTTCTATGCCACCATCGCCGACATCTGTCGCCATGTGTCTGACACTTAGCTGCCACAACATACAACAGGTGATCAGGTTATTTTGTCCCGGGTCAGCTGATGGAGTAGATGGATTGTGTCCTCAGCATCTGAAACACATGATAAGTGGTATAACAGGAGATGCAGTTGTGAGACTGCTATCTCAGATCACTGAATTTGTCAACTTGTGCTTGTCTGGCTGAGTACCTGAAGCCATCCAGCCAGTCTTCTCTGGAGCTTCACTGTGTGCACTCAACAAGGATGCACTGCCGTGAAAGTTAACATGTCAGCAGCGTTTTTCCAGACACAGCTCGGGTTTAGTATACCTCGAGCTACAGAAGCAGCAGCACATGCAGTGTGTTGCTACCTCCAATAGCTGCATCCAGGCTACGGCATCTTAAAGCTGATATTTCTAACGCTTTCAATACAGTCTTTCGTGATGTAATGTTACAGACAGTTTACGATCAGATGCCTGAACTGTATAGTTTTGTATACTTGTGTTACTCGAAGTCATCTCATCTTCATTTTGGCGATATATTGTTGTCATCTGATGAGGGTGCACACCATGGTGATCCTCTCAGCCCGATGTTTTATTGTATGGCAGTTCTTCAGCTGACCCGTTCTGTCAAGTCAGAAATGAACACATGGTAGCTAGATGACAGCACTATCAGCGGACATGTAGACGATTTGTGCCAGGATGTACTAGCTGTAAAATGTGCCGGCAGCGGGTTGGATTGCAGTTGAACGAGGCCAAGTTTGAGATCATTCCAGATGACTTGACTGTACTTCATTGTATAGGTAACATTGCACAGGCAGTTAAACACATCAGTTGTAACATAGTTCTGACTGGCGCACCTGCTGGAGATACCTCATCTGTTAATGATGTACTGAACGAAAAACTTACCGTTTTCAGACATTAAGCGGACAACTTGTTGCAGCTTGATTCACACAATGCACTGGCAGTTAAATACATCAGTTGTTCTACGACACTGTTTCTGTATGGTACACCATAGCACTAAAATTTTGTTTTACTATTTCGATCCTAATATCACTGCAGAGCATAATTGTTCTCGAAAAGCCATACAATCATTCCTCGTGTACCAACCTTTTTTCGCTAGGTGTTACGGCTGAGGCACTACGAGCGAACATAGATCGAAAATCGGCGATTTCGCTGCAACGCGGTCAGCCTGACCCAAAATTTCAGGTAGAAGGGGACGTCCCCCACCAATCATTGGTAAGTTCCAGTCCGCTTATCAGAAGGGCTACTCGACCGAAACGGCTCTGTTAAGAGTCGACATTCAGAGGGCCGCTGGCAATGGCCGGTGCACAGCACTGTTGGCAGTCGACATATCAGCAGCGTTTGACACTGTCGACCATGCCACCCTGATAGATCGTGCTCTCAACGTGTTTGGCGTACACGTTGTAGCCCTGGACTGGCTTCGATCATTCGTTACTGAATGCACTCAGCAGATCGCCATCGGGTCTGAAAAATCAACTGTGTTTGAGTGTTTGTCTGGCATACCTCAAGGCTCGGTCCTTGGACTGATGCTTTTTGGTATGTACGTGTCACCAGTTGGTGATTCTCAACACAATGTCGAATACCACCAATATGCAGATGACATGCAATTGTATGTTTCGCTAAACCCAGCTGACCTCGGCGACCTGTCAACCATTGAACGCTGTGCCAATGACGTGTCATGATGGTTTATGGAGAATGCACTCCTCCTAAACCCTACTAAAACCGAGGCTGTGATTTTCAGTACACGTTGGCGGCTGTCACAAGTCAACAGATCACAGGGCGTTCGCACTGCAGGAGCTTATGTGCCGTTCGCTGATTACGTCAAACTGCTTGGGGTGACACTCGATTCAACAATGTCCGTCGACAAGCACGTCATCGATGTCACTCGCTCACCACATCCGTGCACTGTGCCATATACGGCCACTTTTGACACTGGACACAGCCAAGGCTATGACTGTTGCTACTGTCAGCAGTAGACTGGACTACTGCAACAGTGTGCTGTACGGAATGTCGCAAGCGAACAGTAACAGACTATAGCGTGTGCAGAACACCTTGGCACGGGTGGTGGCATGGGCACAGTGGACCGTTAGTTCACTAGACATTCGCTGCGATCTTCACTGGTTGCCTGTTAGCCATCGCATTACTTTTAAACTCTGTTTAGTCACCTGGAAAACACTTCACACCGCCCATCCTCCTTACCTGTCTGAATTAATCACCAATTACCTCACATCCAAAGCCTTACGTTCTTCCAAGACAAATCTTCTGACTAGACACTTCCGGCATCACTAGTAACTTTACCTCTTGGGCATTCTCGGTTTCCGCACCGTCTACCTGGAACTCACTGCCTACACAAACTATCAACGTCAACTAAAATCTCACCTCTTCCAGTCTGCTTTCGCCGTCTAGTCACCTTCTGCCAGCGCCTCAGATTCGTTTTACAATTTCGGTGCTATATAAATCTTCATGTATGTATGTATCATTTTTGCATGGATGATTAGGCCAATGAATGCCTTACAACTTTGTTGCCGACAGTTTTCACACGAAGAAACTTTGTAGCAGAGTTGACACTGTCATCGCTCAAGATGAAGTTCGTCTATTCGGTGTGACTCTCAGCTCGGACCTCAGTCTAGACTGACACGTATCAAACGTCTGTGCAGCGTGCTACCGTCGCCTGCGTCAATTGCGACGAGCACGGCGTTCCCTTGACGCAAACTGTTTGGCGACACTCGTCCACGCGTTCGTGACCTCACGTGTCGACTACTGTAACAGTCTGCTTGCTGCCGTGCCAAAGTACACTACTGACAAGTTACAGCGTGTCCTGGTGGCGGCAGCACAGGTGATTACTTCGACAAGAAAGTATGACCGCGGTCTGTCGTGACCATACCGCGGTCTGTCGTGACTACTGCACGAAGAACTGCACTGGTTGGATGTACCGGAGCGGATTTTGTTCAAACTCTGTGTTTTCATCCATCTGTGTCTCAACAACAAGGCGCCACAGTACCTGATAAACACTTGTTCGTCGGTGGCGACTGTACCGGGTCGACAGCGTCTTCGTTCTGCCGGACATAGCTACCTGGTTGTACCAAGGCACCGGCTTGCAACGTACGGACGTCGCGCTTTCGCCACTGCTGGACTGTCAGCTTGGAATGACCTGCCTGATGAACTCCGTGACTTTTCTCTTTCTAGGACTGTTTTTAGAAGTCGTCTTAAAACTTATTTTTTCTCCTACTACTAGCGCACCGAGCACATTAGAGGTGTTTCATTATAATGCGCTATATAAATTTATGTTTACCATTACCATTACCATTACTTTCTTCAAGCGAAGTGCGATTTTAGAGAAAAAACGCCCGTTGTGCATTTTTGAGCCCCCGTTGGGACTTAGGGGCAACGTACGATGATCATCTTATACTTCCTATTAGTGTTAATTGAACTTTTTTTCGCTAGGTGTTACGGCTGAGGCACTAAGAGCGATTGTCGGTTCAAAATCGGCGATTTTGCTCCAACGGGGGCCGGCTGACCTAAAATTTCAGGTAGAAGGGGTCGCCCCATATCAACCATTCTTCTTGTCAGAAAACTAGGCTAAATGATCTTTCGTATGGTATAAAAATCTGGACACACTTTCTTTCATTTTGTCAAAATCCACACGTTTGACAGACGGACAGACAGAATTCTCATTGCTAGACTGCGTCTGCATTCATGCATTCCATGCATTCCATGCGGGCCGGATGTGGCCAGCGGGGCGCCAGTTGGACATACTGAGTTAAGCTATTGTGCACAATAAAGAACCAAACAGATTGAAACCAGATAATCATATTCATCTAGATACGAGTGGTCACTTCTGGTTATGTGACAAAGATGGCAGTCACACAATTCGATCTGCCATAATGGAAACACCATGCAAACTTCATGGCCCTGTTTCATAAAATAGGAGTTATTGCTGATAACTGCGGGAATAGGAATTTTCTACCTTTTTGGCTTCTGTGAGCTTGAACTTGACCCAATGACCTTCATACATGAACTTGACCTATATTTCCTGGAGATATACCAGGTGTGCAAATCTGAACTTCCTATGTCAAGGCTTTCAAAACTTATTGTCTAACAGACAGACAGACATGACTTCTATGTGTGCCGAGTCAAAAGTTAATGTTGACGATAATAATAATGATGAAAATTGTCCAAGATATGCCTAGCTGTTTCAAAATGCTTCATGAGTGACAACGTACAGATGCATGGAGAGAACTGCTGGATACTGTGCAAATGTGCATGCTATGCACAGTGACATGTGACAAAAATGTACAAGTAACACCTGACAACAATGACTTGCTGGTACAAATAATGTTGTACAATTTGCTGCAGAGAGTTTCTTGTAACTTGAGCTTCTCACGATGTGTATGACATTCATTACATGGCAACAGAAACCTGCAATTAGCACATTCACCTGTATACCGTTAATACAAGATGTATTTACTGTAATACAATATAAATGTCAATCTGATACATAACTGGTACCAGTAATAGTTTATTTTTATTCACATGTATACAGAAATCTGAGGACACACCTAATTTGCATACTTATAGGCTGAATAGTCCGATCTGCTTCGGGGAATGAAGCTGTTTAGTCTAGCGATGTGACGAAGCTGGTCAAAATTTGTTGAATGCGAATGCGAAATTGCGAATAATGGCATTTATTTTATAAGTGGAAAGTCGGAATGTGGTGCACTGCTTTAGGTCAGTTAAATGATTGTTACAATATGTTATTTCCTAAAGTCAATAAAATCAGTGTTCATATCAGTATACAGTGTAACACATCAATGAGCAAAAACTATGTTTCTCATTCATATGTTACTGTAGGTTGTGTGATAGCTGGCTGTCAATGGCTGTCTATGCATATGAAATCAGTCGCAGAACAAGGATTTTTCACACTAACACTTGACAGAACTAATTTTCACTTAATTTCCACACTGTGCTCCTGTAAAAGCTGTGCTTCTCTTGGCCTGCAATATCTGTGAAATAATTCATTCCAACTGTGTGGCAAAGATCTCTGGGTTTAAATGTCAACAGACTTGGCTTTCCTAATTAACTGCATCCGGTTGAGTAACCTCCGGAACATGACAAGATTTGTGAACTTGCTGGCAGACAGGTCATAAAAGTGTCCCAAAAATCAACTTCTGAATACAGTTCAGGTCTCTTCCATTAACATATTTGCATATTACATCAATTTAAAAGTACTGGGTCCCCAAAGACTCCAAAAATGGCACGTTCGGCACGGTTCAGGCAAAAATTTGCCCGAACCGAAATTAATACTAACAGCCAGTTTTACAGACATGCAGCAAATTGCTGTTTGCCACTGGACTGCAAATCCAGTCGTTTCTGAATACTATGGAAATAGTAGATTTCATCGACATATAATGCTTAACTGCATTTTAAGATACAGGTTTTCAGTTGGTAATGTCTTGCTGTAGCAAATTTTATATATTTATCAATTTAATATTTTTTCTGCAATGCTGCAAGGGAAATGTAAAATTAGAGTAGTGCAGCAATATGTAGCCAATCACAGGTATACAGCCATGCTGCAATCTGGTGTCAATCTGGCAGCAGTTGAGAAATGGACGTGAACTGCAATGGATTTGTTAATAGATGCCTCGAGTTACTAAAGACGAGTAGCTCAGCCACTGCAGAGAGACCGTGCTGCAGGGGGGTCAGTTTTGGCCAATCCCGCACTTGCAATTCATCACATAGTGAATGACTCAATGTGCGTCAACAAACAAATAATAATAATAATAATAATAAATGTTACTGGGAGACGATATTTTATGGACATTATAGGTCTGTCATGAACCACTGTGACATAATCGGCCTGCAAAGCTATCAAATGCGGTGAAATAATGCAAAATAAGGGCTATTACGACGGTCAAGGTCATTCAAGGTCATCGAGGTCGGTATCAATTGAAAGCCCGTATGCAACTTCCTTTTAGTGATTAATACTAACTGACATCCTACCTCTTACCGTATCGAAGTTATAACAGATTATTGTTTAAATTTTGAACACTTTGCATTTTTGAGCCCCCTTTAGGGCCTTAGGGGCAACACATACTGTTCATCTTAAGCTTACTGGATAGTGCATAGTGGACTTCCTATTAGTGATAATTGAACTTTTTTTTGCTAAGTGCTATAGCTGAGGTGCTGCGAGCAAAAATCAATTGAAAATTGGCGTTTTTCAAGAGGGTGGGTCAGTTTCGGACAAATTTTCACGTGGTAGGGGACGTCCCCCGCGAACTATTTTTGCACGGATAGATAGAACAGTAAATGCCTTATAACTTTTTCCTGAGTATTCACAAAAAGAAACTTTGTAACAGACTGTCTTTAAGTGAAGTGCAATTTTACACGGAAAACGGCTGTTTCGCGTTTCTGAGCCCACATTTGGGGGATTACAGGCAATGTACAATGTTCACCTTAGGCTCATTGGAGAGCACATAGTAGACTTCCTATTAGTGTTAACCGAACTTTTTTCACTAGGTGTTATGGCTGAGGTGCTACGCCAGAATATCAATTGAAAATCGGCATTTTCGCTCCAACCAGATCAGTTCGACCCAAAATTTCAAGTAGCAGGGGTCATCCCCCACCAACCATTCTTCTTGCCAGAAAATTAGGCTGAATAGTCTTTCATATGGTATAAGAATGCCGGCACAGGTTTCTTTGTTTTGTCACAATTCATGCATTTGACAGACGGACATTTTGCTCGTGGCTAAGACTGCCCTGCATAGACGTAGTGAGGTAAAAACTGATCACAATCCACATGGACACTTCAGAAAGCTTCACAATCATGTCTTGCATTTCATTTAATCAAATTATATGTCTCAAATCCAACATTTTTCAAAATATGACTTAGAGTAAACAATACTTTCCATCACTCATTGCATAAATGAACTGAAGCCAAGAGTGCATTTTAGACTTCCTTGTCAGACTTCCTTGTCAAATGCTGAAATTAAAGTGTTCTTTCAACAATTACAAATCAAAAATTATTACGGTATCTGACAATTCAACAGCATAGCAATAAATGAAATACAACCTAGCCTGCAGTGACGCAACTTCTTCACTCGTCTTTTTCTGCTGCTCAGACAACTCACAGTTTGCTCTTTGCAACTCGTCATTTTTATCCGCCAAACTGAAACAGAGTTATAAAGAATAAATACAATTTCTTGATGGGTTATTACAATGTGCATCACTGGTTTGAAAGTTTTCAATTACGGGACTGCAGTCAGAACAATATAGCGAAGGAACATCCATTCTAAAATTTTAATTCATAATTCAAATTTTACATATTATTCATGGTTAGAACACTCTATAATTAACCCTTCATATATAAATATTAACTCAGTAATATATCCTCATGTGAGAGGTTGCAAGAACTTGCACAAGTTTGGGTAATAGAATGTTGGATCGCATCTCTCGAACAACCTACCTCTCCACCTACGCGATTCTGAACTCACTCTCTTAGAATTCTGCCAGCTGCTAAGATGCATCTGTTTTGCTGAGAGCTGTGGCACCCAGTGACTGTTGCTTTTAGAGCAAATTATAAATCTACAATTACATTACCGGTACATTATATTACAGATAAACTGTAACTAAATATATCACCGATTTCTTGACAATGCAAAAGTTCAAACTTAGACCCCTGGTTCTGCTAACTGTATATCAAAGCAGCATCTGTGTTAGGATGTAAACATGTTTGTTCTCTATTATTAATTCAACAATGATTTGAAATATTCTGCCCCACATTCCAGCACTTTGCCGTATTTGGTCAGACATACCACCTGAAGACCATAATGTCAATTAACAAGACAGTCTTTAATGGTGAAGCATTGATCTATATGCCTCCACCCACAAACGTTTCTGCGACCTTGGCCTTTCAAACCACCATCTTGAAACATAATCATTTCGTCTCCCAACTACACTAATTATCTGGGTAAGTTTTCTATAATACATAAATCCGTTCAGCGATTCAGGCGCTAGAGTCCGCAAGATTTCCATGGCTGTCACTGCCTTACCTTGACTTTGACCCATGACCTTGAGTTCATCTCCCAAGTGCATCAGGTATTTCTGTAAGTTTTGGTTCAAATGCATTCAGCAGCTCAGAAGCCATAGAGTTGACAAGATTTCTGGGCCTGACCCTGACCTTTGAACCCATAACCATGAAAACGTAACCATTTCATCTCAACCATTCAACGGTTCATGAGCTATCGAGTTCACAGAGATTTCCATAGCCATCGCTGCATGACTTTGACCTTTGACTCCATGACCGTGAAAACCTTGTCATTAATGGCCACTCAAATGATGAATATTTGTGCAAAGTTTCATTGAAATTTGCAAACTAAGTACAGAGATATCACGTGATGTGGATTACGTGTTAATGGACTGCAAACGTACACATAAAACACGGATGGCTGAAGCAACTACATGATATCTCCACACACTTACACTGTGTCTCAAAAAAAACATCCCCGATGTTTTTAGCTATAACTCACGAAAGCATTGTCGGATGTTCATAATATTTGGCAGAATTATTACTGAGAAAGTAAGCAATCAAAAGATGCTATATTTTTCCACCTCACCTAATTAATGCTCCTGCACTACGGCGATGGCGACATTGCACGGAAGTGGCATTGTCAGATGACAGCGTTGGTTCCGTGAAGAATGAAACCACGACGATTAAGACGTTTTATGTAGAGTGATATAATAAGTGTAAAGTGATATAATAAGAGAGAATGCGGTTCGATATTTCTCGATCACCAAGTCGGCACCTTTACTGGACGAATGCCAGCCCTGCAAGAGACGGAAGTAGATTGCACGTCGCGTCTAGCGGTCTAATGATCTGGAGTACGATTATTCATGGCACTGATGCTACAGGTGGCATGCAATAATAAACTGTCTGTGGAGTAAGTGTCCAGTCGACAATCGACATTCTCGATGGGCCATTGATAAGATAAGATGCACGTGGCCCCACGACCGACGGTCGCTATCAACCGGTCAGGGCGTGGACGGCTGGAGTTGATGCGTGGGGGAGGTACAGATGCTTGACAGTCTGCCTGCCTGTAGCTGGCCGCCTATTTGTCACTACAGACCCATACAGCACCCAGCATGACCATATAGCTTATGCTAGATGGCATAATTGCTAGATAGCGACAGCAGTTGTCCCGCTCGCTCACCCAGCCAAACAGGCGTCCATAAAACTGCTGCCAGCGGTCAGTCGCTTGCCTGCTAGTACCGCCCCACTTGCATATTAAGCGGTCAAACAGACGTTTCAATTTTAAATATACAAATAGTAACTGACATCCTATATCGCACCGTTTCAGATTTATCACAGCTTATTGTTCAAATTTTGGACACTTTGTGTTTATGAGCCACACTTTGGGGGGGCTTAGGGACAGC
>Ga0209562_1000980_pt1 | contig 10520 bp, 6 predicted proteins | sample WorMetvacBELIZE2_FD_187399 | JGI IMG/M metagenome (GOLD analysis project Ga0209562, IMG submission 187399) | Marine gutless worms symbiont microbial communities from Max Planck institute for Marine Microbiology, Germany - Olavius vacuus BELIZE.2... | ecosystem: Host-associated > Annelida >...
TCGTGGACGAGTGGGAACGTCTTGATCAGCGCATTATCGACGGCGCAGTGAAGGAGTGGTGAAAACGACTGCGAGCGTGTACTGCTGCTGAAGGACAGTTTGAACATGAACTGTGACTCGTGGTGAAACAGTTTTGTTGTAACTGTGCATTCTGACCATGCTGTTTAATCGTTTGACTGCTTATAAAATTTGTCGTGACTGTTTTCAGTGTTCTTTGACTCTTGCAGTCACATGCAGCCGTTGTGAAGCGTTATAACGCTTTTTGTGTAAAACGTACTGCAAACAGTGACACCGAACAAAATAACATCAGCATATCAACACTTCCTGTACGTGTTAGTGAATATTTTCACATTTAATGAATTGTGGAACGTAACTTTTTGTCACAAAACAAAGCGTGTTTGTATTGTATGGCGACAAAACTCGTGCGATGAGTTTCATAAGGTAGTGTAGACACACTAGTTAGGTGAGGTGGACAGCTAAGCTGTCATGCGATGTCAAATTATGTGAGGAATTTTGTTGTCAAAGATTATTAAAATCAGACAACTATTCCTCAACTTATAGCCAATAATATGAGTGGGTGTTTTTTTCTGAAACACGGTGTATAGTGTACATCATTTGTGTGATATGGTTAAACTCGCCTTTGTAAGTTGCGTTAGTTTAATTGGCTATTGAATGTGAGGTTATTGTGCAAACTGTACATAGTTTACAACATACATGTGTACGTGAAACCCCCGTCACACTAGTGCCGGAATGCCATCGGAATGAAAATTTGTAGTAACATTCTTTGATTATCGAATTGCATTTGAAACATCCTGACTGCGTTCTGTGTGCATTCCGAATATTCGGGCACATTCTTGTAACTGGCAGGAATGTTTTGCTTATGTTCAAAACTTTCGGGGTGCATTTGAAGTGGAGAAATATCGAACGGCATTAGAAGTGTATTCTAACTGCACTCTGACTGCTTTTTAAATATTCTGACAGCATTCTGACAGCATTCCACACATTCTGATCTCATTCGATCGAGAATCAAAATGACAACACACTACAAATCCTGTCCGAATGTCCCGAGTGCATCTCGAATGAACCGGGTTGCACCTCGAATGCATCTTGATTTTTGCCGGAATCTATTTCCATATTAAATGAATTCAGCTAGACTGCACTTCGAATGCCGTCGGAAACTGTCGATAGTTGCTCGAACGCCCTCGAATGCAGGCAGAACGTACCGAGTTGTAGTCTTGTCCTTATCTTGGTATCGTGCTTCTCTCTCCTTGGCCCCATCACTCTTTACGCCAACTCATTAAACATGGCAGGCTCCATCCTGACTCTTGAGGTATAGTTGAAGAAAGATTGTGGGTCGGGGGTCTTCTACTCTGAGCTTCTCCATCAGTCTGGCGTAATGTCCATACAGCCTCCTCCTCTCCTCTCCTCTGCCCGCCACGGACAGGTATGATATCTTCTGGGTCTTTTCCTCCTCTTTCTTTTCGTGGCCTCCTCTACATCTCTTTCAAGCAGATCTTGCTGGAGCACAGCATATCTGTAGTAAAGCAACATCATCCAGCGGGTCCATACTCTACCGTGGTTGGCTAATGAAAATGCTGAATTCGGCAGCATTACCCTATCAGCAAATATTCCGGCAATATTCTTGATACACATGGGACATTTGTGTTACACTCTAAGTACATTCGATGTACATTCTACATATTCCAGCTGCATTTTGTTCGAATTCTTGGATGCTCGAACTGTATTTGGCAGCCATTCCGGGAGCATTCTGACTGCATTCGAGGCATCTTCCAACTATAGAATTCGGGAGTTATTTTGGCAGCCATCGAACTGCACTCATATGGCATTCGAAGTGCATTCTGAACATTATGACAGTATTCTGAATATTCGTACTGTGTTCCAACTACATTCGAGCTGCATTCGAGAGCCAATACATTCGGAATGTGCAAGAATCATTCGATGCGGGTTGGCAGTGAATTCGTAGCATTTGAACGGCATTCTTTAAAACGTGAAATTCTCGCCCAAATGTGGCTCGAATTTTGGAAATCATTAATTCCGGCTGGTTCTGCTTCATTCCTGCTAAGTGTGACGGGGCTTGAGAGTCCATTTTATGACACAGTACACTCACATTGTGTAACTACAGTGGATGTTTATGTACAGTTGTTTTGTTTTCACCTGCTTTCTAGCTTGCAGTCTGCTGCATACACCAATGTCTTTGCTGACATGGTAATTTGATTGTGTACCACTTTGTTCATGTATAGAAAAACCAAAAATGAAGATACATTTATGCACATACTGGGTACTGTTCCAACTGAGAATTTCGGAAAAGCACTCGAGAAATATATTCGGTAAGCAATCACTGTCTGCAGTTATTTGAATGAAATTCTCTCAAGCACAGATGTCTTCTGCTATACTGGAATAGTGAATATGTAAGTTGGGATTTGCTATGTTCATTACAGCACACTTGATTGACCAGCATAAAGTCACCATTATCACATAACTGACAGAGTAGACAGTAAATAGTAATAATATACGAAGGTATTACTAAACAACCCGCATTTATGATAGGTAAAGGTAAGGTAAAGGTAAACGTGGATTTGTATAGCGCCTTGTCGTGATCACACCTCTAAGGCGCTGAGGTATGGCATGCTTTCTCAAGGGATCTTGCAGTCTGACTTGCACACCTCGTGTTTATCCGCTAACATGAGAAACACATGCAGCTGTGAGGTGGGCAGCACTGGAATGGTAACGATGAACTATGATGCGCCGGTGCAGTACAGCTATGATGATACTTTTGTCAATAACGTGACCTTTCTGCATCACCAACAAACAGACTGTATTAGACTATAAATGTGTCTGATGTATCATCGTCTTAGCATTTCTAGCAGTCGTCCCACTGCACCATTGATTACTGGGCTGTTGGTTATGTCTGGGATGGTTGAGTTTCTGTACAGAGTGAAGGTCGAGTGATACGCTGATTGCTGGTTGTAATGTAGTGACCATTCACGACAGCTGAGAGTCAACTCTGATGCGCTGCAGGAGAAGAAGGATCGTCTTGTCGAGCTGCAGACAACGTGTAAAATGACACAGTACGTGTGTACAGTTCACTGTGATGAACATGATCAATATAATGAATTATAATGGCATAATTAATTATATTAATAGCAGTAAGTAAGTAAGTACATGCAGCAGTCCTTACAGCCTAAACTGCCATGGAGGTGCTGCGGTAGTGTTTTATATAGTCTTCAAGAGTGGACAAAACGTGAGTTCCTCTGTGGCTTCCTGCACCTCGGTAGCTTCATGTATAGCAGTACACAAGTGTGATTATCGTCTTCGTAGTTAATCATGCAGTTTAAAAAAATACCGTAATCACTGATTAACATATTTGTTGTGTCATTTTTTTGTTTTTGAGTTTTTTTTCTTAAGTATTTATGCTATAGGAACTGCACAAGTTACAAGACGTTTGCCTGTATGTCAAAATGAACTAGTTAGTAGATGAAAAGGTGCTACATCAGGTTACAGTGTGCTTCAGAAATATTGCATCAGGGAAAGTGGCATATATTGGCAGTGCTGTATATTGCTAGCATTTAAAAGTCAGAATATTGAATGTTGACAGAAAGTGACATTGATTGGAGAGGTCTGTATTTTTTTCAGTTAAATTTGTTTAATTTCTGTTTAATGCCTGTTGCTTGTATATACACCTATAAATTTTTAGCATTAATGAACATTGTCATTTGGTTCAGATGTGTTACAGTGATGTGTACTGTGTACAGACAGAGTCTTGCTAAGAAGCAGGAAGAATTGCGGGGCTACGAGATGCAGATTAACAATGCAACAAAAGGTGTTGACTTGGATTCAAGTCTTGCATCCATCCAGGGCAAGCTTCAGACACATCAGGAGTATGTTCCTTCTCGTTATGGAGCTTTTCTGCGTACAGATTTCTAGGTCATATTGGTTCAGGTTTATGCTTAGGTTTACTTTTTGTTTTTCTCGTGCCTAGTGCAGTCAATTGCTTGGGAAGACTCGTTTTCAAAAGACCTATTATGTGTTGCATGGGATGTAAAACCAAACTCATTTACAGCAGTATGTTGCTTTACCTGCTAGATGGATGTTCTGATTTTTTGATTATGTAAATTGTCTGCCTGCGGTGTTGTTTACCAATATTTTCATCTAAGATGATTATTACTGTATTTTTGTGACATTAGTGTTAGATCAGATGAACTACCGTAAAAATTCGAATATAATACGCACAATTTTAACCAAAAATAGAGGTCTGGTAGCCAGGGTGCGTATAATACACGTAAACTAAAAAACGCATAGTTTTGTCGTGGGTTTTTCTCATCAAATAGTCATTAAATTGCATTACACGTAGCGGCCAACACGCCGTGCGTTGGGCAAACGATGTAGAACGGCGATCATTATCTCAAGGACAGTCAATTGAACAGACGTGGCGCCGTTGTTGGTGGTCCTTAAGCCCTGTTCACACTGCGTACGGCGCCCGCCGTATGTCGACGCATTCTGCACGCACGCGTGGACGTAAGGTGACGCATGTCGCCGTACATTGACGTGCGGCGATGTACGGCGCCGTACGTCGATGCAGGACACTGCAGATGCTAAAATTATATGCTACTTACCATTATTTATTACGTCGATGGCGCAACGCAACGCAACGACGGACGGCAACGCAACGTACGACGACGCAGTGTATGTGATTGCTGCCGTAGAAATCGATTACAATGTCGCCGTTTTAGTCTAGTCACCAACATTGTTGCAATAACACGGATGCGTACTGGGTGTGAGAGCACCACAAGTTCTTGGAAGCCCAGGCCATTAGCAGTAGCCTGGATGGATGGACGGTCGCCTGACGCCTGGCCTGGTGGGGTGGATGGAGCTCTGCTTTAATCACCCTGTCGTCTGCTGTTCTCCCTCTCTCCTTTACTACTCTCACGTTCCCCCTCTCCCCCTGCTGTGTTTGTACATAGGAATGAGCCTTGTGCAGGGGTGGTGGCAGTCTGCTGTATAACCCAGTGAACAAGTTTGTATCGGGTGGCATAGAACAGGTGCGTGTTATACAGATAAACTAACATTTTCCCACAGTTCTCCCCCTCAAAGTTTGGGGTGCGTATTGTACAAATGTGCGTATTATATTCGAATTTTTACGGTAAATATGGTTGTTGACATTCTAGATTTCAAACAGTTTGCGTGATTGGCGTTTTTATTTTCAGTACAAGAGGCCATCTGACAGCAGTTGATTACATGTTCAAGAAGTACATTGAGAAGTTGAGAACACATGACCCAGCATGTCCTCTGTGCCACCGACCATTTGATGAACAGACTGAAGTGGATGAACTCATTTCAGAGGCAAGAATGTTTTACATTTATTACAGCTTTTTGTTATATTGTGTAACTTTTGTTACGTGTGATTGCACTGGTAGCCACAAAATTGAATTGATTCTATGAACTGGATCTTCGCATTATTTTTCTGTTGTCGTGTTTCAGTTTTCTTATTATTGCTGGTAGGTCTTCTCAGTTCAGAGTTGATAGACTCATAAGGAAGCAAGCGTTAATGAACTATCCACTCGGTGTTGAGTAGACTAGTTTGTGGCACATGGATTACTGGTAGCATTATTGCTAAGGTATTGGCACTTTTACTTATATTCACTAGTAGAAATAGCTAATAAAAAATCTAAATATCTTCAGAATGATTTGTTTGTGACACATGTTATGTGATGTGGGCAACTGTGAGCTGTGGTTCCTGTTGCCTACAAATACGCTGCGCTGTGTTTGACACTTTGCAGTTGTCAATGTATCATTTTGTGTCTGCTGTGCTGTTAACACTGTTTGGCAGCATACACATTCAAGAGAAATTAAAGCCATCAGTTTGTGTGTATTACTTGTGACGTTGCTGTTGAGTAGATGGAAAGCAAGCTGAACATGGTGCCTGACAAGCTGGACCGTGTTACATCAGCAATTGATGATTCAAAGAGCGAGTATGAACGGCTGCTGAAACTGAAGCCAATCTACACCATTGTGAGTCATGTGTTCTCTAACCATCTAATAGCACTCTTATTTAACTGAATTGCATCTCTGCATCTGTACATTTTTGACTTGAGGTAAACGAAATCATAGTTAATTGGCCATGTTTGACAGTCGGACAAATTTCTAAGCAGAATGTAAAGTTATCTGTGATGTCTTTAGTTTACTCGCCACACTGCAGATGGTATCACCAACAGTGTGGCTGTTAAAGTGTGAAAGACACTGATTTGTAGAGTGCGATTACGTAATACCTCTAATGCGCTCATGTTTCGAATACCAGATACATCTTCAAGTCCCGCCTAAAATGCTCGGAGTCAACAGCTGGATTGCACAAATGATCAGGCAGTGAATTCCAGAGTGGTCCCCATGGCATGCTGATTTTTTCAAATACGTTTGGTGGCATTTTGTTTGGCTTAGCTGTGAGATTGCTGCTACATGGAAATCATTGTTCACTTTACTACATGTGATGTAGTCGGTGGCATTACTGTAGTTATCTATCTAGGCAGTGGGCATGTCCTCGTATATGTGTACTGTGTTTGATCAGCTTAAAGGACCATGCATTTTTGTTGCCATACCAACAGTTTAGAATTCATTGCCTGATCATCTGCGGGATCCAGCTGTTGACTCCGAACACTTTTGGTGGGACCTGAAGGCATGTCTGTTTGCCAGACATGTTAAATATTAGCGCATTGGAGGTGTTCACGTAATCATGCTTCACAAATCAACATTTACTTTTTTCTTTTCTGTAAGTAATATTGCAAGAGTTTTTCTATGTGGGAAGAATGGCAGTAGTTTAGACTTATGTGATAAAATTGGCATGCTGGTATAGTTCAGTACTCTATTAAAGGTGCTTATAGCATCACTGAACAAGTTTGTCTTGCGCTATCGTGATATAACCATTAAGCACGATAGTGGTGTATTGAGTGTCATTACTTGTTGTATTCAGGTGAAAGATTTGAAGGGGTCGGACATACCAACTTTGGAATCCAGCTTTCAGTCACTGAATGCTGATATACAGAAGCTTACTGCAGAAATTGCTGAGGTTCTCTTACATTATCATTCTTGTACATCACTTTTTGTTTCGGTTATTTTAACTTTTGCAGTGCTTCTGTGATTCTCTATCGACTGTTGTAATTCGTTTATGATATGCAATATGTCGTATTCCTCAGCAGTCAGCACAACAGAGTTATTCGTGGATAAAATGAAACTACTTCATTAACATATGACATATGTAATGACAGCTGCAGTGCCGAGTAACAGTGTTTTTCGCACTGTGTACAAATGTACGACCTTAATGTTGCATGGTGTAACAGTCTTGATAGGTGTTGTGAGAGCAGGGTGACCAAGTCACTACTTTTGTTGTGCTGGTATTTTCGGAACTACACAATGTTGTATTGCTAAAATAGCTAATATAAATCTGTGTCGTTGTCAGTGATGCCATATTCACTATGCAACTTGGACAAATGCACTACAATTGTGTGATGAGCTTGTGGTTGTAGTTTTAATGTCAGAATTTATAGCTCATATCGAGACTGGAATAGCTTTTAGTTGAGTATCGTTATGTTATGTTACTGGTTGCCAGCCTTGATGTGTACATGTTTTTAATTATTTTGATACTGTTGTCAGGAAGAGGAGCTGGTTGAGGCTGATAAGAATGATGAGTCACTGGCAAAGGCAATGCTATCAGATGCTACACAGATTGATCGACTCCAGACTGAACTTCACGACCTCAACCGCAGGATTGATGCTCAGTCATCCAAACTCTCGTCCGGTTTGTGCTGCGAATATTTCTATTGCTGCTGTTTGACAGCTTTTTAAAATTGTGTAATGTAATGTAAAGTAACAATTTGTATGGCTTATCATCACGAAAGCCTGCATATGGAGCACCGGTGCTTTTAGAAATTAGTGTAAGGTGATGGAATGGAGATGCCATGGTATGGGCAGAATTGCAGAGTCGCACACTATCGGAACCGCTTTTCTTATTTTTACAATTATGGTTTCTCTGTTGTTGCAGTATGTAATGCAGTGTATTATGTTAACAGTATGTGCAATAACTGTGCTGTTATCTTGCAGGCAGCGTGACACGTACACTGCAGGAAGTTCAAAATGAGAAGAGTGAACAACAGGAGGAAGTGTAAGTTTATGATAATTTTAACAGTAAAATAAACTCATTCTGTGACTCCGTGGTAGCTGTCTGTCATATAGCACATTGGTCTCGATCTGCGTAATTGCAGTGTGTCGGATTTCTTACCCAACCCGTGGGATACCTCAGTTACAACATGACTAAAATTTGCAAACAAATTTCCTCGCCTACCCAGCCATACGAAAAAATATCAGACATTTATTTCCTTTGCTCTTTCTCACTATCAAACTTCATAACCATTTAACCATCTATTTTAGTATTTTTTCATTTTTTAATTTCCTCCACATTTGTTTGATTGTATATATCTACTCATTGCATTGTATATTGCTGTTTATGTGTCTGTCATGACCATATTGTGCTATTTGGTCTTGTGACCACAAGAATGAATAAATACTACTACTACTACTACTATGTTGGATCACCATTCTGTGGATTGAGTGACATCAGCACTAGCTTGGTATTTAATCAGTCATTTGCATTAACTCAGCCTGGCCATCCCTCTGGGGTAGGCAAAATGAGTGCCAGTGAAAGCTGTGGAGTGAGCTCGCACACCACACAATGCACTAGTCCTGCAGTGGAAGATGGTGACTAGCTGAAGGTTGCAGAATGGAGATCAGCATCACTCTGTAGCCTTGTTGCGTGTCAGAGGACTTCACTTTTCTACTATGACTGTTATGCCAGTTGCCAAAGCAAGTCAGCAGTCATCACAGTCTGGATATCATGTATTGTTCTTCACTTTGTCGTCTCCATTTACTGTGAACTATTGTGTTGCAGTGTGAACAGTGATGAGCAAGGACCACAAGAAAACTGGCATCACAGTGACATTTTTATGGCATGCAAGTGTGCTGTGGCATTGAATTGTGTTATGCTCATTGCGTTTTTCAGTAATGCATTAACTTAACATGATTAAGTTGACAATTCTGATTATAAACTGGGAAAGATTGTGCCGTTGGTGCATTACTGGAGTGCTTGTTGTCATCAGTGAGGTGGTGACTCAGAAGTTGGAGCGCAAGCAGCACAAGCTGAACGAGCACGCAGAACGACTGCAGCGACTCAAGTCATCGCTGAACGAATTGCGGTCTGAGCGGCTGCAGATTGAGACTGATCTTCAGAGGCGTACTCGACTCGAAGAAACCAAGGACGAACTGATGAACTCAAATGAGACACTAGACAGTGAAATTCGTGTAGGTTCCTTGTTTCTCTGTCAGGTTATTAGATGGTCGTGTTCCTGATTGTAATTCACTGTGGCTGTTATTAAATATTACTGTTTTATGTCTGTGGAAGTTGTTGGTGAATATAGAAGACAAAGCTGTTGTATTACTGCAGTATTGCATTGTTTTTACATTTCACGTGATGTGTTGTGTATTCAGGTAGCCAGTGAACAAATCCGCCCTCTTCAGGTACAGTCATCTGCGTACATTTGTTATTGTCTTATATGGTCTTACATGTGAGCTAGGAACATGCTGGTGTTGACACTGTCCCACAATACATAGTAGCAGATGAATAGTATATAGCACATTTAATGATCACACGTTGCTACTTCTCACAATGTTGATCACTGGTCCAGTCAGTATTGGCCGTGACGTCATCATCTCATTGAGACACCGAGCTAGCCGGCTGGCCAGGCCGACACGTCAGCTGATCACACAACTCGGATGCGGTCCGAAGTACGTCAAGCCGCGAGGCTGCCGGGCCGGTCAACACGTTCAACAGCGACGCCTGCAAGCCCGCAACCAGACGACCATTGCCTGCGGCTCAGTGGGCGCCTGCGAGCCCGAGGCGAAACCGAAACTGATACCAGTCGTCGTCGGAAATCGGTCAACTGCGGGAATCCGACGGACGTTACATTCTCGAGTCATCGTCGATGTGATCCAAAGATCTGCTACTGCTGCGTCACCAAGCCCCAACCGAAGCGCTCTTCTGATATCGCCAACGTCTTCAACATGTTCGCCACCAGACAGCGATACAACGACACAAGTAACTTCACCTACATCTCCTCCGTCCATAGATCAATCATTCCTATCAGCTGCTTCTAGCTCTGACTTACAGTGTACATTCGATGAATCTGATGATAGCGTATGTGATATAACTAACTCTGTCTCTGTTAGACCTATACAAACTGTTGTTGGTAACCGTCGTTTGCTTAACAGCAGGTCTACCACACAACAAAAACCCAGCCGGATTTTGTCTACTTTCAATCTTACTCCTAGTTTCGTACCCAATATTTTTAATGCAAATGTACGTGGTGGTCTGTGTGCCAAGTTAGACCAGCTGACGACAGTTTTTGATCAGAACTCTGTCGGTATAGGATGTATTACTGAAACATGGCTGAAGCCCACTG
>Ga0209562_1000981_pt1 | contig 10514 bp, 4 predicted proteins | sample WorMetvacBELIZE2_FD_187399 | JGI IMG/M metagenome (GOLD analysis project Ga0209562, IMG submission 187399) | Marine gutless worms symbiont microbial communities from Max Planck institute for Marine Microbiology, Germany - Olavius vacuus BELIZE.2... | ecosystem: Host-associated > Annelida >...
AGGTTTCATGGCCAGTTTCGTACAAATGGTTGATTAGCGTTGATCTGATGTTTCTCTCCCGATAAATGTCATAAAGTACACCAACTAAGCACAACGGATGCACTGTGCTCTTCGCGGTAGCGGAGCTTCTTGTTGGACAAGTCAAGGCCCATGTGGTGCAGGTCTACACAAATGGGGCCTTGCCAAGTCACTGACATGCGACTGTGGCCAGCAGCAGACTCTGGGCCATGTCGTGGACGCGTGTCCACTGAGAAAGTTTGATGGCGGACTACCACTACTTCACGAAGCTGAAGATGATGCAGTCAGGTGGCTGGAGTCTATAGCGACTGCAGCATTTGCAAAATGAAATGACTCTCAGTATGTGCATAAGGCATAAGGCTTACGTTAGTGGCAGTGGAGGTACTAATAGAAATGAAGTTAGTTTCATTGATTAGTGCCAGTACACATATAGAACGACTCATTCGTCATAGCAGTGATAACTGGATCATTGTGCTGAACTTGATTAAGTTCTAACAACATTTACTGCAATTAGACGCCATAAGTTAGTTGGTTGCGTAGCACAATTGGCAGAACGTCGGTCTTTGGCCAGCGAACTGACCCTGTCCTGCGCTCGGCCTGCAGCTGACGGGTGACAGGTAAAACTGTGATCCATGCCTGAGCGCTTTAAGGTGGTTTGTATACCATGCAAGGCGCTATACAAGTGCTCAGCTTTATCAGATCACAAGTTGCTTTGATATGTTTATGTTCACTCTAATGCACCTGGGCCCTGGGGTCTTATTAGTAAAGGCTGTGCTACATGAGTCCACCCGACGGGCCGTCGCTTCAGCCTAACCCGACGGCCCGTCTGGTTGGCCCTTGTGGCAGTGATATTTGTCCTTCCAGCCAGTCAGCATCAGTAGCTGCATGCTTTGATGTTGATTGTTCTAGCAGTGTTATTTTGGCAGTGTGTTGTTTGTCACAGTGGATGTTATTTTGGCCATTGTCATCAATGTGTGCCACGTAATTGTATGTGTTTTAGGCATATCTCCACTCACGAGACATCATACATCGAGATCTCAATTCTCACAATTGCCTCATCAAAGAGGTAACACTAATAATGATGATGATAATGGTAATAAAATCGTTAATATTTAATAATAGTTAATAGTAATGGTGTCATTACTGTCTTGTAATTTTCGCAGAAGCAGCTTTCTATGCATGCTTGACTATGTGCATGTTATAAATTTTCTTCTTTTTATTACAGTAAAACTTTGTTAACACAGACTACTGGGGACCATCCAATGACGTCTTGGAGGCCTGTTCTGTGAACAACTTGCCCAAAGTCATTATGTGACATAGGAGTCATGATCTGTTGCTATACCCAGTGTGGAATCATGGATCACTGATCCACTTTGATTCATTTCAATTACGTGAGTAGATTATTGGACGGACGTCGCGCTGATATTCTGTGTCTAGGATGACACGGTGGTCGTGGCTGACTTTGGTCTGGCGCGGTCGGTCGCAGTCCGCAATCGCAGATCCTTCATGGAGGTAGAAAGCAAGCGCAGGATGTTTCGTCGTCACAAGTGTAAAACAATCGTCGGCAACCCGTACTGGATGGCACCGGAGATGCTGCACGGCTGCCAGTATGACGAGAAGGTGGACGTGTTCTCGTTTGGCATGATTGTCTGTGAGGTAAACACTCATTATGATAACGACGACCATGACTGAACGCGTCCACTTTATTGTAAAGTGTTCTTGCAGTCCTAGGATTTTTGACACTTTAATCATATTCGTTCATGATGATGATGATGATGACGATGACCATAATGATGATGATGATGACGATAGTTTTGACGATGTGCTCGTCAGATGGACTGTGTCACAACTTTCACTCGTCATCTCAAACCTAAACTCTTTACGGAGGTGTTGTCTGTGCATCTCGGTAATGTTAATTCACTTTTAGTCAGACTATAATTTCGCTTTTGTTTCTACTGTATTTTAATATATTTTACTGATGTTCAGCACTGCTGTCCAGTATTAGCCAGTTGCCTAAATTATGTAAACGGATAGAATATTGATGCATAGAATATTTAATTTTTATTCTGTGGGTGCGTTCTTTTAGCACGAGGTTACTGTCCGTGATATTCGCGGAAGAAAAGGTGCTCATTTTCCTTATTCTCTGTGAAAAATGCTAAAATAGTGCAACTCTGAGTCTAACCCTAATCCTAACCCAATTTCCAGAGCAGATAAATTGGAGTGGTATATTGTCAAATGGTACATTGTTTTCAACAAATCTGGTTCAATAAAAGAACGCACCCAAACGAGCATCCGAAATGGGCGCCAGCTGTCAACAAAACGAGCGCCGACCAATCATCTGTCAGGTCGCAGTGGCCTTGCATAAATTAGGCAACTAGCTAATTGTAAGTGGCAGTATACAAGTGTCATATTGTAAGTAAGTAAGTAAGAAGATTTCTAGTCAGCGCCCTTAACTTTCAGACACAGGGCGCCACGGACCAGCTAACCAAACATAAACGTTTTCATTGTCCGATAGTGATATCCGGTTGCCGAAGCTGTTCAGGCAGACTGAGATTGACTGTGGTGATGACTGCGATAATTTCCGTGGTTTATCTGATGAATGTAGAAAATCGCCAGGCAGTTCCCAACCCATAGACCAGTTCAGGTGACTTATGCCAGGCATCTGTTCGTAGGCTGCTATTAACTCTCCGCACAGTCACCATTTTTATGCACAGCCCCGGAGCTGAGAATTAGCTAGTTGCCTAATTTATGCATGGGCACTCCTAGAATATGTAATTTTTATTTTGTGAGTGTGTTCTTTTAGCAAGATGTTATAGTATGTGAAATTCGTGGAAGATAAGGTGCACGTTTAGTCGTTTTTGTCATTCTCAGTGAAAAATGCTAAAATAGTGCAACTCTGAGTGTCCTAACCCTAATTTTCAGAGCAGATTGATCAGATAAATCAGAGTGGTATTGTCGAATGGTACATTGTTTTAAAAAATCTGGTGCAATAAAAGAACGCACCCAAACGAGCACCGAAATGGGCATCAGCTGCCAACGAAATTAACTGATGCGCATTTCGGTGCATAAATTTGGCAACTAGCTAATAAGAAGAGTGCTTTGCCTCTGCTGCTGCATATATCTCGTTTAAGGCAAATATTGGCGTAATGATATGACAGTCTTGTGACACTTGTAGAAGAGTCATGTTGGTCTGTATTGTGATATTGCTGTACAGATATTGTGCTTTGTAGATAATTGGTCGGACAGACACTGACCCGGACTTTGTGCCTCGTACTTGGGTATTGTGATATTGCTGTACAGATATTGTGCTTTGTAGATAATTGGTCGGACAGACACTGACCCTGACTTTGTGCCTCGTACTTGGGTATTGTGATATTGCTGTACAGATATTGTGCTTTGTAGATAATTGGTCGGACAGACACTGACCCGGACTTTGTACCTCGTACTTGGGTATTGTGATATTGCTGTACAGATATTGTGCTTTGTAGATAATTGGTCGGACAGACACTGACCCGGACTTTGTACCTCGTACTTGGGTATTGTGATATTGCTGTACAGATATTGTGCTTTGTAGATAATTGGTCGGACAGACACAGACCCTGACTTTGTGCCTCGTACTTGGGTATTGTGATAATGCTGTACAGATATTGTGCTTTGTAGATAATTGGTCGGACAGACACTGACCCGGACTTTGTGCCTCGTACTCGGGACTTTGGACTGAACGTGGCTGCATTTCATGCCAAGTACGGAAGCGAGTGTCCGTCGCCATTTTTTGACATCGCTGTCACTTGCTGCAAGATCACTCCAGATGATCGGTTGGTTTGTCTTCATTTTGACCGTTTTATTCTTACAGTAAAATTCTTTTGTTCTTGGCAAAACGTTCTTTAGTTATTTAGTTGTTAGTAACTGCCTCGTAGTGTTTCCCATAGCAGTGATGTGACGAAACTGGTGGACTTTCAAAATTCGTCAAATGCGAATGCGAATAGACGCATTTATTTTATCAGATGGAACATAATGCACTGGGTTAGGTCAATTAAATGATTGTAATTTCCTAAAGTCAATTTCATATTAGTACAGTTTAACACATCACTGAGCAAAAATTCAGTAGCTGTAGTTTGTGTGTCAGGTTGAATTTGAGAAAAAAATGTTTGTCTGTGCTGTCTATCTCTCCTTGCATATGAAATCAGTCGAAGAACAAGGATTTTCCCATGAATTCGCATTCGACATCAGTGCGCTTAAAACGTTCATCGAATTTCGAATCTGCTGAAAATGTTCGAAGTTCGAACGTTGTCAAATTTGAATGCGAACTTTATCATTTTCAGTTGACGTTTGAATTGTCCGTAGTTGATAGGTTGTCTTAAGAAAGATGGTGGATTGTTGCATACCCATCGAGCGGCAGCAGCAAAGCTCGTCACTATTTTGTGTTATTTGCATCCAGGATTGTACATTGGGGGACACAGAAGCTGCGAGGGTGCACTTTTTTCTCAAAAAAGTTGACAACTTTTTTTAATCGTTGCCTTCCCACCGGCAGGTGGGTCCTTATATTTTTGGCATATATGAAGCCAACAGAACACTTCTGGTAGAGAAAACAGTTTTGCTTTACTGAATAAAGCAGGCCCTATGTCCAAACAAAGCCAGTTTTTTCTGTAAATAATCCACTTAATCAACGATTGGGTAGCCATGGCCCCCTGGCTACTCCCCTGACCACACCCAGCATGTCACGGCCACTGTACACTGTTGTATGTGTGGTGTCTTGTGCAGGCCGTCGTTTGAGGACCTGGATGAACGGTTATCCACCATGATGTACATATCAGTGACCAGTGAACGGTAGTTTCACGACATAGACTTAGCTTCAACTGATAGCTGTTAGGTAGTGTGGACGTCATTCGCAAGTTGCTCAAGTCTGCCTCCATTTGCCTGCAGAATTGTGTTGCTTGATGGTGATGATGTTGATGATGATGATGATGATGATGATGATGATGGTGATGGTGATGGTGATGACGATGACGATGACGATGACGATGACGATGACGATGGCGATGGCGATGGCGATGACGATGACGATGACGATGACGATGATGATGCTTGCCAGTTCTCATATCACTGCTGATTATGGTTGGCAATTTATGAAGTGAAGTTTGGAAGTTTGGAATTATTTATCACGCAAAATATTGGCTGCAACATGCCAAGTGTCAGTTTGCTGACAGAATTGATACAAGCTGTGGACAGAGTAGCAGAATTAGACAGAATAGTGTACTTAAAGCTGGACCGTTCGTTATTTCATCTTTGGTGAGACAGTTGTGTGAAAATTATCAAAGGTGTGCGCGAACGGGTTGTTGCTAGTTGTGAGCAGTTCATTATATATGTTGTTGTTTTGCTTGTGGGTTAATAGTAATTAGGGTTAATGGTAGGGTTGCACCAGATTTGATTTTTTTAGATCCATTCGGGCCAGATTTGACTGGATATGCATTTTGAAATCCGGCCAGGGACAGTGGCTGGAGCCAGATTTCATTGAAGCTACATAGATATGTTGACTAAAGAGCATTGCAGCAGTCAAAGGACTGCAATGTAAACAGCAACTGTTACTTGCATTCATAGAAATGACTATGCAGATGGGGAGCCTGCTGGACCTTCTTCATAAAGACCTAGGCACAAGTAATCCTGTGTACTATCAGGGTACGCGGGCAAAGAAGTTGAACTCGGTACTGGCATTGCCGACCCTGCACTTGCAACACCAATCGATCGATCCAGTCGACAAAGCATAATGAGATACATTTTTATGTTATTCTGCAGTGAGTTTTACAGCCAATAGTTGTGTGTTGACGCGAACCTGTCCTTTAAAATGTCCTTAAATTTGAAGATTAAGAATGCGTGCCATACCTGAGCGCCTTACAGGTGCGTTTATGACGAGGCACTATACAAATACACGTTTACCTTTACCTTTACCTGGAACATTTGCATAAAGCCGGTTTCATATTTGGTCGCCAAATCCTGACCGGGCTTGATGTGGCCAGATATGAAAAGCTGCCAGATTTTGGCTGGGGCCGAGTTTGGATACGGTATCTGGCGCAACCCTAGTAAAGAGTGATTTAACAGTGATAGTTTACTGCTGTGTTCAACTGCTGCACATACTGTTGTCCATTACTCTGCGTCTGTGAGTGTAGTCTTGTTGTTTACTTGTATACAGTGTTCCATAATCAAGGGAAGCCCCTAGCTTTCAGTAGCATAGTAATAAGGGTTAATAGTGATTTAGGGTTAACAGTGATAGTTTACTGCTGTGTTCAACTGCTGCACATACTGTTGTCCATTACTCTGCGTCTGTGAGTGTGACTTTGTTGCTTGTAGTCTTGCTGTTTACTTGTTCCATAATCAAGGGAAGCCCTAGCTTTCAACGGCATAGTGATAAGGGTTAATAGTGATTTAGGGTTAACAGTGATAGTTTACTGCTGTTGAGAACTGCTGCTGAGATTGTTGTTCGTTACTATAGGGTGACACGATAGGTTGTGACTCGTGAACGATTTCGATTTCAAATTTAAGCCTGTTATTAACAGTAACCAGCAATAATTTTATATCTCCTTGTAGATATATTCAATGAAATCGTTTGTGTAAAATTTCATAGCTGTAGCTATTAAACAGCATTTACAGTACTCATTTATATAACGCCACCGAAAAATAACGCAAAAACGTACAGAAAACGTTAACGTCAAGCGAGGTCGCTGTCCACTGACCACTGTGGGTGACGTCACTGTGTTGGCTCGTATAAATCAAGTTAAGTAACGGACCATTGTGATATTTTGCAAACATGATTGCATTAAATTTCCCTAAATGCTGATAGCAGCATAATAAATATTTAGTAGCTCTAACATAGTTAATTTGTCATTTAAAATCATTCACGACCTATCGTGTCACCCTATATATGTGTGTATGAGTGCGTTCGTTGCTCGTAGTCTTGTTGACTTGTATATTCCAGACTGATACGCAGCTGTATTAACTCTCTCTACATTCTCTCAGTTGTCTAATCATTTTTGACTTTGACTTCTCTTGTTACGTGAAGATCAAGTGGAACAACATTTGATCGGTTGATATAGATGGTGTTACAGTAATTCTAGGTTTACTTCATGGCAAGCAGGGGGTGTGTCATTACAGTGTGCATCGGCGCTGTGATGTCGTGTGCATGCTGCAGCAGTAATGGTTGTTTGTGTGTCAGCATTAAGACAACTATGCTCCCTTTAACATTTTGTACGAGTTAATCAGACCGACAGACATGCAAAATAGACAGTTATATAAAGTCAAAGATAAGAATATTGCATTCGCTAGCAGTGAAGTGAACCAAGAAGAATTAACGACTTGTTCTGTTTGTGTGACCACCCGCAAAGTGGCGTCGTATATAATTTTGGTCGTGTATGTCTGTCGGATGACAACTTTCGAAAGCCTCGATGTAGGAAGTTTATTTTCGCACATCCTGTATATCTCGAGGGGATATGAATCAAGTTCATATATGAAGGTTATCAGGTCAAGGTCACAGGAGCACAAAAGGTTGAAAATCCCTATTCCTGCAATGTAGAATTTCGATCAGCAATAACTCTAGTCTTATAACACATAGAGTCATGGAGTTTGTGTGTAGCATGGAGATTTTGACTACAAATGGTGTGACCTCCATCTTTGTCACATGACCGGAAGTGACCACGCGTGACTAAATGCACACATTCACGGGTGGTCGGCGTTAGATCAGAAGGCTGTCTTGTTTCAATAATGTACCTCTCTTGGTGATGATGAATTCACTGTACTGGTAGCATGAAACCATGTCACAGTTGAGGTGCCTTCATATGTCAGCTAAACCTGTGATACACCTGTATATTATAGACACGAACGCGTCTCGGAGACAGGAGTTTTTCCGTTGCTGGACCGTGTCTCTGGAACTCTCTGCTTGTTGCATTACGTGACAGAGGCATCTCACTTGCACAGTTTAAGAGACTTTTGAAAACATTTTGGTTTGTGTAGGGCTGCGGCGCATAGTGACTGTTGCTTTCCTGCGCGGTGTACAAATATTCTTACTTACTTACTTACATATAGAAAACCATTTTTCGGATTCCTGTATGTTATATGAATACAGTTGAGGGCTAGTTGATGGTGATGCTTATTAACTGACACCGCCTCTGAAGTTGTGGCCTTTGGCAGTATAGAAATGTGTGTATTATTATTATTATTATTATTATTATAACTCCAGTGCAGGCTGCTTGTGCTGGCATGTTTTTGTGGGAATAAGCTAGATTTTGGTTGGGTTGAGTCCTGTTGCTGCAGTGTGTATATAGTGCTTTTTGGTGCAATGCTGTTTTTTGTGTTTGAGCCATTTGAGTGATTGGCTGGAAGATTATCTCAAAGTGCCATATATTATAAGTAGGTAAGATTTTATTGTTTGATGGGCTATATAAATGTACAATATAGTAATAATAATAATAATAAATAATAATAATTAACTCTGCTCACCAGGTGTTACCTGTGTTACGCCGTTTGTCTTGTCACTTTATCTGCTTTCAACTATGTGTCATTTCTCTTAACTCGTGCCAAGAATATTTAAATTTGGCAACATTCAAAATGCCGTTTATTTGCCTGATAAAGAACTGAAAATATTGATATATGGAATACCTTTCTCTTTCTACAGAAGTTACACGTTTTCAAAAATAGTCTGGTTATTTCGCCCACCCTGTACACGCATGTGGAGTGTATGGTCATTCCAGTGTGCAGTTGTAACAGTGTTTCCAATGTACTTAATTAAGACTCAGAATACTTGTTCACTTTGTGTTCAAATGGCAGAGTGAAGCCACTCAGATATTGGCAGAAACAGTTGAAATTGTATGAAAATGTCAACATTCCTAGACATCAAGCGTGCTGCCATACGAGCTTGGCAACAAGCAAGCCAGCAGGTTTATGTAGTGGTATTGTATTATTGTACATGCCAGTTGCAGTGGGAATGCAGTGGTATAGCTGTTGGTTTATTGCATTATCAGTCATCAATATCATATTTGTCTGTTGTTGTTTTTGTTGTGTCTTGTTAAATTGTAATTAAGTGAAATGTTTATTTTGATAAGTTATGGTCTACTTACCAAGTTCTGTTGTTTGAAAATGTGCTTTTGTTGGTACAGCCTGTTGTTATTATGGAAAATATTGGTTTTAGCTCAAAGTGGTCAATTGCTAATAGAGTTTTTTTATCAGTGAACCTGCAATTTGTTTACAGTTGAAACCAGTGAGTGCATTCGGTTGATTACAAGTGCCAATGTAATGTTATATAATGCCAGAATGCAATGTTGGTTGTCAGTGTTGTCTGCAGTGTCTGCAGTTTGACTGCACATAAATTTTAATACCTTACATGTTGTTGCTGTGGCAGTGCTTTTATTTACATTTTGTACTTTTATAATGTTCTGCTACAGAGCTCGTATAGTTTTATAACTGTTAATGTTTTGCTTGTATATCTGTGCCTGTGCTTTTTTCCACTTGGTATGAGAATAAAGTGACTTTAGTTTTTCAGTTTTGTTGAATTATCATAAAATTTATTTAAGTATGTTGGCTGTAATACAAGATTTACTGTATTGCGGCAGTATCATTGTAAGTAGCACTGAAAGTGATGATTAGTTAATATTAACACATCAGCTGATTTTTAAATTATTAATTGTTAGTTAATTTTAGAATATTGGATTAATTTTGTTCTTGTCCCTAAGTCCCCAAAGGGTGACTCAAAAATGCAAAGTGTCCAACATTTGAACAATAAGCTGCGATAACTCCGAAACGGTATGAGGTAGGCTGTCAGTTACTATTAATCACTAATAGGAAGTCGCATACGGGCTTTCGATTGGTACCGACCTCGATGACCTTGAATGACCTTAAACGGCGTAATAGCTCTTATTTGGCATTTTTCACCGAATTTTGTTGCTTTGCTGGCTAATTACGTCACAGTGGTAGTAGTAGTAGTAGTAGTAGAACGTACAGATTAACGTGGCATAAGCTACAGTAGCTTCTAGGACACGGTACACAAATTACAAAGAGAAAAATTAAACTGATGGAAAGGATTTGGTAACAGTGGTTGAATATAGACCTATATTGTTCGTAAATATTGTCTCCCGGTCCAGTCTTCTACTTTTGGCCATAACTAACCCACCCTGCATCCTGGTCCCTTTGCGATAGCCGAGCATCATGTTTTGTATGCCTTGGCTTCATCAAATATTATATACCGGGTAACCAATTTTCAAAATTATTTCACTGTCCGAATCAGGAGAAAACTCGTTTCTGCACGAAATTTTTTCAGTTGATTCTCAAGAAAATCTTTAAAACTGTTGCCACCATATGTCAGATTTTAAGGCTAAAATACACCAAAATCCAATTTCGGCTGGGGCTCCGCCCCAGACGTCGCTGGGGGAGCTTACAGCTCTCCTCAAATCCCCTAGCTGGATTTAAGGGGACCTACTTCTAAGGGGAGGAGAAGTAAGGGAAAGGGAATGCAG
>Ga0209562_1000982_pt1 | contig 10513 bp, 3 predicted proteins | sample WorMetvacBELIZE2_FD_187399 | JGI IMG/M metagenome (GOLD analysis project Ga0209562, IMG submission 187399) | Marine gutless worms symbiont microbial communities from Max Planck institute for Marine Microbiology, Germany - Olavius vacuus BELIZE.2... | ecosystem: Host-associated > Annelida >...
ATACTTACACTATAGTTAGCAGGGTAATAGACTTTTTTTAGTTTTACATAATTATTTTTGGTATCTAGGGTTTTGTATGCAAATTTCACGAAAGTTTTAATGAAATTTTTAGAGAAATTTTCACTATAAACAATTAACCGGCCATCAGCAGAGACTCCTTCAGACGTTCATTGAAGACGTTTTTATTTTCAGCTTACTTGTGTACATTACCAAAGATGAACTTTACAGGCCAAGACTTTCAAAAGTTATAGCATCACAACCAGACAGACACACAGACAGATGCGTCCGAACGCATTACCACACGGCATTCGCGCGGGCTAAAAATGTACGTCCAGTCCCCATCCACAGGGGTTAAAGTGTAATTTCCAAGATGGGGGAACTGTTCAGCTTTCCGGGCCCCCAGTTCGTTCCCGGGGCCCCGTTCATTTCCTGGGCTCACGTTTCAATAATGGGCTCTCAAATTATCAATGACTGATTGAATGTATTAAGCATGATGTCATACTGTTTTTTTCAATTTTGTAAAAAAAACATTCGACATTGTAAATTTATGATCATAAAAATGTGAAATTTGAATGACTTATTAGCTATAGGAATGGACTACTATAGCGAAGGTTGCTAACTTGCTGGGCCCAGGAACGTATACGTTCCGGCTGTGAAATACAATAATTTTGCAGCCAGAACGCCCCATAGGCTTAAATTTTGGGCCCCGGAATGGCGTTCCGGTGCGTTCCGGCTTACTTTAACCCCTGCCCATCCAACCGTTATTCTGAAACCATGCTGTCGCCTGTATTTATGCGGCAGTTCTGATTGCGTGCCGGTGTGTATAGAGACGCTTGCGTGGACCGAGCGAGGGAACAGCGTTCTTCAGGAGCTGACGTGTTCTCAGCTGTCAGACAGCGTGCGCAACCAGCAGGTGCGCGTTCAACAACCGCTCGACGTCACCGGAACATGGATCTCCACACGGTAATATAGCGTCACGTCACTCTCTTTCACGCACCGGGTGAACAGTAAACTGACTACGAAATTTGGTACAAATAAAATGAAAACGTCGCTCTATCGTTCGTACGGTGTGAAATGCTTATAGGAATGACCCCGTTCAAGGAAATCGTAAAAATCTTATGGTACATGGTGTATTGGTGTAGCAAGAGCTCAGCTGTTGCTGAAATGGCTGCACAATGTGACACAAGTCTAATTTTCGCTTTCGAGTGGGGGTACCTCTCTAGCGCATTGTTTCTCAGTATTTTAGAATGTCGCCATGATCATATGTTGCTGAAAACTAGATTTTTTGGCCTACTACTACTACTACTACTACTAAAAGATTTATATAGCGCACTGGGTCACATAAAACACGAATCGGAGCGCTGCGATGGCGCTGAACAGGCGTAAGTAGATGCAAACAGTTCAAATTTAAGTCTACGTTTAAAGCTAGCAAAACTGTCAGCAGACGTTTTTGTCGCAGACGGTATTGGTCCATAACTTTAACCACTTTGACGTAACTGGCCCCAAAGGTGAATAACGCAAAATACCGGCCATTACGCGGTTCAGGGTCATTCATGGTAACTACTTTCGGCACCGATCGAAAGCCACTTTCTATGTGTCAATAATACTGTCTCACACCGTTTCCAATATATAGCTGATTTTTTGTCGAATTTTCGCTGTAGAGAGGGGGTGTTTGTCTTTAACGCACTCGTTTGGGGTGGACCCCTAACTTGAAGACTGTGAAATTTTGCCTAAAGAAATTAGAAACATCCCTTTATCATACGGTGTTAAGTTTATTACGATATCTTGAACCACTGAGGCGCGACTCACGAGTGTGACAGACAGATGGACGGATGGACAGACGGACAAACATGCAGATAGCAAACATCGCTCTTATACGTTGGCGGCCAAAATACGTATTCAACTTCAAGTACGTAGGCCTACTGTAAGCTTATGTAGAATTTAGCCATATCTCTGGTTCCAACGATATACTTAGGTTCCTAACGTACGTGCATGAACTGTCGATCGGGCGCATCGTTTCTCTCGGCGTGCACTTGTGTAAAGCAACGCTCGAGTAATTAGACGCATCCTATTGATGATACTGACGAATGCATGGTGACTGCCAGTCTTATCCTGTATTAGACCATGATTAGACGAACGAGCGAGTGAATGAATGCGCCAGCCAGTGACGCACAAGTTGGTTAACGATGTCGCCAGCGGAGATTTGTGGAAACTTGATATCGACGACGACTGTACGGTGATGATGAAGATTTGCGAGACGGCGCGAAATGTCAACAAGACTTCACCAGGAGGTCGACGCCAGACCAGACGTGGGGTCCAGCCGCGTGGATTATGGGTCGAGTAATTGGGCGAGCAGTCGGCGGGAGACGAGACTGGCTACAAAGGTCGGACAGTTCATGATTGTGCGACATGTAGGGGAATTGTAAACATTGCCAGAAAACGGCATGGTGTAACAAGTAGTGCACAGTGCACACGCATGCATCGCTCAACCATGCAGCTCTTTCCCCCGATGTATAACAACCACAAAGTGAAGAATATGCCCCAGACGCCACGCTACCCGTCTAAAGTCGAGTCCCTGTCGACTGCAGACTCTATCCAGTCAGCTGTTCTTCGAGCGCAGTAGGCGGCTGCTCAACGGGACGAGTGGCTCGGGTGGCGGCAGGAATCTGGAAGAAAGAAGTCCCGTAGTGAGATAACACGTCGAATGGGCCGCGATCTTCGCTGGCGCTCTGTCGGGGTGTAGTGGTTCTGTTTTATCGCACCTGGCTTCAGCAGCAAGTCGACATTATTATGTACTTTACGAGCGACAAGTTAGTCAAAAATGATGTGCGGCCCTGGTGTTGTCCTGCTGTCTTCGACCACTAATCAATTCCATTTCCAGTCCTGCTTTATGTGCAACACCTACGATAGCATCAAGTGTGAGTATACGTACAGGGACATATAATGCTGTTTATGTTCGTGCCGGTTTTGCTTATGATGCACAGTAGCTTTTGTTTGTTTATTTGTACCGCTGTCACTTTACAAATACACACTCTCTTTATTTTTTACCTCGATGATGAATGACTCCAAATTAACGTTCAAACGCACATTTAAGGTTTCAAAGACCTTAAATGAATTTCTGTGGATAGTTCTAATAATAGCGCATATATGCTGTACTTTTACAATTACAATTGCTGAAACTATGCTACAAACACAACAAGATGATGTTTTGCCGCAGTTGACTAATACGAGTAAAACGGACAGAATCGCCATGACATACCGCGCAGTGGAGTAGCGTCGCTCCATAAAAATCTCACTTATAAGCCGCGATATAAGTGCGATGCGTTTTGTTTTAGTTTTTACCACTTCATCTTTTTATTTTGATAAAGTACAGTATGCTAGAGCTGGCTTCTATCTGGAAGGAAGTTAATCGTCATATCGTATCGTACGTCGTGGACGAAGCTATTTGTCGCATGAACAATTTTTTGCGAAGTATTCGGTGATCCGCGCTAATAGCTGTTATATCAGAGTTTGCACGAACGTGCAACAACAACGGGAGCAAGCAGTACATGCACCAATGATCGACATCTGGTATGTTTAAAAGGCATTCGAGTTGGTTCAGATGCGCTAATGGATCGAAACAGACCTTATTGCATCCTGTTTTTTTCCGCAGCAACTGAACATGAAGTAGCTGCAGTCGTGGCACTTTTTACGAGCAAAATAACAGGTTTATCATTGCAGTAGCCGGTGTGTGTATAGGTATGTAGCAGAAATTATAATCGGTATTTTACCTATAAAAACAGGAAGCTCGTCTGTCGCACGTGCGTCGTGTGTTCTGTGTGGCCTATAACGAGATTAAAAGGCAATGAAGATATTTTATCAGTTGCACAAATAATGCCTATGTGATAAGCTTCAATCACAAATCTGCTCATCCGGCCGGGCTCCGTCCGTGTGCAATGTATGATTATCACGGATCCGCCGCGTCTGTCTATACCACCGCTGCCTAATTAATTGATACCCAACAGACTGAGATGAGACTGAGAGTTCGTCGTTTGCTTTCTAGCACATGAAGAAAGAAGCACGTATTAAACAGAACATTGCAGCAGAAATTCAACTGCGGCGAACTGCGCTAAGTAGGCCTGTTTGAGAGTGACATGAACGCAAACCATGCACGAACGAGAAAGAGATGTATACACGCCGGTATGCATCACAATGATGACGTCAACCGCTACATGCTCTGAGCCTCGGAGTGGCATACGCTCTAATTTTTTCGAAAATGCACAGAATATTAAGTAGACATCGTAGACATTCAGCGTTTCATCTGCAGTAGCAGAACTAGGCTACTTCTGTGGCCGTTTTCCGTCTAAAGTTAAGTGCAATTTTAGACGGAAAATGGCCATTTTGCGATTTTGAGCCCTCTTTGGAGCTTGGGGGCAACGTACAATGTTCATCTTAGGCTCGCGTAGTGACTTCCTATTAGTGTTAATTGAACTTTTTTCGCTAGGTATTACGGCTGAGGAGCTACAAGCGAATATCGATTGAAAACCGGCGTTTTCGTTCCAAATGGGCCAGTTTGGCCCAAAATTTCAAGTAGAAGGGGTCGCCCCATCAGTCATTTTCTTTGTCAGAAAACTAGGATGAATGATCTTTGACGTTGTATAAAAATGTAGGCACAAAAGTTTCTTTCGTTCTGTTACAATCCACGTGATTGACAGACAAACAGACAGACTGGCAGTCGCACGGTAAAAAACACAGACAAGAATCTTCATATTTACCGAGCATGCCAATGACTGGCGTTGTTAGTTTGACAAAATGTCAACGGAACAGATGTTACGCCATCATGGTTGCATGAATGACTTACGAAATGCTGGCGAGTATGTGGTTTTAAAAAACACAAAAAAAACTCATCAGGCGATGAGATAGCGAAGGTGAACTTTCTTTACGACGACATAGTACACGCACTAAAAATTGACACGTGCATAAATTCTACCAGTAACCACCACAGATCGACGAGGTTATGTGTTGGAACACAAGTTTACCAAATTCAGTGAAATAACGCAATGTAACGGCCATTACGCCGTTCAGGGTCATTCAAGGTCACTGATTTTGATACCAATCGAAAGCTCATAATATTATACGACTTCCTATTAGTGATTAATACTAACTTACCTCCTATCTTACACCGTTTCTAAGTTATGGCTGATTATCGGTCAAATTTTCGCTAGCGAGAGGGGAGTGCCTCACTTTAACGCTCTCGCTGGGGGTGATCTCCGCCAATATCGCCATAAATGATATATCGATAAAAACCAGATTCTTTGGCCTACATTTCCGCTGCAGAAAGTATCGGTGTATCTTCAACCAGTTTGCATAATCCGCCCCGAAAGGTACCAAATTCGGTGAAATTACGCGGCTGTTAGGGCTATTACGCCGTTCGAAGTCATCCAAGGTCACCGAATTTGGTACCAATCGAATGCTCTTATGCAATTGTATACCAACTTGCACCGTTTCCGTGCTGATATAGCGTTCGATAGGTCAAAATCGCTATATTCGGCTACCCCTCTTGTGTTTAACTCCCCCGACCGAGGGTTCCCCTGGGACGATCTCCGTAAAATCTTACCTGGCTGTCAACAGATGGCCAACGTACCAAGCGGCGTAGAAATATTGCGGAAAATTTCAATCGCCTCAGTAAGTGCACGAACGTTACAGACAGACGACAGACAGACAGACGGACGGACGGGCGATGACATATAGAGACGTTCGCTAAAGACTTCCTGACATATCCAAATCCGAGTCCAAATCCAAGACCTGCTAAAACGGACTCGAGTTTTACAACACTGTCGTGTGCGAAGTTTAGTTTTAGATTTCATTAGACATACGATTTACACATGTTAAAAACACTAGTCTAATTCCGAAATAACAATTAATTAGCTGAAATCGTGTGTGACTAATGAAAAGTTTTGCGTAATGAAGTGTTAGATCAATTGTAGCTATCGAAACTTGAAATTAGTATATTAGTAACACTAATAATCGAAACAGACAAGTGTAGAAAAATAATTTACACGTATGAATCATGTTTACTTTGACACTAAAATGCTGCCCGGGAAATTGACGGAGTCACGTTGTTAAACTGTTGATCGTGTCGGGCAGCGCAGTGAGCTGAAGTCGGCTCAGTGTTCATGGAAGCTTGAGTTGTGTAATAATGTCTTGAGCCGTCGTCGGAGGGTGGCGAGTGGCGGTGCGGTCTGAACGGGTAGGGACATTTGCCCTTGAATGTTCCCCTTCCCTGGGACGAATTCAAACTGGCTCCCACTACTTAAATTTACACGTAAAAACTGGCTATCCATGTGCCTATTCTTGACCCTAACCCCAAATTTATAGCACTAGCGAGTTTTTTAACGTTTGGTGACACACTCACCTTTCATAATCATGTTGATGTTGTAGTTGAAAAGACTGCCAGATCTTTCTCTGCCATAAAGACCGAGTGCACGGTCTCGATGGAAATGCACTATGGGATGTAACCCGAGCCACTGTGGTTGCACCGCTGTTGTACGCCAGCCCTGCAGCTTGGTGGGGGTTCCTTAAAGCAGACGAATGAAGCCGTCTTCAGGCTGTGGTCAAAAGGGCTCAACGGTATGGGTACCTCTTCAGTCCCCACCCCATTCAAAACCCTGGATGAGTTGAGACGGAGTTAGATGAAACGCTCTTTCATTCACCCAGATCAGCCCCCTCCATGTACTTTTTACCGGCTCTTACCGCGACCCAAAGACACAGGCCACAAGCTTCGTCATACTGCAGAGAGCCCACAACCTAACACTTCCTTCCGACGTTAGCTCAACCGCCAAGCAGAATTTTATTCCTAAAATGTTATTCACTGCAGCTATGTACTGATCAGTATTACATTGCAAACGATAACGTGTATGTTTTGCACATTTCATATATTATTATTTGTTATGCTGTAACGCAAGTGCGTTTCTCTCTTGTGCAATAAAGAATTACATGTAGTTACTTGCGTTTAACGGGGGAAGTATCCGAGAGTAAACATCAAGGGGAGGAATGTCCAGAGCCCATCTGTGAACAGATGCAGGGTGACTATTCCACGCTGTTATGCACTTAATGAGTCTTGTCGCTGTTCAGCTGGACCGGTAACGACGCTACGGCTTCATCAGAAGATTGTGACTGACACACATACCCGGCTGCTGCTGCTGCTACTGAAGGCGCCAGTAAAGTAATGAAGATGAAAGAAAACGCCGCCGCATGAGTGTACATGTATGAGCGTCAACGTGATATCGTGCGTCATATATGACAGGCTTCACTCATTACGTTTGGACGAATGAATGTTCGTAAAACTCGGTGATTATATGTCCGTAATGGCTTGGCCTCACAATGGCACGTAATGACCGATATTTTCATGGTGCATAGTGGACGGCGCCACTGCAGGACTGCATGTTAAACTTTACCCAGAGATTGGACAGGTGTCACCATTTCACCACTATATGATATTGACCCGGTTAAGTGTAAGTAATTCTACAGCGGTAGCATCTTTAGAAATTCAGTAACGATGGAGGGCCAAAACAAGGTCTGAAGAAAGGGGGCAGAGACTCGACGGGAGTCTGGGGCCAAAGGACCCCGAAAGCTGAAGACCAACACGTAAAAAGAGTGCTGATAATCTATTTTATGCGAATGGGTAGTCTACGAATTTCACACGAGCCAGGTTTAGATGGAAACGGCTGCATATACGGATCAAGAAACTACGATAATAATCATTATTGAAGATTACCCCTTACGGGCTGTTAGCTACTAGGTTCGGGCTGGGCCCTGCGGTTTGAAGAGTGGTCGTTAAGGAGTTAGCACTTGGGGCCAAATGCTCCACCCCCGCAATCATTCTAAAGTTAATCAGTATAATTATTTAAAGAAGCATTTGATGTCTAAAATCATGTAAACGAGCATCCCTTTCTTAATTTGCCACATCAGTATTGTTCTTGCTACTTCTAAACTCTGTCAAGTCATAAGTATTAAAAAGCAGATATGACGCTCAGATGGTGCCAACCGGGCGGCATCCGGGGAGGCGTGGTTAACACAAACAAACAAATACAGACAGCTTTTGACCAGTAGCTGTACTATTAGCTCAGCCATCTGAGCTAATGAATCATATGTCGTCGCAGTCAGGCAAGATTTAGGTCGCTGTATGCCAAATTGACTGTATGAGCAATAGCAATTTAATAATGACGATGTGATGCTAACAATACTGGTACAGTGTATAGTCTATAAGGCACTCGGCTATGTATAGCAACAGTTACAGTAGCCGCAATCTAGTCAGCGATGCAGTGGACTATAAAGATGTTCCTTTGCTAAGATTGAGCGCAGCCCTGTCGCCGCCTTCTACCGGGAGTCGAAATTGCCGCTGACGAAACCAATTTAACGGCGATTACATGCTGGCGAGCAGGTCTAGACACTTAACTGCAGAGAAGCACACCGGCGTGATGATGGTAAAGCGCGCACCTGCTGACCAGTGGCGCCGCCTGGCGAGAGGATGATTATCCACGCGTCGTCATTTAGCGGCGATAGACTGTCCAGGCAAATGGACGAAGATAACGACGTTGAAGACATGCGAGCGACTGAGTTACTCGTCACGAGCTGTACAGTACTGTAAGACTATCTTGGGTCATCGTCGCCGCGGCACGGCCCTCGAGCGACGTACAAGCCTCGACAATTAACCGATAGGATTATGTGAAAAAGTAGGAACTCACAGCTTTTCAATTGCGACGTTTTGGGACTAGCGTCGTCTGCATGCAACTGCGTCTCGTGTTACACTCAGGCTAATAACAGCAGATAGGCCTGATTACGCTGTGTCCTTGGAAAGCACAAACACTGCACGATGTCATCCTGAGAGTCTCAAAGTCAATAGCCAAGGTCAAATGTTCACATTTATTCGACTTATAGAACCAACTATGGTTCATTACTGTGTAAAATTGCATCGAAATCTGGAGAGTAGTTTTCAAGTGACAATATTTAATAAAAAAATACTACAGTAGGACAAATATCACAACAACCTAATCATTAAGTTCACCATTACATCATGTATTCATAGAATCAATTTATGATCAGTCATTTTTCAGTTTTTTTTTCCACGGACACACAAACACACGAACAGACGCCAGTATAAACAACATCTGCCACACTGCGAAAATATTTTTGCAATTCGAACGACTTTTAAAGGCATTTCTGTTTGGCGAGACTGCAGCGGGTTATAGGGACTTTTTGTTTATACTATGCGCCGTGTATAAATTGACTTACTGACTCACTCACCTGCTTCGCCAGCATGGTTGGCTCGCTGGTAACAATAAAAGTCGAAATATCTGATCTTAACGTTTCACTTTAAATAGCTACAATTGATGGCAGCAGGCATGAAGCAAGCAGTCGTCTCTATGCGGGTTCCCTAGCTCTATGCGCCAAATGCGTAATCGGCTGGAATAAACGTTTATTTAGACAACGTTTGATGATGGCTATATAGATGTTGACTTTCGCATTTCAGGCAGTATGACATGACATCAAAGCTAGTTCCCTCTGCACCTCACTATTAAACGCTATATTTTTGGCCTCCTCAGTTAGATGAAGCTCTCTCTATAGTTTAGTGAGGGGTAGAGCGCATGCGCATTACGTTATACATTATCGCTATCGTATCGTGTCAGAGACGTCGCCGATCTTCTCTGAGTGAGTCGCGTTGCTGATGACATCAATTCAGGGACACCAATAAGGCGAACAGTCGTCGACAGATCGCCCAGAGCGCTGCGTGACAGTCGCTAACGTGACACCGATAACGCTGTCGCTGAAAAGCAATAATAACTTCCTTCCTTCCCGCTATTATCGCAATCGGCTTAAATTCTCTGCGATAACGTTGCTAATGCAAATACGCAGGTGTTCACCAAACCTACACTTTCCTCCTCCGCAAAATTTTTTTCTTTTTCAGCTTGCACGTTTTTTTCTCGAAGCAATACTGTAGCGAATCGGTGGACCATCGTCGGTTATTGTGGCCATACCAATCAACTGACGATATAGTACAGCAATATGAATTCATTTTACCGCGCAATATCAAGTGTACAGTGTGAGTCAAAAAAAGTAGCGCCCCTAAAACTTTTTGCGATATTTTCACTCACGTTAAGTATATTTCCATGAAATTTTGCCAGCATGTTGTTAGTTCATATCTACACATATTTACCAATTTTGGTCAATTTATCTTAATATTTAACAAAATGGCATTAATTTTTCTAGGAGTACCCATCGTTTTAACGTTTTCAGTTTCACATTAAATCAAGTCAAAGTGCCCTAACTTCATCGCCAATAATGAATCTCAATCTCAATCCACTGGATTATCAGGCTTGAGAGAAATGCTGGAGTCATTACAAGCTGCAACTGAAGCTAAAAACAGTTCCCAAGTTTACAGATGCACTTTAGCTGATTTGGTCTGCCTTGCTGGAGAAAGCCATTGACAACGCTGTGAAAGACAACCGCAATTGACTGCAGGCATGTGCCAGAC
>Ga0209562_1000983_pt1 | contig 10507 bp, 7 predicted proteins | sample WorMetvacBELIZE2_FD_187399 | JGI IMG/M metagenome (GOLD analysis project Ga0209562, IMG submission 187399) | Marine gutless worms symbiont microbial communities from Max Planck institute for Marine Microbiology, Germany - Olavius vacuus BELIZE.2... | ecosystem: Host-associated > Annelida >...
GTCTCCGATAAATGTCATAAAGTACACTAACTAAGCACGACGGACGCGCTGTGCTCTTCGCGGTAGCGGAGCTTCTTGTTATTCTGTTAATATCATAGGCATAGATCTGGCTGAAATTCTGGGGGGACGCATGGTGAGCGCCGAAGTTGAGTCGGTGTGGAGTGGGGTGGGGTATGGTGAGGGGTGTCCCCTCCTATATGTCCTATATGACAAAAATCTGAGGGGGACAATTTGCATTAGCATCGCCCTTATGCCAAATTCTGGGGGGGACTTGTCCCCCGCGTCTCCCCCGTGATCTACGCCCATGGTTAATATGCATTAGTTAGCTAGCAGTGCATATCTGGCATTACACTGTTGAAATGCATACTGTTATCTTGGTCAGTGCTGTCGTAATATTGGAAAGTGACATATAAATAAATGGAAACTGTGTGTAGTCTGGTCTGTCTTAGGGCTGCAGATTTTAACGATTAATTAAGCGATTAATCGTTAAAAAAACTTTTAACGATTAAAATTGTTTTTAAAGATTAATCGACTGTGTTGTGTTATTTGCTTATTTTTTATGTTATTTCACTGGACACTTTTTTCCATAATAATGTAAATCAAAGACGGCAACACTGAAGTCAAAAGATGATAGCAGAGCTAAACATCAGGCCATTTCAGGCCGTTTTGAGTGATTATTCTGGCTTTAGCTGGCTCAAAAAGGTAGTGTTTCATCTGTGGAGAACGACTGTTGCATGACTTGTCATAAAGCCTTCGCATATCACAGATCTAACACTTCGTTAATTTATGACTTGCAACCGATCTATGCGTTTTTATTTTTTAACTAAAATTAACTATTACCATAATTAATCGTTAATTTTCAAAAAATTAACTGTTAAAATAATTTTAATCTTTACCAGCCCTAGTCTGTCTGTAATGGGGTGGTCTCATGCCTAGCAGACTAGTAAAAATATATCTGTGCACTGTTGCATAATTTGTTTTTGCTCACAGGTGGCAAAGACGGAGCTGCAGAATACTTGTAATGGCACAGCTCAAGCCACTGTCAATAACGAGGAAGCTGACAATTCACAGATTACTACAGTTATAGATGGACATAGTGAAAGTGATGTCCAAAGAAATGAACAGTTGGACAGAGGAGTACTGGTAACCTCACCTCGTGATGTGAACTCATTAGTTGTGGTTAGTCCAGCCAAGGTGTTGATTGTGGAAGCAAACGCTGTGCTGGATGATGATAGGTATAGGGACAGCAGTCAAATTGAAACTGTTGATGTAAATACCAAGACTGATAAGTCGAGTCAAGGCGGACTTTCTGAAAGTGATCGGAAGGTGGAAGGTTGTCGTGAGGCTGGTGAAGTCCGTTGTTTGCCAACACCAGAAGTCGCTGAGATTAATGAGAGCTGTGGAGCAACTGTGAACAGTGAGTGTACAGCTACACACATGTGTGAAGACATGTGCCAGGATCCCTGCAGCTGTTCGACTCCAAAATCCGAGAGCCCAGAACTAGAAGATTCAGTAAAGGAAAACAGAGGCTGTGCCTTGTCAGGCATGGAGAAAGCCACTGTTGAAATATCTTCTTCAAAAGATTTGCCCGTTGTTGACTTACATAGTTCGCAAAGTCTAAGACCTCTGGGTTCACCTGATCTGCCAGAAGCTGAGGCCAAGTGTGCTGTTGGTAAAAAAGGTTCTCAAGAAACATCAGCAAGTGGTGACCATAGTGTGCTAGTTGTTAGAGGTTCTGGCGAGACAGCCGAGTTACAATCAGTCATCAGTATAACGTTTGAGAGTCCACTACAGCAAGATTCAGTAACGGTATCTGGTGTTTTTGCCGTGTCAGGCCCAGAAAAACCCACTATTGAAATGCCTTCTTTAAAAGACCTCCCTGATGTTGTTGACTTGCATAGTTCACCAAGTCCAAGATTTTTGGATTCACTGGGACTGCAAAAGTGTGTTGTTGCAGAAAAGTGTTGTGCAGAAACACTGGCAAATGGTGACCCCAGCATAAGCGTTGTCAGAGGGTCCAAAGACATGACAGAGTCACCATCAGTCGTCAGGGTAACGACCGAGAGCTTTGAACAACCAGATTCAGTAATGGAAACTGATTGTGCTTTGCCAAGTCCAGAGAAAGCCACCATTGAAACGTCTGTTAACACCGAATGCTGTCAGACTGATGAGTGTCCAGTGGAGACCTCTGTGGTAATGGTCGATGCCCAGAATTCACCAGTTCATTTTCAGACAACTAGCACTGTAGGCTGTTCTCCAGTACATTTACCTGCTACAGTTGCTGAAGTGTCGCGTAGTGACGCCCAGTTGACGGAAACTGTTGAATGTTCTGTACAGACTTCTCCACATGTGGTTGACAGTGGCTGCTCACCAATACATCATGTAATGACACATAGTATTGGCTGTTCACCGGTTGAGGTCGAAACTAGAAGTGTAATAACATCACCGATGCTGCTGCCAACTGTCGGATGTTCAGTGCAGACTGAGCAATTGTTGATTGATGCCCAGTGCTCGCCGATGGTTCTGCCACTTTGTGTAGAAGCTATAACCCCACATCAGCAGTGGGTAACTAAACACAGCATGGCTTCTACAGACAGACGTCAGAGTCAAACAGTGGATGATAGCACATCTCCTAGTGTCCCACAGATTGATCAGCACGCAGCTTGCGGTGAACCACTGTGTCGGAAACTGTCCAGTGTTTCTTCCGCTGTTGAATCAGAATCAAGTTATGCAACTCCGTCAGGCATGGCTTGCAGTAATGAAGACCCGATGCAGGTAGCTGGTGCAGATGGCCAGCAGTCCGTTGAAGATTCGACTCAGCCACAGTCATGTGAAGAACTGTTTGATAATGATTCACCGCTTTCATGCAGATCACCATCCAGTGTAGCACATCAGCTGTGCAGTACTTCTCCTTCTCAACTTTCTCACCTCCAACTGTCTCCCGCTGAAGCTGAAATGTAACGAACAATACCCAGCCACCTGATGAAGGAGATTGTGCTATCGAGAAGTTGTTATAGTTGGCTTATTCAGATTCATGACAGACATGTCAAACATTGCAGAAGTGCAGTAACAAAGAAAGACGAGTTGCAAATGTTGAGGGTGAGATAGATATCCAGCAGTTTGAGTAAAAATTTTACAAGCAGACGGACAGTAACTGTGCAGTTCTGTTGCTTTATTATTGTTGACAAATTCAGTCAGTGTTACTTGCCCTGACCTTGTAGTTTGCATTAAACTTTCAAGTGCTGTAAGTAACGCATGGGCCAAAAACGCAACCATTCTTAGAAGTTTATAACTGTTGTATATGTTGACACAGGAAGGCACTCCATATATCAGAATTTTCAGCCCTTCATCCGGACTAAGATAGGCATTTTTAATGTCACCATGTTTAAATATTCTTTGCACAAGTTCAGAGAAACCATACTACAATTAAAATACCAATTAATTTAGGCATAATGTTCAATTATTGTACACAGTTCTCTCAAAATTTACAATTAATGCTGATCATCAACATCAGTAGGTCAACACCAATTCAACATGTCTACCATATACCATAAATACCATCAACACCGTTTATTAGCAGTCAGTCTGGTGCCCCTTTTATCATGTTCTGGCTTATCGGATAAAGCAGTGTAACTGAACGAACTTCAGATCATCAACAATTCAACATCTTGGATGACTTCATTCTCTTGACGACGATATACACTGTGAACCATAAAAAAGGTGGCTGTACATTTGTAATCATAACTGTGGAAAATCTTGATGGATTTTAATAACTTTTACATATGTGGAAACAGGAATAAATACTCTCTGTAAATAAGCTGTTCACTTTTTTATTCATGATGTAAATATAACGCCATTGTCATGTAAACTTAAGTAAATAACTGGTAAATATTATTATTAATCTAATTATTATCATCATTAATATTATTATTAAACTAATACTGAAGAAGACACAATTTTGATTTGAAACTTATGGAAATCAAAAGGCTACGATGCTCGGCGACATTCCGGAATTTTCTGGTAAGAACTGGAAAGGAAGAGGAATAAAAAATTTGTTAAGAAAGGTGCACGAAACTGGTTAACTAGATTTCTTACAGGATGCGATAGAGGACACGTATCGTGCAGCTGTGTGGTGCAGCCTGGAGCAGTCACTGATTGATGATGCAGCTGACCAATGGCCAGCACACTTGCGAGCTTGTGTTTAAGCCAAAGGCGGACATTGTTTCATACATGAGTAAAAAATTTCTTCCTCTTTACAACAGTGCAAAAAATAAATTGAGATTTTCCAAAGTTATGGTCATAAGTGTACTGCCACCTTTTTATGGTTCATAGTGTAGTTTTTGTTGCAAAGCTCTCAAAAGCAAGAAATTAACCAGATTGAGGTCCCAACTACTGGGTGGCAAGTTTGCTTCCTTGCACTTCTGTGCACAGAGAAAAACAGGTGAAATGTAAACAGCGAGTTACTGTTAGCTTAGTATCATTTCACTATACTTGTGCAAATATCTAAGGACGATGAAATTCAAAACATCTGTCTTACTCCTAATGAAGTACTGAATGTTTTGATATATGGATCACTCCACACTTTGATGATATTTGGTAGGTTGAAGAACGGGTAAACTTAGTAGCCAGTAGATGTGAATGGTGAATCACTGTTTTCGGTTTAATAATGTTTTACTGGACTAGTGATAAAATTCTGAACTACAATTTTACTACAGATAATGTACTGAACATTTAGATAATGGAGCACCTTTCTGTGTCATCATGTACAGTCCATTCTTTGGCCCACTCTGTACGTACTTTTATGTATACAAAAAATTAACACTTAACTTCCAATCTGATGTGTTACTGTTAGTGACTCTATTCAGTAACTGATGGCATATAAGCATGACAGTCCGTGTGCAATAGGTTTTGTCCAAAACCAGCATACTGCGAGTTTGTTCTTTTGTTCATATCGATTTCTAACAATATAAGAAAGTGGACTAAAATGAATCTACTGTTATAGTGGCCTAGAAGAGGACACAAGAAAAACACTCAACTGTTCATGTTCACTCTGTAGTTAATACATTAATTCTATTAATCTGAGCTCAGTCATTCGTTGAATTACAGGATAACATAGGTAGATTCATTTAAATTTGTATCCCAGCATATAGAAATGCAAATGTTGACAGTGTTTTCATATTAACACTAACATCACACCATACATACAAAGACTTAAAATGAACAACTTCAATATGTGGATTTCCCTCAACTCATGACCATTACAGCTTAGCAAAAGGAATAAAATTAAGTACTTTGCAATTAACATTAGATTACATTACAAGTTTCCTAACATCTCTTTGTGCATCACACATCTGCAGTTTCCCATCATATTACAAAGTCTTGGCATATTCGCCATTGTATTTTAAAGTGTATTTCACACTGTACAAATGTTACATTATCACAATGTCAGCATCAAACACAAAACCTATCTGTGATTACGTATATGCACACTTCTGCAAACACAGTCTTCACTAACCAAACTACACGCACATGTATACTGCACAGAGCTCAAATTGCAGCTTTCACTTGGGTACAGCTTATAATGAGTGCTCATAAACTTCTGTCTTCTGAAACTTACCCGGTAACAATAATCCAAAACTGAAGATGGCTTCAACATTGTTAGACTAAAAAAAGCAACAACTTAACGTAATTTGTTATTATTTTTCAACATAATGTTTGAAATGTAGGATATAAATAGCAAAAACCCTATGCCAAATGTCGTCATCATGTTTTACAACAGCCAATAGTAAATGAGGAACATGTTGAGCCATTCAACTGCTTAAAGATATACAAAATACAGCTGTGCTATTCTAACCAGGGCAGTGCCACCATAGGAACTAGGGGACATTTACCCCTACTTTTCAAAAGTGGGGATATGAAGTCACTCTGGGAATTCATCATATTAGCACTTTTCATATTAACTTACAGAAACAGCAGCAATGCACAGCAGTGCAAATACTTTCATTGTACATAACAATGACCAAGTGTCAAAAAAAACTTTTTTCTGCTTAGTCCACCAACGAACTTGTCCCCGCATTTTCGATGGCAGCACACACCACCCTTAATTTTAATGCACACAAGCTGTAACGTCCACAATATTATGCAGCAGCCATCAGTAACATTAACTACCAATAATTTTGATCGTAACCAGACAGATGTTAAGGCCATTTTTAACTACACGACATACACTGTATATTACCATATCACAACTCTGGCATACTTACAGCAACTTTTTATATGACAAACTCACAGAAGATGAAAGCAGAAGCATTTCCTTTACGAGTTAATTACCACAATACATACAAGTAACTTGTGTAGTACTATGTAATATGCAATGTGGTGCAGCAGAGGCAATTACTGTAAACTATGCAAAAAATACAAGGTAATAAAACATTAATACAAAATTTGCATAAGGCGCACAATGACAGCAATTGGACTTTATCAGTTGTTAGGTGTGCAGAATTGGTAAAGTATAAAAGGCCCACGTGAAAACTTAATTTTCAGACAGTGTCTGAATGTATCAGTGCTCAGGAAAAGCCATTCCAGGCTAGGAAGAAACTAAACAAAGTAACAAGATTTTGTGTTAAATTCAGTGAAGAACTGCGGTAATATGTTAGCAATATCGCTGTTAAGTTTACATTACAGGAGCCACTGCAGCTCAGTGGTTGAAGTGACGGTATCTCTCCCAGCCACCAGAGATGCCAAGAAGAGCATCTAGGCAACACTGCTCCAATGCTTGAGAAAAAGTCCCACAATGACGGTGCACACATCAACCCTTGAATGGAGAAGTACACAATGTTAAAAAGCGCATTTTCTAAAGTTACACTATACATATTACGGGCCCAGATTCAGGCATGGTTTTAGTGTGCCATAGCAGTGGGAACTCCACCAACCAAAAGAAACAATGAGTTGTATTTATTTAATAGTCATAATACCGTAAAACTTTGGATAGAAGCCTGGCCCCAGATCAACGCCGGGCCCCACATACAGGCCGGGGTCTGATTAATTTGCACTGATAGAAGCTGTGCCCTGCTTACAAGCCAAGTCCTGCATACAAGCCGGGGTAGGTTAATAGTAACATAAGGCACTTTTACCCGTTCTCAGAAGCGATAATTCGACAAATACTGCACGACAACTTGAAAACAATGCGAGTTAGGGTGTAAGTTACGTTATCCACCATGACGAAGTCGCATATCGGCTTTCGATTGGTACCAATATTAATGACTTTTGAATCATTTGAATGACCTTGGACAGCGTTACAACCGCCGATGCGCACTATCTCAGCGGTAGCTGAGTTTCTCGTCATGTGTACGGCGAAGGCGATGTAGTAATATATATTGTTCAGGCCCTCGGCTTGTATTTCAGAACTACTTACTATTAATTCAAGGTCATCCAGGCCTAGAAGTATCTTTGGTAGCCAGTTTGCCATACTTTCACTTAGTCTGTTAGTTAATCTTAACGCTACTAACCTACTGATTTCGTTACTTATTCAGTGTATTCCAATGTTCTAGTGTATTGTGAAAATAGACAAAATAGTGCTACTGGTACACACGGGTTGATGATTTTGAATAAAACAACACAAAGTTGGCATGTTGTGATAGAAGCCAGGCCCCGGATAGACGCCGGGCCTGCATACAGGCCGGGGTCTGATTCATTTGTACTGATAGAAGCTGGGGGCTTCTATCCCCAGTTTTACGGTAACAGATTGCCATCCCAATCAAAACTGCTAAATTCAACAGTTAATATACTGCTGTAATGTAATGTGCAGGTCACACTCTGCAACAGAAGTCATACAGTCAATAACTTTAACAATTACTGGTTTAGTTGCCAGTTGGCCTTTTCACTCTGGTAGTTAACTACTGCAATGCACACATCTCCGGTCCACCTAGGTAAATCCGGGCCCGATATATTAAACAGAAATGTGAACGGCAACCACACAAATGCAATCACGCGATTCTTCACTCATTCTTCTACAGTAATGAGACAACAGAATACAAAATACACCCCATAAATATACAGTTCTTGCTCAGCATCCGCTAAACACCCAACCAAATGCATCCACAAAGGTCATGTTGCAACACTGTCTTGCACTGCACATACTGGCACTGTAAGACTTAACAATTTATACAAAATTTCCATAACAAAACGTATCACAAACAAATGCGGAGAAAGAGAACAGCCGGCTGGTATCTCTTGCTACGTGTAAATCAATGTAAGAGGTCACCAATAATATATTTCAGCTGTGTGAATGGCAGAAATGCAAGTAGGACAAATCAGATTCAGCTTTGACAGGAAAACAAATGCATTCACAGTGACATAAATTTAACACGAAAAATTAGTTTTTCACACTAGACTGCAACTATAATTAATTATTAGAGAACTCTATGTGAAGACTTGATTTCATAATCCAGCTCTCGTGATTATTACGGCACAAACGTATGCTTTTCTTGATCTTGGACAGGTCAGGCATTCAGCAGCTACAGCCCTCGCGAGTCTGTTGAGAAGGGGTGTTGGCATTCAACTGGATCTGGTCCGGGAAGTCGTTGTACTGATCATGTTGCATCTCCTGTGCAAGTGCCTTGCGCGCCGCCTCCTGGAATGCTTGCTCCACGTTAATGGCCTCTTTGGCACTCGATTCAAACGACGCAATGCCACCCTTCAAACTGCACCACTGATGCAGCTGTTTCGTCGTCACCTTTCACAGCATACATGCAACCAGGAACATTAATGTGGACAAGTTTCAGAATTCAAGCCCAAGGACTTGGCCTTCATTACCACGGCCAGGGACATAAACTTCATGGTCAAGGCCAAGGACTTATGCGTCCCAGATGTCAAAGCCAATGCCAAAGACACTATATCCTTGAGAACTTTTCAAGGATTTCTATCAACTCAATGTTTCACCATTCATTACATGTTTTGCATAAAATATACAAGTTTCAGCTTGCCCTTCAATGCAGTCAAAACCCAATTATAATTAACCAACTCCAATGGACACAGAAAACGAATTCGCTTTTTACGACTTTAACAATGTCACTGTTGATAAACTTTTCTAAACCAGTACATTTTTACAAGTCTTAAAATTTCAAGGCCAAGACTACGCCAACTCAGGACGAATGACTTCAGCTTCATGGAAAGGCCACAAACTTTCATGCTGTCCTTAAGGACACGTCAAGGCCAAGGAAACATCCCCGCATGAAACAAGTGAAATTTATTAGTAAGCCCAGTTTAGAATGGCCTCACGCATTCTCAGAGCATTATTCTAGACAACACAGGCAAATCAAACAAATCTATGCAGGCTGCGCTGTCTAAATGCTGACATCACCAGCAGCCAAAACCCTATAAACTGATGCCAAGTTTCATACATCAGATTACTGAAAAACATGACAGAGTTGTCTGTTTATCTGTTATTTTCAACTTGCTGAGAAGAATGCTCATGTAAAGGGTTAGTATTCAAACTCTACTACCACGCCCAGTGCAGATGATTAACAAATGCCTCGATCGTGACAGGCTCTCATCATCCAAATTATTAGTCTAACTTTCCATCTGGCAAGATCTCTAGATGACCGACTTCTTCTCATACCTCTTTCACATCCAGATCGACTTTGTTTCCAACGACTACAAATGGGAAGTGGTCCGGGTCACGTGGACTTGCTTGTATAAGGAACTCATCGCGCCAGCTGTCAAGGGCGCGGAATGTAGTTGCCTTCGACACGTCGTACACCAGGATGCAGCAGTCAGCACCGCGGTAGAACGCAACTCCAAGACTCTGGAACCGCTCCTGGCCCGCTGTGTCCCATATCTAGCACATACAGTACCAGACTATGCAAGCACAACTAACGGGTCATGTCACGTCATCTCATTACACCATTGTCACTTCAGTAGGCTACATCACGCCATCCAATGCCTTCTGTCTCACACGATTATCATCATTTTATACTCTACACTAAATAAACTCACAGCTGTCAAAAGTGACAGAGAAGAAGTTTAGACTTCAGTCATAAAAAATGTAATAAACTATTAAGAAATGAAACTGTGAGAAGAATTAAAAAAACGAGAAATTGGCTGTAAGTTTGCGATGGCGATCGTAAGGGGTACAAAATCACACACTGAGCTAAGACTGCTTAATAAATGAAACGATATATCTCCATTCCTAAAAAATACTCATGTTCAGAAGCAAACTAACACTAACAGAAAAATCTAACACTTATGTCTAACAACTTACAACCACAAACGCAGTATGAATTATCCAACTGTAGCTCTAGCCTAATGCAATAACGATAACTAAATCAAAACTAGTACACCACCACCCTACACCTACCTTTTACCTTCACCCTACAGCTCAGTGCATGTAAACCACATTCCTACCATTATCCCACAAGCAGAGGCGTCACTAGAGTTGGTGTCACCCGGGGCGGCAACTGACGGTGTGACCCCTATTTTTCCCCGAAAAACTGACGACCTTTTTTGC
>Ga0209562_1000984_pt1 | contig 10507 bp, 6 predicted proteins | sample WorMetvacBELIZE2_FD_187399 | JGI IMG/M metagenome (GOLD analysis project Ga0209562, IMG submission 187399) | Marine gutless worms symbiont microbial communities from Max Planck institute for Marine Microbiology, Germany - Olavius vacuus BELIZE.2... | ecosystem: Host-associated > Annelida >...
CTTTGGTACTATACGTAACACCTTAGGGCAAAAAAAATAATAGCCCTTTAATTCAGCATGACAATCGCACACTGTTACATGAATGACAGATATAACACAACGGTCTGCCACTCAGGGCAGCAATGACATGCACAGTTAACACACATGCTGTCACGCAGGACAGCGGCAACAACTAGGTTTAGCCCATAGAATGTAGGCAGCCAGAACGACGGCGCCAAGTGCTGCTAACAGTACGATCCGATCAGTTGGGCCTTCAAGGACTATAGGGGTAATAATTTCAAACTTATTCAACATTACTGCCACTATGATTTAAGGAAATTCAACTTTACTAACCGGATAATCCCCATATGGAATAGTTTGTCTAATCATGTTGTCTCTGCCGATACTATTAACACTTTCAAAGATTGTTTAGACAAGTTTTGGTCTAATCAAGAATCAAGATGTGTTGTACGATTACGTGGCAGATCTCCATTGCATCGGGAACCGTAGTATAATGTAACTATTCCGAGGTTGTAAGTCAACTATTTCAGTGTGATTTCTCGGATATAGAGGCCTTTGGTCCTGCATCCGTCTTCTCCGTGTGATGTGAGTGATGATGATCTTAAAAGTGTTTGTACTTTGTTCTTGAAGCCTACGCCCATCAGCATTTTACGTTTACATTCATTCATTAGCGTTCGTAGCTGTGTTTACTTTTAGACTGACTTAGAGACACTTCCGTGATGACGATGGCGCCGTGGAGAGTACATGTAGTGAGAAGTTGTTTTATATGTGTTATAATATCTGCCGTCAATCTCAAAAGCTTGGCGGATGAGGATACTGATCATCAACGAGATATTAATGATCCGCAGCCGTTTCGCTTGAATAAGTTGAATGTGATGTGGACGAAAGCGAAAAAGGTGCACGAGACTTTTCACATCCTGTAATTCGCCATATGGCCATAAGAGCGCTGAAGAATTAGCCCTGGGTTAGCCTGTTAGGGTTAGGGTTAGTGTTAGCATATAATCTCCAGGATTAATCCGCGGGGACTATTCCTGGATATGGCCAAATATCCACCACCACTGACAGAAACGCGTAGAATTATAACTTCTGAACAACTCGGACATGCACGTATACTTTGCTAACAGTTATGTGGCTGATATTGTATGATAGTTTAACTGGCATTGTGTTTGAATGGCCAAACGTGATTGTGTTTTAGACACTAGATGAAAGCAAGCTGCCATCTCTGTATGCAGAATTTGTCATTCAAGACCGACGTGAAATAGATTTCAAGAAACGGAAGCGTGCAGGTGATGATCCCAATGGGGAAGAAGAGGCTCACATTCGCCACAAGTTTCTAGGTAGAAGCTACTTTTTACTATTTATGTCACACAGTTAATTGATGCTAGATTTTAATGTCGTTCTGCCTGCACTTAATTGTGTTTGACATAGCTCAGTTTCAGCAGCTGCTAATAAACACTGTCTAACTTATGTGTGTAGTTGTTGTAAATAAATATTAATACGCTCAATAAGCCAGTGCTCATGCAAGCAAAGAGCAAAGGTGAGGATATTTGTAGGGATGTTAATACCCGGGAAATTTGAATCCCAGGACCCAAACTAAATTCCCGATGTGCAGGTTCGGACCTCGAGGACTTTGCTAGTTCAGCCGCCATAGTCTAGCCAAGCATGGTCTCCGGGCACACTGCCCATCCGTCATCCGCCAAATGCGTGTTGCGTGGTGGGATGTTAAACACTACTCACTTACTCACTGCGGGCGTGGTCTGGAGATGCGTACCCACACTAGTTAAACATGGTTTCCAGCCTGTGTATGGCACCGTACGTCGATGCACACACATGGATGTACGGAGACGTGTCTATGTGCGTCAGTGTACATCGAAGTACGGCACTTTAAGTCGCCGTACGTCAACGCAGGACACTGTAGATGCTAATTATATGCTACCTAATGTTGTTGTCAGTGGGCGCAATTGCATTGCCGTCCAGCACCGTACGACTACACAGTGTGAACTCTGCTGTAGCAATCAAAGTGCTTGATTACAACATTGCCGTACGTTAGAGTACGGTGAACGGCGAATATGTCATGTGATACGACTTGCGTCAAATTATAGGCATATGTTGGATATTGCGTTGCTTGCATAAACCTTGCGTAAAATCTTGCATTTATTGTGTTGCGTGCGTAAGGCTGGAAACCACGCTTTAACAGCAGTGTCAGTCCACCCGTCCCACCAGTTGTCCGTCTACATCCAGGCACCCACGTGCCGCACTTGGCGTGTCTGTTCTCATGGTTGAACGAAATTATAGGCCTAGACAGTCAATAGATTGAGCAGCGAGTGGATGCAATAATTAGCTGCGAATATGCCTTTGACTGGACAGTTGGTTACTTGGATCATTTCACCTCTGCATATAAATCAACTTCTGTCATAGGCCCTATTCACATCATTGCATGAACGGCGACGTCATCAGATTGAAGTAAAATGAGTACTAAGTAGTGCAAATTGCTTCATAAATGATAACACGTGAATTTAGAGAGTCGACTTCATAAACGGCATACAGTGATCTGTAGGCCTACGCATAGTCTATTACCGGTACTAACTTCCGCGAACTTCCGTCCTTGAAAATGAGCTTGTAAAATGAGACATTGGGGCCCGAGACCGAGACCTTCAGTTTTCTGTTCGAAACCTTCCCAGATTTTCTTGAGACCGAGACATTCCAAAACAGCGTCTCGAGACCATCTCCAGACCGAGACTTCGAGACTGAGACTTCATGCCTGCTATCATCACGTCACATATTTTGCTCAAAATAGCTCCAGAAACAGAAAATTTAAAACATGTTAAGTTAACACACGAAGCATACGTGTTGGAAATTTATAGAATGACAAACATTTGCATTTTTTATCTGAAATTTTCTCATCGAACTGTTTGGTGTGTTCTGCAGACATCTTGAATCGTTTCGAACTGCGATCTATTTATGGCGTCGACTCATCGCAAGGATCATCACAGTCGGCTGGAAGCAGCAAGCAAACCCTAGGAGATGATGATCACGTCTTGAAGGCGGCTCTGTCAAGAGATCCAAAGCTGGCAAAGTTGTGGAAGAAGGCAGAACTGGCTGGATTCTCCGGTAATTCCGTGATTATCATTCAGTTTGGTTATTATTGTTGTTGTTGATAATGTTGTTGCTGCTGTGCTGCTGCTGCTGCTATTACATGTACTGATTGGAGTGAGGCTGTCGTGAAGACACTTCAGGAACATCTTGCATTGTTATCGGTTGTTGAGTTTTATTATAATAATGTGTGCATGAATGCTGTTACTGCTATCACTATATTGTTGAACCTGTTGTTTAGAAATGCTAGGCTGCATTCACCAGTGATATGGGCATGACTTTTCATTGAATGCATCGTAGTCTGTCTGATCGCATGGGAATTTGTTTGACTGCCATTTGTGGAGTACAGCTACATATGTACAAGAGCTTCGAGCATTGTGGCAATGACTAAGCATGGACCACACTAGTTACCGTAGATCAAATACTGGTTGACAGACTGCTGGGTGTAAAACGTGATGTTAGATGAGCGTCGTATCCGATGGTATTTGGTGAAATGCCCATCTTTCTTAGTCTCATCTAGTTAATTTTTACAAATAGTTCTTAGCATGTTACTGTTGTTTTTTGTGTGCTTTATTGACATTGCATTCTACGGCACCACTGAGCTTCTGTAAGGGGCGCCTTATAAATTTTCTTGACGATGATGATGTGGCTGCTGTGGCATTCTATTGAGCTGTGTATGTACTTGTATGCATCGCACAGATGAAGAGCTGGCAGTATTAAAGTCCGAGTTTGGCCATCATGCCGAGAAACTGGATGAGTATGATCAGATGAGGAAAGAAATTGATCGGCTTGAAGGTAAGTGTTACAAGATGTCGGTTTTCTTGACAAGCATGGAATTAAATGTTGTATATCATTTAGCTAGTTTTAGCAAGTTCCTGCTGATTAAATATTATTAGGACCAAGGCATGTGACATAACATGCAAATGCTAGTAAAAATAAATGTGATTCAATTTCTCTTTGGCGAACTCGGCAACTTTCAGTTTAGTACATCGAAGTTCTTGCAGAATTTTTATTTCATCATGTTGGTTTGGTCGGTCAGTGAACAAGACTGAAAATACTAACAAACTTCTTAAATGTCCATTGAGTAAAATCAGTAAACACTGATGACTGTACCGCATTGATTGTGTAGTAGCCAGTGTTATGTATTACTGACAATGTATGGTGACACTGCACTGTGCTATATATTTTAGCAGTCTGTGATGTTCTTTTTTAGACCTCAGGGTAACACCAGCGTAAACGAGAATAAGGTCACTAGACAGTCATGTATGTATACAGGTATGTCTCATGTAAAATGTAGAAAGATCCTTGAACGTCACTCAAACATCAACTAACTCTTTTAAGTCCGTACTGTACGGTTGTATTGATGTACGTGCCAGATAGCCATGAAGAGCTTTGATTACATTAACGTCACAAGAAGCTAACCTACTGCAGAGATAATACGCGTCAAATTGAGTGAATTAACACGAAATAATATCCATTATGCTGCTCAAAGTCATTTGTGGTCACCGACTATGCTACCAATCAAAAGCCCATAAACTCATAACTATGAAATTTGGTGTGAAGACACTACAGTCACTCTATCATATAGCGCGAAAGATATGCTCATTATCTTCAACTGTTTAGGCATGGTTCACCACTGTGACAGACGGACAGGCAGACGGTCGGATAGAATGGCCTTTAGCAATAACATTGTCTAATGATGCACTAAAATGTTTGGCGATCATTGTGTGCATTTTATGCTCTTTTTGTTCCAGTCTGTGCATTGAGTAGGTTGCAGCAGAATCATTTGAGAGAGGTTTTACAAGCTATTTAAGTTCAAATGTTACTTAAGTTAAGTTCAGAGTGACATTCATTACAGCAGGTCCTTAACGTGTCATGATGTAGAGTTAGTCAATAAGAGAAAGTTAATGTCCACTGTAAATGATTACTTATAATGTATGTCAACTTTGTGTCTTTTGGCTCACTTTTTTTGTCATGCATGATTTCCATACTTCGTCACCTGCTGTCTGGAACTCACTTCATCGAACAGTACTTGGAAGACCTGCATTGATACCTCTTAAGTCTTGGCTTAAAATTTGCCTATTTGACTCGGCTGAAATAGTAGACAGTAACGACATGACATGCTGAAGTTAAGCAAATGTAAATGGCTGCAACGGCACTTCATTCGGTGATCGTGGTGTACTGGAAGGAGACCGCATTTCCCTTTTGAAGAGCCATGGACAGGCGTTGAACAAGAACGTTGTTGTGTGATGGTGGTGATACGTCTGCCCATCTCTTGTGTCAGCTCTATGACCATGTCTTGCCTCGTACCTGCTGTCTGAATAGCAAACAGGTAGAAGATGGGTGCTTGCTAGCCTGGCATACTTGTCAATCTTGTTTTGTGCTGCCTTGTCAGCTGCCGCACCTGGCTTGACCGCAGTCTTGTCTATGTATGTGTCTGTGTGGGTGTCTACTACTGTTACATCACAGGCCATGGGTTTCCCTAAATTATTTTGTTCTTTTTCGATGCACTGTGTAGAGTTTGACAACCACGTGGAGAAGTTTATGCAGGAGACTGACAACTCCGTCGAAGAGAAAGTTGACGTGAGAGAGAAGCACGCGGAGTTGAAGAAAGTGTTCCAGGATCTGAAGCAGAGCTACAGCAGCTTGAAGCAGATGACAGAGGCACAGATGAGGCAGCCACAACAGTTCCAGTTTACCGACACGCGCGTCACAGAACTCTGGACGCTCGCACAGCAAGCTAACATGACTGAAGATGAACTAGCCTCGTTGAAGGCGAGTCTTCCTGTAGTTATGAAGTTGTTCTATGTCAAATTGGGTTAGTACTGGGATGGGTGACCAATCACAGGTATACTCTAAGTCACCTGGGCCAACTCAGCCTGGCTGTCCTGTGTGGGTAAGCGCAGTGAATACTGGTGATGGTCTCGACCACTGCTGGGAAGAAATGGCAAGTTCTGCATACATAATAGTAGGCCCTGTTACCATGCTGGCGGTTAACATAGTGCATGTTAGTGTAATTGGCTTAAAGCACTGCAAATAGGACAATGTCCCACACAGTAGACTTTAGTCTTTGCGAAATCTTCTTCTCCTTCTGTTTTTGTCGGCTGATGATACACTGTCCAAAAACTGTCGCCGAAAATTGGAGCGGTTTCTTTTTGGTCAACTGACCTGAAAGAAGACGTTGATTTTACCAGCAAGTATCCGAGTATGTCGCGTGTTTTACGTATCCTGTAAATTTCTGTTCTGTTTCGGTAATTTCTCTACTTTGCAGATAAAAGGTTGTGACGATATGAAATTTTTCGATTTTAACAGCTGCTGTGAACTGATGTGCACGTTGATTTCACTGAATACTAAGTTATGCAGCTCTTTTAATTTGGCCTGTGAAATAACTGAGTGCTGCTACTACTATGGCTGTTAACAAATGAAAACATCAGTCAGTCTTTTTCATCCGGCCTCGTAAATGGACTAAAGTGTTGAAGAAATGTAGATCGTCGTCGTTTGTTGATGATATGTCGAGTTGAGCTGAAAAGTCGTTCGCATTATACTGTTTTATTAGTGACGCGACTTTAATTGAAGTTTAACAATGAACATTATGTAGTCGGTCGATTAATGACAGCATTGGGTTTGCTGGTGGTTCAGGTTGAACTGGAACACTTCGAGCGGCGAATCAACAAACACGAGTTCTTTGAGAAGCAGGCAGAGAGGTCTCGAGCAACACTGCAAATGAAGAAGAAATACAAAGAACACGAGCTGCCGGAATCACACGTACAGCTGGAGAGCAAGGTCCAGTTCTTGGGGGCAAAGGTCAGTCCGGGTCATCAGTTACATGTGGTTGCGTAGCACAGTTGGCAGAATGCCGGTCTTTGGCCGGCGAACTGACCCTGTCCTGCGCTCGGCCTGCAGTCGACGGGTGACCACTATGTGGGTATACCGTCTGCTGCAGGTCAGCCAACCAGACCAACTCAGCCTTTCATCCTCTCGGGGTCGATAAATGAGCAGTTAGCTGCAGTCAGATGTCCGCCACCTCAATCGGTGGTGGCGCCATCTGGTGAATGCTTACGATGTAAGGCAGGCACGGTGTTTGTTGCAGGTAAAACAGTGTGATCCATGCCTGAGCGCTTTAAAGTGGTTTGTATACCATGCAAGGCGCTATACAAGTGCTCTGCTTTACTTTACTTTTAGTACGAGAGGCTGTTTGGCAGGCCAGAGATAACAGGGAAGTACTCAGCTGATAAAGATTTGCATTTGTGTAAGGAAGGTGACGTAGTTTGTGGTAAATGTCAGTGATAACCAGACTGATAATGGTGAAAATGGGTGATCTGTTATTTTGATGAATTTGGTGCAAATTCAGCTTGTCATGGCTGTCCTCTAATAACTGCCGTATAACTTGTTAATTATTCATCTGTGTGCATGTATGTACTGAAAATGCTACACTTCTGCTGCACAGATATAGTAATCTTGAAGCTAATTCTCTAAAGCGAAGAAAATTGCCTTAGTTCAAACTTGCTGAGAACCGCAGTAGACTAGAACAGTGGGTGTACCCAGATTTAAGTAGCAGCCATTAAGCTAGTGTTAAGCTGATGGCAGATGGTCCAACTTTCTTGTATGAGAAACTCGCATGAGAATCTTGGCACAAGAAATCAACGAACAGCCAAAAAGACGAAAGCAGGCGAAACAACTAATAACAGCCAACAACAAAATATTGTAAAGATAAACAACACGGACCTCTAACCAATAGCGACGCAGTATCTCAATCGCGTGACTCCAAGTTTCTCGTACAGAACAGAACATTGTTCTAATTCATCCAAGTTTCTCGTACGAGAAAAACTCGTACAAGAACTTATGACACACAGACAGATTTCTTGTACCAAGATCTCGTATGAGTTTGTCGTACAGGAACCTTGGACCATCTGCCATCAGCTTTACATTGTAATAAGTTGCAGTTTGTGCACACGTGGAATGTCGTTTAAACAGGTGAAGAAATGGTATTCAGAACTGAAGTCTAAAATATTGCAAGCGACGCCGCATTCCGATGAGCTGTAGACATTATTGCTACGACCACATGTTTATTCTATTGTTTTGTGCTGATGCCTTGATACTTTGTGCGTTCCATTATCTGTACTAGTCACTGTTGGCAATCTTTTCTGCTGTGTGTCGGCCAGTAGCGTCATCAGGTGTAATTCGTGGACGAAATTTAATAATGACCACTGCTGTTCACAAGTTTTACAATTTGCTAGTTGAATGTGTCAAAGTCGCAGTTCGACGTCTGGCAATAATTTGTTACTGTTTTGTTACGAACATGTTTTCATTACTAACGTTTCATTGACAGGACTCAGGGCAGCCGCTGTCCAGTGCCCATAAAATTGCCCAACTTTACAATGTAGCTTGACGACTCTGTGGACTCTAGTGCTACAGATACAAATTCTAATGACATCATTTCTAACCGATATGTTCATATATGCTTCATAATGATGGCTGTATTCAGAGCGAACATTATTCATGTCGGTTGTCTATCTCATTGACCACTGCTTCTTTCTTGTTTGTGTCACATGGCATAGCTACATTTAGTGCTGTTATTTGAAGGTTTTCCTCTGTACATTTGCTTGCTCAAAGTTCTGACTCGTTGATTTCCGCAGTTTTTTTATTCCGATTTATTTTATACATGTACCTCTATACTAATTAGAAGATGGAGTGATTTGTTGCATGTATGCACAATTGCTCGTTGCTGTTGTACTGACATCTGGTAGACCAGTTAAATCAAAATAAAAAAAGCAGAAATCAGCGAGTTAGAGCTTTTGAGGATGCATATGTACAAACAATAACTTCGGCAGCTTGTTATTGCAGGGAAAAATATTGAGATTTAGTAAACGACTCCATTTTAATATTGCTGTGAGTTTCCGAGCGGGCATGGTAGTAGTTGTGGTTAAAGTAAGCTTACATTCAGAAACTTTCACGTTCTGCTGGTTTTTAGCTCAGCTGGCTGAACTAATATTACTGGGCACAACGAGTTGGAAGCTGTCTGTCTCTGTGTGTGTTAACCAGGGTGACACAAATCATAACCACTGCATGTAGAGACTCGTAATTTTGCACGCATAGGCCTCCTAATGAACTCTGATCATGAGCCAAAAACTAGGTCAGTCTGACCTATATTACGGGGTTTACAGGTCACATGCTGTCAGCTGAGCAAGACTGCCAATGGGCCGCTTGTTAATTAGCAAACGCTGTGAAAATATACCAGCTGATACCACTGGTATGGGTTTTATCATGTCACCACTGTTAATTACTATTTGTCAAGAAGTATGTGTGAAATATTTAGTTGTACATGTATTATGATTAGTATGCGAGTCCCGTGTGCAGCTGTGTGTATTGAATCTACAGTGTATCGGTATATGCAATGTCTGCTTGTGAGGCTGTGCTTATATGTTGCGAACTTTCACATGTTACATACCATTATATCATGCTTTGTAGCTGCTTTAGATCTGGTTAGATCATTAGTCCCGTATTTAAGTATTATTTAAGCGTGAACATGGTAACATTTTTCGTAGTCCATTTATACAGTGTTATGACTGGGTCATCATATCAGATGTAGCAATACACATAATACTACAAAAGATTCCAACAATATAAACGCTTAGCATCTAGTTCTAGCTGTTCTGGCATTAGGTATTGTTTCCATATAAATTTCTACTAATTCACTAAAGAGTGATTCAGTTTTTAGTGCCACTGTGTCACACAAAATAAACAAGCCCTCCCCCTCCCCCGGAAATGTTGTAAAGTGTTGTGCATTAGCAGTTAGTCAACCGCTCAGTAGACCAATTATGTAAATATTATTTTCAGATTTTTTTTGGACGGTCGGAGTGAGTGACGACTAGTGAGTGACGACTAAAAAAAGGTAAAAGGTTGTCAACTTTTTTTTGAGAAAAAAAAAGAAAAAAGTGCACCCCAAGAGAAAATCTTGGCTAGGCCTATGAATTTGCCTACCGCTGGAAAAAGTCCTGTGGGCACCCATGATTCCACACCCAGCATGCTGTCTGGGTCGTCACATCAACGCGGTGAGCAACGTCGGCTACCGGCAGCGCCTGTGTTCATCGTCGTCGAACATGCTAGACGTTCCTCGCACGGAACATTCGACCATCGGCGACCGGGCGTTCAGCGTGTCTGCAGCCCGATCACGGAACAGTCTGTCGGCGGCAGTCCAGTCCTCATAGTCGTTGGACATTTTCCGACGTAGGCTGAAAACTGAACTGTTCGCCCGTTCATTTCCGGACTGATGACAAACTTGTGAAATTATTAACTTCTGCGTGACTCAGTTTCTACCAGAGATGCGCGGATATATATCCGCGGACAGATATTTTGCGGATATCCGCAGTTTCCTACGGATACGGATATCAGATTTCAAAACTCATACGGATAC
>Ga0209562_1000985_pt1 | contig 10501 bp, 11 predicted proteins | sample WorMetvacBELIZE2_FD_187399 | JGI IMG/M metagenome (GOLD analysis project Ga0209562, IMG submission 187399) | Marine gutless worms symbiont microbial communities from Max Planck institute for Marine Microbiology, Germany - Olavius vacuus BELIZE.2... | ecosystem: Host-associated > Annelida >...
CATAGGGGACTTCCTATTAGTGTTAATTGAACTTTTTTCGCTAGGTCGTACGGCTGAGGCGCTGCGAGCGATTATTGGTTCAAAATTGGCGATTTCGCTCCAACGCTGGCCGGTTGACCCAAAATTTCAGGTAGAAGGGATTGCCCCCCACCAACCATTCTCCTTCTCAGAAAACTAGACTAAATTATCTATCGCATGGTATAAAAATCTGGACTGACTTTTCTTCCATTTTGTCACAATGCACGAGTTTGACAGACAGACAGACAGACAGACAGACAGACGGACGGACAGAAATCTCATCGTAAGACCGCGTTGCATTCGATGCAGCGCGGTAAAAAGGGACATCAATGAAACTGCACAAACTCAGTGTTACAATGATTGCTAAGGGTTGTTAAGCTCTTCAAACAATATCACTTATGCTTAGTTGCATACCAACAATGGTATTTACAATGCCATCATCTTTGCACAGGTTACTGTGAGCTATTGTTCATTGGCATCATATTTCGATTCAGTTTATAACATTTCCCAACAATATGACCTCAGCCAAAATTTCACATTTTTTCTAATTGTCAAAATTGTACTAACAATTAATTGTGTGACCATTGTTAATCTGCCAATTCCTAGTTATAACTTGGCCACAAAAAACTGGAAAATAATGTTCTGCATAAGTGTCAATGTCAACGTCAGTGTAGATTAATATAGCACATAAACGAGAAACCTCTAAGGTGCTTTATCGGTCAGTACGAAGCAAACATAAAATCCAAAAAGAACGCAGTTAAATTACAAGATAAGATATTGCAATTGTGACATTACAAAAAAGGCTGCTACAGACCTATATGTCTCTTTAACACTGACAGCAACTCAATGTCGAGTGTTTTAAAGCATTCGGCAACAACGTAGACTTCAGAGTTTCCAGGCTTGCTCGTGACTGGCTTGAACACGTGCACCTGCACAAAGTCCACCAGATTTTAGATGCTCAGATACACACAGATACAGAGAGAAAATATTGCAAAAACACAGCCTTCTCTAAGTAAGTAAGCAAGTAAATGTATGTATATTCCGTGCCAAAATTGCGTGAAACGGCTCAACGGTGCCAGGCGGACAAAAACACTGGCATCTTCAGTGCACGAATGAAAGTGTTCTGTAACAGCTCTGGTGCTTGTAGTGAAGACAGCGGACTGTTCCAGGTGGTTGGTAAATTGATTCATTCTAGTAGAAAACTGTTAGTCAACGTGGGACTACACAGCTGATAACAACTGAATAACTGCATCACCATCATCGTCATCATCATCGTTTATTATGCCAAGAAGGCAGCAGATAAAGAACATACATCAAAAACACAGATAATTTTTAGTCATGGTTGCTGAAGCAGACAGAACTATTACGTTTATACATTTACATGTTACTATGTATTAGTTTACTATGTCAAGCTGTGCTCAAAATCTAACTGGCAACATTAGGACCACAATCATCGGAGTGACATGTTGCACGCGATGCTGACACTATATTTTTATTTTCATCTCTGAAAGCACCACTGGGATGATTCAATTTCCCAGGTTCACAAAAACCTGTCAAGAAATCTTTCTCATTAACGACCCACCACTCTGGTTCCTTCTATCTTTAACATGACAGTCAAATTTTCGAGGAAGTTTCTCTTGTCCAAATAAAGACAAAATGCTATTTCAATTTTCAAACCGTCCTCATTTGTTGCAACATTTGCTTAGTAACCAGCACTGGTGACATCCGACGCACTGATCATTAATAATAACGCAAATAAGATGCAAACCAAAACATAAGGAGAAAAAATGAATAACAGTCCAAAATCACGAGTGACAGATATCGGTAGAAAACGTAAGTTAGAAAATTTCGGGTTTTACCTGTTCAAATGTACAACAGAGAATGTAGAGGAGACAGACGGATGTGTGCTCGAACATTGTGAACATCTTAAGTACAAGACTGCCACGAGGACACAGCAGGCTCAATGCAGTGATAGCCTCGGCGTAATGCAGAGCAGCCACATGCGACTCCTGCTCACCGGGGTCATTGGCACAGTCAATACTACCGTCGGCAGTGACCTGATGCACGTGACACACAAACAAAAACAAGCAAGTGGCAACAGTATGCCATCAAGAACACAAGAGACTGCGGATATAACCTTAAACCTTTAGCGTGAGAACTGCTCACTGAACCAAATCATTACATAGTATGTACATTATGCATTAAATGGATATACAGAGCAACACACATTAGTGGAATACAGTACATAACAAAATTAACTGATATTAGATTAGTGGAATTTATTACATAAAGAATTAACTGACGGCTTGCAGCTGCAACATAACGACTAACATCTTTAGCATATTAAAAAGACAATAACAACAGTTCTCTGCTGTTACTGATGCGATGATTGAGACCGAACTATAACACAATTAACTATTATTGTACAACCAGTGGTAAATATGTAATGGGATGCAAGGGAACGCCGTTCCCCACCTCCAATTTATGGCTCAAAGCATTCCCCTACCTTTTATAATGCTAGGGAAAGGCACACGACCATTGTCAGGGGCCCAAACCTGAATGTAGCATTCCCCCAACTCTAATTGTGCACTTTAACCACTGTGTACACGAGCGATTGGGATTAATCATGATACGGTCATGCGCAGTTCCTGCAGTTCCACAGAACTGAAAATCCTGCACAGGTGACCAAGGTCAAGGTCATGGTTAAGGTCAAGGTCACTATTTCAGCAAAATTTACACTTTACAACACACACAAAGTGGCCACTGCTAACACAAAGAACTAGCACATTAGCAAATAAATAACAGCACAACACAGTAATTACACACTGCAGAAATACATACAAGATGGATGTCGTTAAGCTCTTTATGGGCACATTCGCTGGCAAGAGACTCTATAAAGTCTGAACTGAAGATGTCTCCAGTATTGTCAGCTCCAAAATACCAGTGGTCAGCTGTCTGCGTAATAAACCTGTCATCCTCAATCATGTCGTGCAAACTGTTGCCTTCGTAGTAAGGATTCAAAGTCGATGCTAACCAACGCCAACGATATGGATTGTCTACTGTCAACGACAACAATACAAGCACATAACGTTAGCTAACATGGAGAAACATGAACGCAGATTGGTATGCAACAGGCAATTATTTCAATACGCCTGCAAACCTAATGCCGATAAAGTAAAATTGTATCAGTGGCAGACAACAACTTTACTGGATCAATATGTAACATCAAAAATAAAAGCGAAGGATGGAATCAATAGAACCTGCCCATAAAAAAAGTTGAAAAAATTACAGCTACAGAATGACAACAAATAATATGCTCTTTGCATGAACAAAACCAACAAAAATGAATATAATCTTAAGTACCGGTAGTAATTTAAGTAAAAGCTGCGAGACAAAACTTCCAAGATTCAACATTATTACTACTAAATTATTCACAACTTCTGGCACACTCCGTATCTGTACAAACAATTACCTAATATAAATGAACATCGAATTAACTAGTAACATACCGATGTATAAACAATTAAATTATTATCACTGTCAGCAAAAATTAAGACACATGTTTCATTCTGTCTATGGGCACCAGGATACAGATTGATTCTGTGACATGCCTTCAATCTTCTAGTACAGGGCGCAATACAAATGCCTCAGTTACAGTTTCAGAATAACAAAGTAAGTTGCAGTTCTATGTTACAACAAAAAAGCGAACCTTGGCAGACCAGGAAGTGGTTAAGACTGGTAATAAATGCTCCTGGTGCCTCACACAAATGCACACTGTTCAAATCTCTTGTAGCAGATAGCCGAGTGATGGCAGGAAATGTTCCAAGGACCTCATGAAACTTACACCATGCTTGTGTACACACTTCTGCACGTCTTTTACGCTGTACACATCTTGCTACTAAACCACCAAGATGCAGCGCCTGCGAATATTTACAGACAAAAGCACTACAGCCACAAAAAATATTACTTCACATGTTCATAGACGTCATGCAAATTGTTACTTAATCTTCTATGTTATTAATACTATTTGTTTCACGCAATTTCTACATATCCACTAACACAGCATTTGTACATGTGACCAATAGTAGCAAAAAAAATCGGAGAATAAAACAAAAAATACATACAGGAAATTGTCAAGCAGATTTCAATATCACACAGAATGAATATCACAATTCTGCTATTATCACTCCAAGTGCTTTGTTCTTAAGTTAATGTTTAATGATACTATGATGACTGCACACGAGCAGAAGCACTGTCACAAATGGGTCCAAAGTATCTCATAAAACAGTACACTAAATGCACTGCCACTGGCCCAAAATACACACAAAAGTGACAAAATATTTAATGCGCACCATGAAACGTGACAAAATAAATATCACTCTGTTAATGCACGTATAGCTGAATTTGGTATTATTATGACAGTAAATTTTAGATTTTATTTTAGATTCGATTTGAGATGAGTTTACACTTAAAAGACACACTTTTAATGTTATAGACTCCCTATATCTTGAAAGGTGGACCATGCAGTTAACTCATGAATCGTGTATAGAAGGGCAAAATAAAAGGACTGTGACAGATTCTCCTGGTATCAGGGGCAGCAAGAAAAAGAAACCGAGTTGCAACAGACCTGTGTATGATTCTGCCAGGTCACAATATCCACGCTGCTCAGCCGACTTTTAACATCATTAAGATGTGACTTCATCGACATCAGGTCATTATCCTGCCACGGTGAACAGCTTTCACGAAAGAAATTAGCTGCTGGTGGCAGCTGCAACGAACTGTCAATCTGATAGTCATATCTGCGATTAAACAGGTCGTCAAGAGAATTAATAATGTCATCATCATTTGGAGCCTCATAGTCAGAAATACTGTCATGGACATCAACATCTAACCGTCTCCTTGGCACGCATCTGCGAGGTGTTTTTCTGCCCATGAACAACACGTAGCAGATTACTATAAAGCATGTGGTTTGTTATCAAGTTTTTTGTTTATGTTTACGTTAAAGTCAAAGAATAGTAAATTATTCCATGCGATTTTAGCGGATTAGAGTGGTTCCACTTCCAACTATTCGAATTCTTTCAACAATACAAAATTTAATGACCGTAACTTACGCTCAACAGTTAACTGGTAGTCAGCTGAGGTCTGGTTGCTGCGTCAAAACAAACTAAATAAATATTTTTCAATGTCTATCGGCGTTTCGTTTGCTGTTGATTTTCATTGCAGTAAATGCTGCTAAAAGCCTATAATGGTGTTGAAAGTTTTTTTTGTCTTCACTATAGGCGAACCGATTCGCTTTTTGCAGAGTTACGCACTGTCTAAATACCCGGTACTCGCTATTTACGTGCTCAAAGTATTCGCCTTAGGCTTTTGACATATGAAAGAATGGAAACTTTACACTTGTATCAAGGGTGTTTAAAACGTATTGCTGTAACCAGAAATTTATATTGGATGATGTTTCTCCGCTTTCTTCCTTCTGTTCTTCCTACAGACTTGTACATATATGGTTCTTCCTGCCTCTCCTCCCTTTCATTTCGCCGCGAAACGGTCCCTGAAGTCCAGTTATGGGCTTGACAGAGCGTTGTAATCTCCTCCAGTAGCGTGCAGGGCAGAATACCGGTGACACGTTCATTTTTTGTGTACAGCAACCGCAGTGGCGTCACTAGGGTTGTGGTGTCACCCGGTGCAGTAACTGGTGGTGTCACCCACTCAACCTATTACTTTTTTTCCTTAAAAACTGACGACCTTTTTAGTCAACGTCCTCCAAGGTGATTTTTAGTCAGCGTAACCCCAATCCCACCCTTTTCCCGCCTTCCAACTGATCGTTATATTCCAGTACCCTTTGTAAGATTCAGCTGCATCTTTTTGGGTGTCACCTCCCTGTATGGTCTCACTCTCACTCAGCCTACCACCTTAGCCCCCTAGTGACGCCACTGGGCAACCGCATTTAGAGCACAGGAAACCCGTCTGGTCTCTTGTGGCTGCAAACATACGCTAAGGCTGCCCGTCGTATGTGGGAAGACCTTTGGATTTTACTGTTTTAACAACAACAACAACAATAATAATACCCATTTCTGTAAAAAAAATTTCACTCAGGCCTCCTCTTGCTATCCTTCCCCCTAATTTTTACAGGGGTAAAAAGTGCGAAATTTGGCTGCAACTTTTCGACCAAATTCGCACTTGTCGCCCTCGTTTAAAAAAGAGCAACATGTCGCAAATTTAAGCATCGATGATTCACCTATGTACCTTCCAAACATGGTCAGTTCGGTGAACCAAACTCTTGAGAATAAGTGGCTCATTGGGAACCCTCTGAAAAAACGGGCAGAGAAATTTGATGAGTCGTCAATAACTCAGCCGACCATTGGCCAATTGTTAACAGTTGATACGTTTGTACATTATGGTTCCCTGGAGGCTGCAAAATTGTGAAAATCTACTTAACGGTCAAATAAACCATGGCAGACGGCGCCAACTTTGCAGTTTTTTGATGAAATTTGGCAAGTGAGTGCGTTATGGATCTGAACAGGCTGTGCAATGATTGAAATCAACCAAACCAAGAAAGATGACCCCAAATTCTCAATCTTTATAAATCGCTGTGACAGCCACCTATTGTTTGATTTCGCTAAGCAGGGTTCCCCCTGTTTTGTCATTCATAAATTTAAGCACTTCTTAAGACAAGACAAATGTTCATACACTACACTGCGGCTGCAAGTCCACAAGCGTAAATAATTATTACCATAGACTCGTTACACGCCATATGCTGTTATGACTCACAACCGCAAGCACAGTCTAGCAGCATAACCCTACTGAAGCTCGTAGATTTTTAGCCCTCGGGTGTCCACAGCAAGGTCAAACTTGCCCCTTCTTCATATACTGCCAAATGCTCAGTAAGCACAGCTCGACACAGTTTCAACACAGGTTCAGTGTCCATCCACAAAAATACTAGAAAACAAAGTCGACCTCCACCAGTTCAGGTAGTGTGTAACGATGTTCGATATTCGTGTTTATGTCATAGAAAACAGTTCACCATAAGATACTTAAAACACACTATCTATGTAACAGCAGCCACTTAATCTATATTACTATCAACTGCCAGTGAAATAAAGTCATTCTCTAATTACATAACGTTTCTCGTTAATTTGTCAATTTCACATCCCAACTCTGATGATGCACGAATCGAGTGGCGAAGGCCCATCAAAGTTGTCTTTTAGGACACAAATATTTCGAGTTCTTTAACATCATCACCTGGCTTGGCTGAATGCGCCATTTGAAGAGACAGCCCCGTTGACCCGCCCTGGATCAAACACCGTTGCAGAACTCAATCACTGTGAATTAAGGCCGACTTGTGTTTAGACATTTAGATCATGCTGGCAGTGGCAATGCAGGTTCACCCAAAAAATTACCACAGAAATGGTGTAGCAGGGCTGGATAAACCTTTTGTATGCCAATGCACTCAATATTTCACTCAAGACAAAATGCTGCAATGAAAATTGAAAAATACAACACACATAACTGCAGTCAAAGTTCAGAAACCTTTAAACATACAAAGTGGCCTTTCAGCTTCCGTTTTAAAGCATTTTACATACGGCAAACAAAATTCAGGATTATGTAGTCCGTAATTTTTCATAGGCCTCTGAACTGTACCTCCGTACAGTGCATATGGCGCCTAGGATATAGTGTAGCAGTAGCCGTGTGTGTTGTGTGTGTAGCAGAACAGGTGGCTGATGAGACGAAACATTTCAGTCTCCAATCGTCCGTATCTACATCACCACATCAAAAACAGAATGTCACATCCGATCAGTATTACCAAACTAACTAAGCACATGAAGGAAAAGTCGTTTTGTCTTTCCTAACGTGCTTAGTCAGTGACAGTTGCATAACGTGTGGTAAACGGTGCAATGGCGTTGTTTGTCTATAACACTAATAACAGAATCCGTGCACTGTATAAACCGAAAACAGATCACTCTGCTTTTTCACAGACTGTTCAAATGCCCGTTTCCCAGTTTGCTAAGCATTTTCATTATGCAGTTCAACTTCGTTAGGTGATGCCATATCAAGTGTTCGTGCACCAAGAGAAAAATAAATAAACTAGTTTTCAGCAACAACGTAAGTCAGGAAATATAGACGCAATACACAATTCTTGCACAGACAGGTCAATGTCGGAACAGATTTGCTTTGTAAGTTAAGCTTTCACGCACCCTATGGGGCATCTGCATTTCTGATATTGCTCCAACTCAAATTACAAAACATCTACTCTACGCACCAGTGAAAGCTTGGGAGTAAACGAACACACCTTGCAAAGAACAAGAACCATATTTGTGATCTCTACAGCATAACAGAGTGTCCATCTGATGGCTACGGAAGCAAAGATCAGTGCCACTATGTTGGCCTGTATGGCTTCGGAAAAAAAAGTACTTTTTTTAGTTCTACACTGTTCCATCACTGAACTGGCTGAACACCTGTACTGTACTTTCTGATATACCTTGTAATTACCTCCGCGATGATGCACGGCAATTAGAGACGTTCCTTCAGCAGCACATTTGTTGTCGACGTATTCTCACCATGGCATGGCAGTCTCTCTGCTTTTTGCTCTTCTCTCCTTAATACCACCACCAACACCATCGCTCTGCACAAACAAGAACTGCCGACATCAAAAATTAATATTTTTATGCTGCGTGTATAACTGATGAATTGTTATCAAATGCTTAATATGCACATGTGAACCACAACAGTGAGGTTAAACTGCAATTTTAATCACACTAAACATAAACGTTTACTTACTTACAATACAACATACTGCCCAGCGACGTCTGTTGTGTCGATAACACGAACACTTCTGAGAAAAACAAAAAACTTTTTTGTTCACAAGTTTTACTTTTGTACTGCGCCACAGACTCCTTATCTAGCTGATGACTGTGTGCCTAACAAGTGTGGCTTCGACCTTCTAACAGTAAGTAAGTAAGTAAGATGATTCTAAACGGAGTTCCGAGTGGCCCCATCACTGTTCTGAGAACTAAGACTGTGCTCGACACAAATAACTTTGCAGTCGCCGACGTGTTGTTTGGAACAGTCTGAGAGCAAAACCCCACTTTGTGTCAGTCTTTGCAGACTTTTGCCACGAGCTTATAAACATACCTGTTTGACCACCATGAGTGCAATTATTTTGTGCTATTACTACCACTAACACTACAACTATTACTACTATCACCAATTTTGTGTGTTTATCACTAAACAGCCCTGCAATAAAATTCTAGAAGTTTACAAATACACAAGTGAAGTAGGTCCATTTGCAAACAACAAACACACAACAAACCGACTGGATAACAGATGCATTCAGTGACGACCATCGAGCCTTCAGTTTTGTACTCTCACTGAGCACTGACATTCACCTGTAACATGAAACAACGGCCACTGATCAAAATATGCAAAAAAAGCTATTTAAATAACAGCAAATCACTTTCCATTGAAAAAAAGATGAGTTTTTAACTGATGGCAGAAAGTCTGCAATGATCACAACGAGACGATGGCCTCTGGGAGACCGTTCGATACTTGAGCTGCGGCAACCGGCTGTCACCAATCAATCTCCAGGTCAAGAGTAGGAGCCGGTCCTGGTACATTCAATGCATTAGTGCATTAGAGGTGTTTATGTAAGGGCACTCTACAAATCAACAGTTTACTTACTTACTTACTATACAGTCAGCTCACATGTGACATTAGTTATTAACCCGGCGACAGGATGTCGTTACTTTCAGCCAGACCAGTGGTCACCTTCCCAGCCGCACGGCATCACTGCCCTTAGGCCAGAACCAAATCATACTGCTAGGTGACCGAGGGACAAAGGTGTGAATAACTTGGCCATGGTTACTGTGCAAGCCTGATCACTAGATCATAGCTGGAATGGGTGCACCACCACAACACCTATCACCAAAATACACTACACAAATGCAATCATACTACTGCACTGGTTGTTAAAACTGTAACACAGAAAGTCACATAGCTTGGAAGACTTGTTAGTGCCACTTACAAACCTCACTTCTTACTTACTTACTGCCCATGCTTCACAATGTAAAACATACAATATTACCAATAAGTAATTCAGACATCGCTATCGCTACAATAAACTCTGCTGTAACATTTTTACTTTCCCGTGACTGAATTCAATAAAATAACAAATTTAGAAAAATGTCGAAAAGTTGGAATAACTTTGCATCACAATGGACGTGCCATATTCAACAAACAGCGTCTAGAATGCGGTATCAAACTGTTGAGTGGTTTTTGGTCATGCAGTGTAGTTAAACATGGCATCTGCTAAAAGAATGTCGGTCTGACTGTCATACTCGCGAGTCATGCCTAACGGTTCAATATATCAGAATGTGCTTGGTACCATACCACAGAAAGACGTCTCTAGTTTCTTAAGACCAAATTTTGCACTGCTGAATTCAGCAGTTCACCCTGAATGAATCCGTTAAAGAGACGCACCCCTTATGAC
>Ga0209562_1000986_pt1 | contig 10496 bp, 9 predicted proteins | sample WorMetvacBELIZE2_FD_187399 | JGI IMG/M metagenome (GOLD analysis project Ga0209562, IMG submission 187399) | Marine gutless worms symbiont microbial communities from Max Planck institute for Marine Microbiology, Germany - Olavius vacuus BELIZE.2... | ecosystem: Host-associated > Annelida >...
CTAGTTTTCTGAGAAGAAGAATGGTGGGTGGGGGGAGATCCACTGCCCTGGCTCTGCCCTGCGTATTGCTAAATTTGCTTCGCTAATAGTGTGAACAGAAAATTAAAATGTTACCATATCTGACCGCTTTATTTGTTTTATTTTGAGAGTGAAACAATCAGCGGCGTTGGCGGAGGGCGACGACTAAAAACGTCGTCAACTTTTTGGAGGAAAAAGTGCACCCCCATCTCTGGGGATGCAGAGAAAATCCTGGCTACGCGTGCCCCCAATGTAAAATCCTGGTTATGCCTATGACTCCGGGTGACCTGGCTTGAGGATTTTATGACCTCAAAATGACTTGGCCCCTTTACTACGCTGGCACCGGCGTCGCCGCCACTGTTGACAGCGAAAATCGAACCAATAATCCGCCATATCTCGGAAACAGTGCAAGACTGGACTGACTGGATATAAGTTAGCCTATACTACTGACATGAGCCTATAGAAGTCGTAGGCCCTATACGGGAACAGGCTCTCGGACGTTATTTTATATTATAGGCCTACTTTTTACTCAAACAATAGGCCAGCTACACCGTATACGATAACTTAGTTCTTAGGCCTATAGGTACGCTTAGATACACCAAATTAAACTTTAGCTAGAAGTAAACCTTTTAATTAAACGGAGTTCTCAGCGCTCCTCCACCACGTACAGCATATAACTGTGCCCCAAACCACTTAGCTGGGACCCGCTTTGCTGCAAGAGCGTATCTGCAGATTGTGGATCGTTTTATTATGGTCCCTGTCCTTGCATCATTGCATGATGGACCCTTGCCTGAACCAGTAGTGCATCAACCAGTAGATTAATAATAACATTATCACCTGACATACCTGTTTAATAAAGGTCCAGATGTCTGTCATGTCCCTGACTAAAGAGTCCCTGAGCAAGCGAAAGGTTGCGAACTTGCGATCGTTTGGTTGCGATAGATCGCTTTTTATGCCCGCTTTCTTGCATATTTATTGCACTTGCTTGTTTTGTTGACATCATAAATTGACAACAAACATGTCGATGAAGGTATAGCATTAGTTTGAAAGTTACTGTTCGCAGAACTAAACAATAGTCATTTACTGGAGTTATGTAATGTATTATTTCGTGCAGCAATGAATGTATGGAACCAACCTTTTTAGACGTTAGAGAATACAGTGCCCCATTGGGTGATCGCCGACTCGCCGGTACTCACGTAAATGCGCTGCATTATAAATCTGAGGGCAAACGATACCATGCATACAGTCACACAAGTACTAAAACACAAAACGTTCACTTGGTGACCCTAATTCTTAATTGAATAACTGCGGTAGGGATTAGGGCCAAGTAGTAGCCATGGGTTGGTTGGTTGCCATGTCAGCTCGCCACTGTGCGAAATGTACCGAATGCAACGCGACCAAAACAGTAACCAAACACACTGAAATGTCGGTCAGGCTATTTAATACCTGCAACGCCCGCCAGCTACATCGATGGAACACTGCAGAATTTTCATTTTTTTCGCACAGAATTCTGATAATACTAGTTATGCTACTGTAGTGCCTGCAGCGCATTTGTTTTCGCACACATACTCCACCCCATGCCTCCCTCTTGCAGGGTTTGAGTCAATAAACGTAGGTAACGACGTCGTCGGTTCCTTTGACATAGCTTGCGGGCGTTGCAGGTGTTGCTGGAATTAAATAGCATGACCCCTGAAATGTTAATGCAGCTTATAAACCAAAGTATTCATGGTAATACACCACAACTGTTTACATCCTGGCGGATGCAGTCCTGATAATTCGTAGCCATGACATGTTGTTCCGTGTGTGTGCGGTGTGCCAGTGCATGTGAATGTCATAATTACATACCATATCTTGTGAAAAATTAATTAAATGATGACAGCACAAAGATCGTAAGCAGTGCATAATTTGGCAGACATTGAGTTAAGGGTGCCATATTCACAACGGTACTTATTTAACGCTATCCCTGACACTAACCATAATGTTAACCCTACTGACCGTAACCGTAACAGTAAGGGTAACCCTAACCCTAATACTAGGTACCGTTGTGAATATAGCACCCTAAACTCAATGTTTGCCCATAATTTTTATCTGTCCCATATCTATAGCATATATCATGGCACAGATTATAAAATCGGTTTGCGTCTGTCAGTGTGTCAGTGTATCTGTCCATCTGCGAGCACTCTCGCGGTCGCATTTCTTGATCGATTTTCACCGAAATTGGCACAGACGTAAGAACCCCCAAAAGGAAGAATGATTTAGTTAGGGGTCAATATCGCACCACCCCTTCCCCTATTTTGCCCGCAAAAAACCCCATTTTAGGCCACCAAGTCCTGAAATATTAAATTTCCAGAAAATTCACAACCCTAACAACCCAGCACCTGGGTGACCAACACATGGTCTACTAACATCAAAATACATTGCCATGCATCTATATCAGAGTCTTTCTATACAGAACATCATATATCTAATTATGCTGAAATCATGCAAAGACAACAGGTTGTTGGATTTACAAATTTTGTTATAGAAACAGGAATATCAGCAAGCCAAATTGATGCATAGTTTATAACTGGCCAGCACTTAACTAGAACTTAAGAATTAAATACTTAACTTCCTCTTCACCTATAGCAGAGGGCACAGAGTTTACCAGTATACAATAAATAATCTGCTTGTTCATTACTTAACCCAAAACAATTTACTTTACTTTCATATATAAAAACATTTAATACCATTTCACTTTTTATTTCAGAAAGAGACACCGTCTGATCAGCAGCTCCATCTTGCTGCATTACAAGGCAATGTTGAACAGATTCGCAAAGTTCTTGAAGGTGGAAAGGTTCATGTTGATTGCAAAGATAAGGTAAAGTGTGCATTTTGTCTTAATAAATGTTTAAAATTTATGCAGGCTTTAAGATGTGTGCTGTTTTTTTCATTGTTGTTGATTAATATCGTTTTATTTCGTGAATTTACTGCACCTCAACTTATAAAGTGCTGTCTCAAATTGCAGTCTTTTAACAGCTATTTTGGCTCCAGTTTTCTTGACTTGCTGTGTTTTGTCAACGTTTTCATTGCCACACCAACCTTGCTCAGTGTGTCCCTGGAACTAAGCAGTTTTGTAATTGATTGATACCTATTGATTTATTGATGTATTGTGATAGTGCCACTAATGAGATAATATTTATTGTAATCTTTTTTAAGAAGCAAAGAGTTCCTGTCTGACAACTATCGTGAATTGTACCTATATAGTGTTAATGTATGAAATGCACAATTGTCATAAGTGAAAGTGTCATTAAACCGTAACAGAAGTGCAGTAATTGTTATGTATCTGGTCATAATTTGACAGGAAGGAACCACGCCGTTAGTGCTTGCAGCAGCTAACAATCATCTGGAATGTGTGAAAGAGCTCTTGAAAAATGGCGCTGACCCAGCTGCACGTCGTTTAGTAAGTAATCCTCGTCAATGTGTCCTAGTGGATGAAAGACAACAATATGCCTCTCTCATGTAAATGGCTAGAAATGGCTAGCTCTTTGGTAATAAACCAACAGACCGTGGAAAGCTGGAAAATTGCTACATAACTATCAACCACAATGATTTGTTTCTGTCACGGTTAATTGTTTAGTTCGTGCACTGACATTGGAATTAGCAGCTTTGATTGTCTGTTTCAGACTTGCACCTGTTTTACAACTTGCTGAACTTTGCCGTTTTTATATTTCAGACGGGTACTTGTGCCTTGTTTTTTGCATCACAAGGCGGCTTTCTTGACATCGTAAAAGAACTGATTTCACACGGTGCTCCTGTCGATCTTCCAAGCTATGTAAGTTGGCTTGAATGCAAATTTATTTTCATTTTACTTTGATGCGCTGCATACAACATAGCCAAACAGGAGAGATGCTGTGCTAGTATGCTGGCAAGGTATTCTATCTTTAGAGCATGCTTTACAAAGCAGTGGTGGAGAAGTATGGCCACGAGCTGCATCCGGCCCATCGATGCATTTTGACTGACTCGTCGTGGCAGATTCTTGAACTTGTACAGCTACAGCTTGATATTTACATATTTAATAGTGCTGATACCTAACCAGACTTAAGATTAATAATATTAAATATTTATCCGATAGAGTGATGGAATTATGATTTTTTTATGATTGAAATCGTGCAAATTAGATGTCTGCTCTCAAGGCACGACATGCAAGTATTATGTCTGACCCTACATACAAAAGGTTTGCCCATCCCTGACATTGAGCTTATGTGGTGAAGCCAGCAACCTTTGTACATATACCAGTTGCCTAATTTATGCAAACAGTATTTTGGTCACACCCATCTAATTAGATATTCTGTGTTATAAAGAATATTCTATTGAATTGGGTATGAGTACTGTGTTTACCGGCATAAGTAAATGACCGAAAAATCACTTAACTTAGGGAACTACAATTTCAGGATAATGATATTACATTACATTATATTACATCAATATTTGATACGAATATATACAAAATTAGTGGCTGATTAGATTAGATTAGATTAGATATTCTATATAATGCAGAATATAAAATTTAGTGGGTGTGTCAGAAATGTGCAAAAAGAGTTGTGTACACGTGCTCTGCATAAATTAAGCAAACTAGCTGCCTGTTTGAAAGTAAGGTAAGAGTTGCAAACCAGTTTGATCCTTGTGTCACACTATAACTTTGGAACAAACATTTTTCGATATTGCAGTTGACATTTGGTGACATTTGTTTCATGCATTGTCTGTATTGTCTGTGATGAGAGTTGGTATGTACGATGTATGCCAGGATGGAGGAACTCCACTGTTCGTCGCATGCCAGTGCAATCACCTCGAAGTGGTCGAAGAGCTGGTGTCAAACGGCGCCGATGTCCATAGTCAAATGGTTGATGGGGCATCTCCACTGTTTATTAGTTCACAGAATGGACACCTGCGAATGGTGCAGTATCTGATTGGCAAAGGTGCCAAACCAGGCATGGCAAGAAAGGTTTGTACGAGAAAAAGTTTATCCGGTATTGTTGTGGTTATTCTGTACATACACAGACATTATGAAGTGCATAAAAATATGCTTATTGTGGTAAGAAAATATGCTAAAATATGTGAGAAATGATGATGTTCATAGTGACACTGTTGAGAAATGTCGGGCTTTTTCGTTCTCTTTACTGCGTAGTTTAATTGACTAAGTTTTAGCCAAAACTGTTGACAAACAGGTTGCTTCAACTAAGTTCATATTCAGATTCAGAAGATTCATCAGAAGAATTAGTATCTTCACTCTCTATTTTTAACATGAAACATAAATTTGCATTATTTGTAACACTATTGCAATTTGCATTAGCAAAGAGTACATAACAGTTAATTAGTGAAAGATGAGAACACTTGCTGGCAATCAATACAAACAGAACTGTAGTTTGTTCATTGGGCATCGAAAGTGACAGATGAATTAGTTAGTAAAGAGAAAATAAAATATGTTATGTTGTGGATAAAATATGTATCATACCAATACCTGTTGAACAACTATGGAACATCTAGTGTTAGACCTGTGAATACTTTGATAAATACTGATGTTTTTGACATTAGCCAAGGACTTACTGGCCAGATGACATATTGCTTTAGGATGGAGCGACACCGCTGTGGATAGCTTGTCAGATGGGTAATGCAGCAGTCGTCAAGGAATTGTTAGAAGCCTCGACTGACGTTGATGCTGCTAGGGAGGTAGGATTTTTAAAAATATTTTTGATTCATATGTATTAACTGTATTTGGATTTGAATTAGACTAGATCTATTTTGGTTCTGACTTGGATAATAACAGGATCATTGTAATCATAATTGTAGTGACAAAAGACCTCAGGACTGAAATGTTTACTTTAGTTTTGTCCTGGTTTATGTAAATCTTTATAATAATAATAAAATAGTAATAACAACAACCACATTTCCATACCACCATAAAGTCATAACTTCAGAGGCCACAGTGGTCACAAATTATAAAGGACAAATGTTGAACGCTGTTGACTGTCGGAGAAATTAATCTCAAAACATGCGCACCATTTATCTTGAAATAAATTATTAGATAGTAACACCTGGAAGTTGAACCCAGACGATACCAGTAACTTGCTGAAGCACTGCACACAATGTGCTAAGCAGAGATCTTAACAATACCTGTGAAAACTATTGTCAATACCAGTATCAATACATTGTCAAAAAGAATTGCTGATACCAGTACCGGTACTGCTTCTGAAGAGTATTGCCAATACCAGTACCAATACTTTTGTGACAGTTAATACTTTTTGCTGTTTTTACATTCAGCAACATTCATTTTTTTCACGGTCATCTGTTAATAAAATTAATAAAATGATTTTTGTCAAGAAAATGGCAAAATTGCTATAGTTTACAGTGACATGATGTTAATGAGTAAGCACTGTGGCAGTACATGTTTTAGCTTTAGCTTTAGCTGCTTTAGCTGTAAGACCAGAGTCCTAGTTTTTATTTTACTCTTTCAGTCACAATAATGTTGTTGTTAACTTGTTGGCAGACTTAGCTAGTGCACCTGACGACAAAAGTATTCGTATAGAATATCGCTGATACCCATATTGATATTGCATATGAAAAGTATTGTCGATACTTGCGCCAGTACTTGAAAAGTATTGCTGATACTGTTGGTAGCAATACCAGTACAGCTACCAGAACAAACAAGTGTGGAAAACAAGGTGCAGACCATGCAGTATTATGACTGAATTTGTGCTGTGTGATAAGGAGCATTACAGTGATGTTGCCTTGTGTCTGTGACTCTGTGTTACTCAGCTTGAAATTTTCCTTAATAGTGATTAACTTCTAACATAAAAAATTTGTAGCATCATGTGGTCACAACTCTGCAGGCATAAGGTGAATGTGTGTGAAGATCTCGTCCAAGATTGTGCTGTAAGTTATATACATGGCTGTGGATTAAAACATTTGCTTTAGAGGACGAGGTATCGTGATGAATGTTTCATGCACTGTTGTATCATGCCACAGTCTCAGAAAAATGAATTCATCCATATAATTCAATTTTTGTGTATACCTAGTAACTACTGTTCTGCCAGGCTAAGTGCATTGCTGTCAGTGTCTGATTAAGTATGTAGACTTGGCACTGACAGATTTTTGATTGATTGATTGATTGCAGGATGGTGCGACGCCGTTGTTTAAGGCCTGTCATAAAGGTCACGTTGAAGTAGTTCTGGAGCTGCTGAAGTATCGGCCCAGCCTTGGTCTGCTGCAAGTAAGTTTACTCTGTGCTTTTATGATACCATCCACGTTGTTGTCTAGACTAGAGGGTGCCACAAAATTCTAATTTCAGTTATCAGGAAACAAAGTTTTCCAAGCTGTCTCAATAGACTCGAGCTGAACACAGACAAGACGGTATTTCTGCTGGCCACGTCAACTACGACGGGTCCGATGGTCACTCGACACTGAGCCTGCGAAGACACTTGTTCACACCTTCGTCACAACTTGTGTGCATGGCCACATCGCCATGTTGGCCGGGTCGCCAAGGATCGTCACTAACAGGCTTCAGCGCATTCTGAATGCAGCGGCACGCATCGTTAGTGGCACCCAGAAGTTTGACCGCGGCTTGACCCATCTGCTACACTCCGAGCTACACTGGCTCAACGTTCCTGAACGTATCCAGCAGAAACTTGGAATAACAGTGCATCGGTGTCTTCAAGGCAAGGCTCCACAATATCTAATTGAATGTTGCACTCCAACGTCAGAAGTTCCCAGTCGCCAGCGGCTCCGTTCTGCCAGCCGCCATCAACTCGTCGTGCCACATTACCGTCGCAGCAAGTTCGGCTTTCAGGCGTTCTCTGTCGCTGGTCCAGTGGTCTGGAACTCACTGCGTGATCACATCCGGGACCCAACGCTCGGCTCTGACTGTTTCAAGTCACGCCTGAAGACACACTTGTTTTCGCTGTATTAGACGCGCATCGCATTAGAGGCATAGCGTAATGCGCTTTATAAATGGACTACTTACTTACTTACTTACCTACTTGTCTATGGTACATGGCATATGTCAATAATCTGCCATACTAATGCTAGTTGGTGAATGTGGTGATCTTCTCTGTAGTCTTTGGCTGTGTGGCAAGTCATTTTCCTAGACAATGTGCATGATACCTTAATGCATAACCTGTTCATATTATTGTAATTCGTCTCTTAGTAATTAGCTGCTTTGTTAGTTGCCTTGAAAAAAGGTCTGCGATGTTCTAACAAGCAGCTGCAATCTGTGTTTACAGAACGGTGAAAGTGCATTACATGCAGCGAGTTTGTTTGGTCATCTCAAAGTGGTGAAGGAACTTGTTCAAGCTGGTGCTAAAGTAGACTTAAAAAACAAGGTCTGCTCTTATGTCATTTGTTAACATTTTCCAGCAGTTTCATATATGCGACAGTTCGTGATGTTTTTTGAAGTATGAATTATATTATAAGGTGGTCATTCTGTGGTTACCGTGTTTGGGGTCAAGTACTGTAGCCCACATATTGTTGGTTAGAGTTGTTACTGCCAGCTGCTGGATAAGCTTTCTTTTTTTAACAAGAATATCAGCTTGTAACAGTGACTTGGATGATATTCCAGACCAACTTATGACCCTTAGGTGGTGGTCTGGCATAGCGGTAGCACGTTGGTCTCAATCAACGAAGTTAACCGACGTCAGGCCCAGTGGTGGGTATCCGTGTCCAGGTTCATTCCCAATACAGGACATTTATCTCAATATGTAACCAGCCATTTAGATCAACTCAGCCTGGCCATCCCTTTGTGGATATGTGCAGTGATTACCAGACAAAGGGCAGTGATGCCTTATGGCTGGGGAGTAAAGGGAGGTGTGGTTCGTGTGTGGGTGGCAAGTAAAACTGTGTGATCCTATTGTTACACACAGGCCATATCTGAATGCTTTAGAGTTAAAGGGCTTATAATAAAGTACTGTATACAGTATAAATTCATCTGTTTACTTTACTTTACTTTGTTTACTCTGGTTGATTTTTACTGATTTCTTTACTGCTCGTCATTCTCTTTTGTTTTAATATTATTTCTTTTCTTACTTAACTGCTAATTTCAGCCAGCTGGTCATCAGTTTTTGAACATGCATTAAATGTCTGCATGTCGTATGTCGTGATATTGTCAACTTAGTTGTGTCAAATTGTCTTGTCTATATTCCTGCTTTGCGGTGATGCAGGATGGCTATACGGCAGCTGATCAGGCGCGGCAGGCCGACTACGAGCCAATAGCACAGTATCTCGACGGCCTTAGTGAGTCCAAAGTGACTTCAACCAATTAGTTGAGACAGAGCTTTCGAAGTTTGCCACCAAGCACAGTATTTCAAACTGAGCCGTTTGTCGCCAACTCGCGCTGTATGCGTGTGCACTGTCTGGATGCTAGATGCCGCAGTTGTTGCATTATTGGTAGTAACAACAGAGCTTGTCAAACAGAGGGAAACAGTGTTGCTGTTAGCGAATCCCATTAGCTGGTTCTGCAGTTCAGCCACTTACGCCCAATTACTATCAGTCAAGTGTGATACTTTTGTTTGTCTGTTTATAGACAGTTGTGTTTGTTCATTTTTTATTTGTGTGTTGCGTTACTGCTGTGTTCTGTTGTGGAGTTTCAGTTTAAAGACAGCGTAACACAGTGCTCAGTGTGTGAATATTTCTCGATGTTTTCTATTAGTGGCACGTATGTTAGACTGACAAAAAATTCTCCTTGCTGCTCTGGAGAGATGGGCAAATTTTCCTACCTAAGGTCATGAAGGTCATGGTCATGGTCATGACATTGGTCATGAAGTTATTTTCTCACGAAACAATATATATATTACTTTTCACTGCCCACAAAATCTTGTTGTAGTCTAAGCGGATTTGTTTTATTCTCATTAAGCACAAAGTTCTATCTGCATTTATAATCAAGTAAGTTCCTCCTTGTTATACAAGTGTCGGAAGCTGATGCTGGACACTAGGCAGTCGGTCTGCAGATGATATTAGCGATACCTGGTAGTAGATAGGAAGTAAGTAATCTAAATTTGAGAATGCCTGTGACTGAACAGATGGATTGAACCACGCTAGAAACCACATTATAGACTTTGTGGGCAGCCTGTAGGTTGACAGCTGTGTGCTATGATATAAATCCGAGACGTTTGTTAAAACTGTGCAGTGCTGAGTTGCACATGCTATTCATACGTTTCTGACTACCAACCGGGCATACAGAGTTGTAGAGTAAGGTGTGCAAATTTCAATGCAGACAGTGGTCACAAGGCTGTTATTGCTGTTACTGTGTTTTAAGTTTTTTAACAGCTAATTAATAATTTAACTTTATTGACATCATATAATCCTGGTGCAGATTACCCTTGACTTCATTGCAGCATATAATAGCATATAATAATAATAATAATACATGTATGTGTCGGTGTTCATGCCTGATGCTCTCAAATTGAGACACCTGTCATTTCTCTGTGCTGGAAGTTCAGATAGTAACATTT
>Ga0209562_1000987_pt1 | contig 10492 bp, 7 predicted proteins | sample WorMetvacBELIZE2_FD_187399 | JGI IMG/M metagenome (GOLD analysis project Ga0209562, IMG submission 187399) | Marine gutless worms symbiont microbial communities from Max Planck institute for Marine Microbiology, Germany - Olavius vacuus BELIZE.2... | ecosystem: Host-associated > Annelida >...
AGCCAACGTCATCGATGACAACAACACCTCTCAGCCAATAGCAGCGTCAGAAAGTAGGTTAACCACGCAGTCAGCTAACTGGAGTTGGGCAAAAGTTAACTTTTGTTGGTGAAAAGCGAATCCAATTTAACTGGCAGTTAGAAATAACTGGAGTTCAGTAAACCGGCGATTTGACCGGTGTTGGTGAAATCCACCCTAAATTAAACGGTACATTAAAAGTGTGTTTTAATGTCACAGATTCCTATTTATTTAGTGATGCCTTGCGGCTGGGAGTAAAGGCAGGTATGGTTCGTGTGTGTGTGGCAGGTAAAACTGTGTGATCCCATTGTTACACACGGGCCATATCTGAGCGCTTCAGAGATGCATCATAATAAAACACTATACAAATATATGTTACTTTACTTTTACTTTACCTTAGCAGAGATCACAATGCATCTACTTTAACACTGCAACTTTAACCTATAGTACTCTTCAGTCCAAATCACCTTCCTCCCTTTCATCCCTTATTAACTCTGACATCCCTCACAGACCTCTTTGTTCATCCTCACTTAATATTTTACACGTTCCTCTTACCACCAAGGCTGTCGGTCACAAAGAATTCAGGTTCGTAGTTCCTACGGTTTGTAACTCTATTCCAGAAAACATCATGCAATCATCATCAACTGGCTCCTTCAAACGCAGTCTCAAAACTTACCTCTTTTCTCTCTTCGACTAGCCATGTTCACCACCTTGCTATGTCAGCACCTCTGATTCGAGCTTGCTTGAATTTGTGCACTATACAGATTTTGTAATAATAATACTAATAATAATAACCACAGGTAAGCAGGTAGGTTTAACTATGGCTGCCAGATGATAGAGTCGACTACACTTGGGTGGCGTCGTGGTGTTGCGGTAGAGCATCGGATTCGCGATCGAGAGGTCGCGGGTTCGGGTCTCGGTCGGGCACTACGGCGTAAAAACTCTGGGCAAGTTTCTCACACCTATGGTTAGTCGATGATGAGTAACCGTTATACGGGTAAACCATCTCTCTAACCAACCGCCTAGGTCAACTCAGCCTTGCATCCCTCCGGGGTCGCTAAATCAAGTACCAGCTTTGGCTGGGGTAAAGGCGGGAATGTCACCTCTGCCGGGTGGCAGGTAACACTGTGTGATCCCATATGGCATGTGAGTTCCCGTAGCGGTGCTGGCAGGCTTGCCTGCAAGGTGCTATACACTCCCTTTTTTACCTTTACTACTAAGTAAGCGAACATCAAGCACAACGTACCTGACCATCAATGACAAGACCCACTTCATTGTCCTTGCGTAGCAGTTCACCAAACTCCGTAATATGACGCTTCAGTGTCTCACGTGTTGCCTGCCACATCAAGCCACACAAATGTAACAAGACCTTTTTTTGTACTTTTTAAACACATATTTTCAATCATTATTCCACCACACCATCAAATGATATTTATTTAATAGTATCAATATCGAAAATTTTATCACTTACTGTGAGACGAAGAATAGAAAATATCCAGATTTGTAAAATAGTATATCTATAAAATATTTATAAACAACATAAAACGCCTTCCATTTTCTATTTTCTATACAAGTTTGTCTGGTCAAAGCACATCAATAAGGCAGATACAGCTTGCAGGCTGAAGTATGCTCATGCTAAGCTTAAAGGCAGTTGTAAACCATAAAACAATGATGGTTTCACCTTATACAGCTCTTCAAGCACCATAAGACCACTCAAAAAAGAAATATCTAGCTAGCATATTGGTACAGAATCTCCCAAAAACTGACATAAGGTTTCTTCCTCTTGCGTATACACTGAGCAAAGTGCATCTATTCAGATTTTCGTAACAGCTGAATGTCAATCTAGTGTAACTGGACATGTCTCAGTAAATGTCTCTGACATGTATCGCCACTGGCTTGAATACACATAGTGCTGCGCTCAGTATTAACACAGACAATGAGATGTCAGTGAGAGTAAACTCTTTTGAGACAAAAGATGTAACTCACATCGAGCGAATTTTCATTGAGAACCAGCAGAGCGGTGGACTGTGTCAGCAGCTTGCATGAGTAGCCTGCGTAACAGACAGACAGACAGACACACAAACAAACATCTTCATGTGTAGCAGTCTCAGTCACTTACTACTGTGGCCATTTACTCCCTCCGGCTGTGGATCAGCAATCTGAAGTCCGCACATGCCTGTCTGCGGCGCCCAACGTGATTGATTGATTGAGTAAGGCTTAACGTCCCACCAAACATATTATAGGTCATATCGGCGACGGGTTTTTACGGGTCAAATGACCCAACCAACAGTGTCAAAGCACTGAAGGAACACACAAAATGAAACCAAATAGAACAAAACACTACAGTCCATCTTAACTAAGGAATACAGATAACACAAATTAAACGCGGGTGCAGGCAGGTAGCGTAGTACCTTAAAGGACCGAAAGGGACTTGTCATCACTGCATTTGCTGTGAGACTGTGCCGTGTCTGTCACAAAAGGGATGGCAGAATTAGATTTCACATTTTTTTGGTATCAATAGGCCACCTGCGTAAATAACGAGAAATTTGCTGCACGTGGTACGCTGCCGTTATCACTGCGACGTGCACATTTGTAAGACAAACACTACAGTTTTCCTCACATTATTGCAAGTGCATTAGGTTAATTTCTTTAAAAATACACAGCAAATCTTGATGCCTTTGTGCATAGAAATGACATGTCATTATCGCAGTGTTACAAGTATAGGACGTCACAGCAAAAAAAGCCGACGGAAACATCAGTGAACATGTGCAGCAATTTCTGCATAAATTATGCAAGCAGCATCTAGTCTTATGCTGGAAGGCAGACTCTTCAAAGCTGTTGGAAGCAAATAACTAAAAACAACCGTTATCAAACTTGATGGACAGATGATGACACGGATAGTCATTTGAGAGTTAGTATGCTATTGTACCTTCTAGCAGTAAACTATATGAACTCAAATGAGTAGTTGTGACTATTGACAGCAAATGTACCGATGTTGATTGCTGTTTCCTGTTTATCGCCAGTCAGCACCCAGACCTTGATGTCTGCCTTGGAAAGATTAGAAATAGTTTCTGGTACACCCTGTACGAATACATCATAGCACAACAACTAAACTACAGAAAAAATGATATGCCATGTTTTGCCACAACTGTACTATCCAGTGAGTCTCTTCCGGCAAAAATACTAAATTATTTTTAAAAATCTATTATATACATGTAATGTCAATTCACACAGCACTGAGCATGGCTCCCTACTAGCAAAAATTCCTCAATTTTCGCATGTGGGTACGGCTATATTGTGGGATAAAGATATTAGTAGTCACTTTGTACAAGTAAGTGTTGATATTATTTGTTTACTTGTTATGAAAATACCAAACTTATTTCTTAGTAGTTTACGTTATCACAATACTGACCTGATTATAGTGTCTGCTGCTCAAATTGTAATAAAACGTGAAAGCAAACGCATGAAATCAAGTGCAATACTTTGTTTGAAATTTTCCCTAAATTCCAGTGAATTCCCTGCTTTTCCAGGTCAGTAGAAACCCTACTGAGGCTGTGTGCACATCACCAGCCTACTGCCAGTATTAACTCATGCTGCTTTGTAACAGAGGCAAGTATGTGAACATCTAGCCCAGAGACATTACCACATGATAGCGAGTCTGATGTCCTAACCATTACAGCACACAAACGAAATCGACAAACCAACACAAGAACATAACCTTCTTGGCAAAGATAAGCAGTTACCTCCTGTAGCTTGTCCTCGATGGCAGTCACACCAACCAGCTGCAGATTCTACACAAATCATCATCACCAACATCATCATCATCTTCAGCTGTCTTCTACTGTTACAGAAGATTTACATGCCAGGGCCGTTCACTTCAACCTCTCTTCAATCACTCTTTTAATCTTCTCGTAATGTCCAGTTTTGTCCAAATGGACAGTTACAAGAAGCTTAAAAGACAGACTGAAGTGAAAGCCTGACAAATACAAACATTTAAATAAATGACTATTAAACGTTAAAAAAAGCATAACAAATTCACAAACAATTTGAAATGCAAACTCCACAGAGACTGCATTGGGCCCATGCAATAACACATCTCAGAAAGGCAATACAAAGAAAACCATGTTGCTTTCTGTCAAATCTTTGGGGCTGTTGGAGATGCAATTCAGGATGAAGTTGTTTCTGTGAGTTATGCTACATGATACAATGTGATGTGACAATGTACTGTGTGCATTAAAAAGCTAAGTCTACCACACGACACTGTATCAGAAAATAATTAACAAAAAATATTACAACTTCTTTCAAAAGGCAACTGCAGAGTTTTTTTTTCTTCTGCGTTACATATAAAACGGAATTAGTTTTCGTATTTTTTTGTTTGGACTGCGTGCTGTTCTGTATTATTTTTGTGCTATACCTTATTTTTTTGTTTTTTTTTGTTTTTGTACAGTTCCATATGCTGTATATTTGTGTACTTTTGTGTTCCGCTGACAGTATAAGTGGCCCTCGGGGCCTTCTGTCATTGAATTTAAATAAATAAAACACACAAATAAATAAATAACTGAGAGCACTGATTTAATAAGTATACTGGGTGGCGCAGAATAAACCGGACTATTCAAACTTTCTTCCGTGTTTACGAAAATTTGCATAAATTAACGCCTTTAACACTTGTAGCGTACAGACAAATTAGAAGACAGAAAAGAAACTGGCATTTAAATATTCTACGCTAATTAGTACCTGTGGCACGCCTTTTGAAAGTTCGTATACATTTTTCACAGTGCATCATTGTGTCAGTCGCAGTTTCGAACTTAGGAAGAACGTCACTGGTGTTTGTTCAGCCAAAGTCGACAGTTCTTATTACTATGACGTCTTTCTGAATCAGTGTTTACTACCAGACATTCAGAAGTTGTCTGGTAATAACATCACTTTTCAACAAGATGGTGCGCCAGCTCATCGTTAACGACAAACAATTGCGTTCTTGCGTCTTCATGTGCGAGCATTTGTAGAACCAGAAAATTGGCCGCCGAATAGCCCAGACTTAAATGGACTTGATCTATGGGAGCACTCCAGCAGCTTGTTTACCGTCGTCATCGCATTCGAGACGTTGAGCACCTGAAAGAAGTCCTGCAAACCTGCTGGGAGCAGATTGGTCAAGACGTTATCAATCTCGCTATAGGACAGTTTCGTAAGCAAGTGTTGCTCGTTGTTGCGACCGGTGAAGGACACATTGAGCCCCGCTTTGACTACTGTTTTTGGTGCTACATGTACATTATCATACTTACGTGTTTCGTTGTAGAAATACAGAACTTGGTCAACGTAAGAAAATAGTCCGGTTTATTCTGCGCCACTCTGTAGAACGTGTCCTTGTTCTTATTTTTGTTTTATTATATTTTTTATTATACAGTTTGTAACGCACCATGTGTCAGTCGGTTAAATGATGAAATCGCAGTGGCACATAAAGTTACTGTTACGTTACTGTTAAAAATTAATTACCAGTAAGCACGAAAAAACCCACAACAGGCTACCATGATCATGTTGATGCTTGATGATTTATGCTGAAGACACTTCTGTTCCAGTGGATGGCAAATGGAGTGAGTTAGAGACTTCTGGTTATAATGCACTATATAAGTTCCACTTTTTACTTACTTACTTACTTCATGGCACTGTATGGCCTTAACGAACTGACTGTACGATAAATCTGTTACTTACTCGCTCAATGAGTTCCGCGGCTTCATCGAGGTTTCGCTGTCGGTTCTGCACTGAGGTGCTGGCGCGGTAGTAAGTGTGCTTCCAGTCCTCGTAGAATGCCTCGGGTATAGTCGCTGTGGCAACCACCAGTGTCCGCAAACCTAAATCCCATCGACAATTTCATGTAAAGAAACAGCAAACAGCCCAAATATCTGTAAAGCATAATGGTAAAAAAATGTGGTGTTGCCAAATATTTGCAATTGTTACAAACACACAGTAAACTGTTATTTTTTTAAAGTCATTGAAAAATTTCATTACCAGTCATGATAGCTACTTTCCACCATTACGGGGATAATCTTACACATAAATAAATAAATAAATACATCTGCTTCATTATATCTGAACGGTTTAAAGCAGCATTTTTTACAGCCAATGACCATCCAATGTACCGTAAACATTCGTCTGTTACAACATCGGACACAAAATGTATCAAACCGAGAGCGGCAAAGTCCTGAAGGTGCTGTGTGGTTGCATCCTTGAAGGGCTGATGTCCAACGAGTCTCTCATAGATAACTGTGTCCTGTATCATACACATCAGAGGAGCATTACGTCGTTTACAAAATAAACACTAAAATCACAATAATATTTATCTGTGCAACCATATTAGCACAGTTTGGTAATTAGAGATTTTACATTTTTCAATCAGTCTAACTGAATTTTCAATCAGTTTAATTATTGATTATATAATTAACTGTGGTTAAAACAAGTAATACAAACCTGCATTTAAAATCTTTAAAACACTTTAAAGTTGACAGTAACTGTACCAGTAACAGCAGCATCTGTAGTACACCTCCTATAGTTAGCCCAATGGTGCATTCCAGTGGATAAAAGTGTGAATAAAAGTCGTTTTTACAATTACAAATTAATACAAAAAAGACAGCAAAGTCCTTTCACAAATCACGTGGACCCATAGGGCAGCACTGATCTCGATATCCATAGCGTTTCAATGGCTTCAACTTCTGCAGAACATCCACTTGAGCAACATCCACTTCTGCTGCTAGTACAGCATGTTTAATCTGTGGACAAATTATTTTAGCACTACAGAATCAGACTCCTCTTCACTATATAGTCTGAAATTTTCATTCAAACTGGTTAATTTTTCTTTGAAACACGAGGGGTTGTTTCTAATGAATGCAGTGTATATCAGAAAGTCACCCACCGCTCCTTTAATCATGAGTTTAATCTTTCCGTCTGGCATTCGGACAATCACCGACATGCGTTTTCTCGTGCTTGTGAACTCCAGTACGTTGAGTATCTGGTAACTCTCCTCGCGACCCATCTGCACAACGTATCTTATCCGTAACACTCACAACATACATAACAACACGCCTTCTAATGCTGAGCAATCCTAGTTTGTGTGTGTATAACAATGAGGATGCTGAAATTGTGACTGAAAAGCCACGGATTTGACTCTGGGCCGTTCCACTTCACGTAATGACTCTGGGTATGTGTTCACAGATGTCCCTCTGTCACTTGTTCTCTGACTCTGAGCCGTTCCACTTCACGTAATGACTCTGGGTATGTGTTCACACATGTCCCTCTGTCACTTGTTCTCTGACTCTGAGCCGTTCCACTTCACGTAATGACTCTGGGTATGTGTTCACACATGTCCCTCTGTCACTTGTTCTCTGACTCTGAGCCATTCCACTTCACGTAATGACTCTGGGTATGTGTTCACACATGTCCCTCTGTCACTTGTTCTCTGACTCTGGGCCGTTCCACTTCACGTAATGACTCTGGGTAGGTGTTCACACATGTCCCTCTGTCACTTGTTCTCTGACTCTGAGCCGTTCCACTTCACGTAATGACTCTGGGTAGGTGTTCACAGATGTCCCTCTGTCACTTGTTCTTCTTGTCTACAAATGTTAGCGCGGAGCAGCACCATCGTACCTTGCTGACGAACTTAGCAAGCCAACGGACCTTAAGGCCCGACACTGTTTACAGTCTGTCTCCTCACCACCGCTGACTGTCTGCTAAATGCACCTGTCAGCTGTTGGCGATCGAACCTTCCAAGTCACCGCAGCTCACGTTTGGAACAGTCGGCCGCAGCATTTCACGTCCGCAACATCACTGTCTGTCTTCCGCAGCCGCCTGAAGACACCTCTTTAGTCGCTGCTTTCCTTGACTGTACCTGACATAGTTACTGTTGTGCCTGAGATGTGACACACGTAATTTTGGACACATTAGTTGTTCACGATACTTTACCAAACAGAAAAATATGGTAACAGATCTGCAAGGCCTTGTAGCTGTGGAGGTGTTTGAAGTCTGGTGTCACAATGCCACGTGTCACAGACTTAATGGTATACCAAGGTACAGGCTCTGGCTATGCAATGACACTTTCAGTCTTTGCTTTTAACTTTTCTGCAGCAACGAAGCAAGCCAAATGCTCTTCCTGATGACTCGCATGAATCGAGTCGATAACCGTTACTAACATGCCACAAGTGCTGCGGCACAACAACAGACCTATTACTTCAGTTAACAAGTAAAAATCATCCGGTAACGAGTGCAATCGCGATGCTCAGCATCTGCTATCATATGCCTAGCAGTCACAAGATCAATGTATGCTAAGCTGTATTCGATTTGACTGAATCTAGACTCAGTTTCGTAGTGAATCCTAATTTGCATTCACTGACAAATCGAATGGTCTGGATTTGTGGGTGTTGTTAAAAGTGACATCATTGTTATTTGTGTACCGTATTTATCTGATTTAGGTTCGCACACTGAATAGACGGATTCACTGAATCTAATCCGAATAGGGATTGGGATTCGGCAAATCGAATACGGCCTAAGACTATAATATCTACAAAGTTTAACTACTCAATTTAACTATTTATGAATGGGCAGGCTTCTACTGAATAAGCTTCATTTCCACAGTACCACTCTGTAAAATGGAGAAAACTGCCTTAGATCAACATTGCCAAGTACCAAAGTTTACCAACGTATATTACTTTGACAGCAGCTGCGGTATGTAGCGTCTCTGCACATAAATCTTCTTACTTACTTATTTTGTGACTCGTCTGCAGATCTATTATTATTCATACAAGAGAACAAACCACTTCAATGGACACGCAGTCAGGAAGTCGCGTTTTGAACACAAAGCCGAGGTTTCTAGCAGCCAACACCAGAGCTCGCTCATCTGATATAAACATACCCGCCATGCATCTGCTTAACTGCCTGTCAGTATGTAAATAAATGTAAACGTAATAGAGTCGTTCTATTAGTGCCTACAGAAAGATGCTGCATTACAGACAAATAATAATGACAGATAAATATATAGACAGATAGACAGAGATACTCCAACCTAACATATGCTTAAAAACTGGCTAAAAGCTAGCTTAATCTAATGCAGTGACACCAAAACATACAAAGGTGTGACTCCAAAAAAAAAGAAGAAACAGCATCTGTAGGTGAAAAGGTAGAACAAATAATGATAAAAAGTTCGTCAGCATCTGTGAACAGATAATGTTAACAACATGTACACTGCAAGAAAAATTCACATTATTATTATTTTTTTATTACTATTTTATTTTATTTTATATTTTTTATACCCTCGAGTGTAAAGATCCCGATGGTTATAAACAAAGTTAAAAGTAAAAAGAAAAGCTAAAGTGGTCACTCCTCGTCGCTAGAAAAGCTGCTGTGACGTTGGCGACTACTACCCCCGTGCAAAACTTCATTACAATCCACTGAGCGGTTTTATTTTATTATTATTATTAAATGCACATTATTATTATTAAAATTCATATTGCGGCTGCTGATGCTGCTGCCACAACCACCACAGTCTACTATTATTGTTATTATTTGTGTAATGATTAGTAATTATTATTGTGAATGTGCTATAGGGGAACTTTATGCAGTCAGTGTGATAAACGCATCAAGGATATCGAACACTGGCAGAGACAGAGTGTTTTAAGGACGACAACAAAAGTCAATAAAAATAAAAAAAGTGGGACAGTTGACCCGCACTGTCCCCAAAACCCCTCAACTGATAGTCACTAAATTTGGCGTGGGAGGTGATTGATTGATTGAGTAAGGCTTAACGTCCCACCAACACATTACAGGTCATATCGGAGACGGGTTTTTACGGGTCAAATGACCCAACCAACAGTGTCAGAGCACAGAAGGAACAGAAAGGGGAAAGAAAAAGTGACAGAGAAGATGCGAGAAAATACCCCTCCCAATGAATTTTTGGTTACGGCCTCGCGTAGATAAGTTACTGTTGGCGACCACTACCCCTGTGCAAAACTTCATTACGATCCACTGAGTGGTTTTTGCTCCCTGCCCCCACACCAGCACACGTATACAAAGTGACTTGGCTAGTTTTTTTTGGTTCTGGTGACACCGTACAGACAGCAAAGTGAGCTTGACAACTTAGCAGTTGGCGAAGCTCGATCTGTACATTATTTACTGTCAGAGCTGTTACTGGCAACAGAATACTTTAGTCAATTAAACAGATGCCTTCAATTTTCAGTTAACTTACAAATTGCCGGTTAACATCATATTCACATGTGAAAGTGATAAAGCTTTGTAGCATCTCCGCGAACTGAATGCTGTCAATACAATATGGCGGCGCCACACTATCTATCGGGCGAGTAGCATCGCCTCTCGAAGGCGATTGCGTTCGGCATCAACGTCAGAACTTATCGTTCCACATACTTCACGCTCGACAATCGGCGACCGTGCGTTCTGCGTGACTGCAGCTCGGGCGTGGAATACCTTGACACCGTCC
>Ga0209562_1000988_pt1 | contig 10492 bp, 5 predicted proteins | sample WorMetvacBELIZE2_FD_187399 | JGI IMG/M metagenome (GOLD analysis project Ga0209562, IMG submission 187399) | Marine gutless worms symbiont microbial communities from Max Planck institute for Marine Microbiology, Germany - Olavius vacuus BELIZE.2... | ecosystem: Host-associated > Annelida >...
AGAACAATGAAACAGCAAAGCTATAGTCACCTTTGCAAGTCAGACTTGGCGGCTGTGTCAAGGTAATACTTGTAGAGTGAGAAGGTGAAGCCGTGTGTAAGCAGAATGAATCTGTCCACATAGTAGAACTGTGCAAAGCGAACTGGTTTGCTGAACGCCACGTTGCTCTGTAGATCACATCAACGTGACAAATAAGTCAGAGACGAGTGGTTTCACAGATAAACTGTCAATTAATATAACCGGTTTCTTTTGGTTCCATTGAAACTCGACTAACAGTTTACAAACAAATATACAAATGTCTGACCATGTTATAAAAATTTAACTTTGTACTTGTGCACGTGTAAACCGATCTAAATGCCTGTGGCAAATTCATTGTGACAAATTAACCAAATAAAAAGTTAAAAGCTATGAAATTCACGCCGATATTAGTACTCTATAATAACATTCCAAACTTTTAAGTGGTCTATTTAACAGTAATTGAATGACATTTATTCCGCATAAGTCTGCGATAATAAGAAGCAGCAGAAAAAGCAGAGGAAGAAGAAGAAGAAAAAGGATACAAATAAGTGTAAGACCCACAGTGTCAGCAATTACAATAAATCAGAGGTGCCAGCAGTCACTGGGTGAAATCATTGGCAAAATAAGTACAGACTATGCAAAAAGGTAAGTTTTCAGATGCTGTTTGAAAGCATCAGGATTTGCAAAAAGTCTTACACTGTTACTGCTGCTTCTTTTACTGCTCTATGCATTGCTATAATATTATGAGAAAGAATGTTAACGACCTTGTCATCGGAGCTGATGTTGTGAACGGCGGTGGTGAAGGTCATGATAGGGTCGAGTGTGCCCAGAGACCAGACATTAGCTGTCTTATCATCACTGGAAGTTATCAGCAGTTTGCCGCTGTGACTCCAGTTGGCACACGTCACCGACTGACTATGGCCTGGGCGTCAACATATCATACAGTAGCGGCACAACACTCCATGTTTCATTACAAGGAACATCATCTGATGTCGAGTGCGACATTACAATATGTCTGCCGTCTAAACTGTGACAATGCGATAGTCTTGGAGAGTTCAAACGCCGGCTGAAGACACACCTGTTTGTGGACCATGGTCCTATGTGACATTGTTAAGAGTGCCATTTTGATATCATCTTAGTTATGCTTAGCCCAAAGGTAAGTACATGGCAGAAAGGTGAAGTGTGATTGCTACATTACACCTGTGACTTAACTACCATTTTACCTATTACAATCACAGCAGACATCATACGAGTGGACAAGATTTTTGACGATGTCTTGGCTGGTCGATGTGTACATTTTAGAATCAGAACACAGAAATATCTATGTTTCTGAAGAGTTGCACTCATGTTTCTATGAAAATGTTTTCCATTCTCTAACTGGAATCTCAGGACCCACAGGATCCCTGGTTATGCTCATGGCAGATGTACCATAAAAATAAGCAACAGAAGACAACTACAACCATCGTAATTGATGCCGAGACAGCAAATTACAAAATCACGATTTTATGGCTGAAAGTTTGTTGTAAGTAATCCTGCTGTGACGTTGCTCTGTCTCTGCAAGATAAATCAGTGATTTATAAGGCTAAGCAGTATAGGAACGATTGCAAATCTGTGTCAAAAACATTCACATGACTACAATAAGAAACGGACATTATGCAACAAAACATCGGCGACCAGACTACCTGCAAGAGCGGAACTACAAGAGAGACGGTTCTTTGTGGAAGACGAGAAGACGACAGCTGTCGCATTGTTTAACCCACACACCATGCTGTTACCCTTCACTACAACAATGGACATTGTTTAACCCACACACCACGTTGTCACCCTTCACTACAACAACGGACATTGTTTAACCCACACACCACGTTGTCACCCTTCACTACAACAACGGACATTGTTTAACCCACACACCACGCTGTCACCCTTCACTACAACAATGGACATTGTTTAACCCACACACCATGTTGTCACCCTTCACTACAACAATGGACACGACGTTCTCAATGTTAACAAGTTGAACCAGAAGCCATTCCATAGGGTGACGCGATAGGTCGTGAATGATTTTAAATAGCAAATTAACTATGTTAGAGCTATTAAATATTTATTAAGCTGCTGTCAGCGTTTAGAGAAATTTAATGCAATCACTTGTGCAAAATATCACAACCGTCCGTTACTTGCTTGATTTATACGAGCCAACATAGTGACGTCACCCAAAGTGGTCAGTGGACAGCGACCTCGCTTGACCTTAACGTTTTTCGTTACATCGTTGTGTTATTTTTTGGTGGTGTTATATAAATGAGTATTATAAATGCTGTTTAACAGCTACAGCTATGAAACTTTATATATATAACTTTGAATATATCTACAAGGAGATATAAAATTATTGCTGGTTACTGTTAATAACAGGCTTAAATTTGAAATCGAAATCGTTCACGAACTATCTTGTCACCCTATATAACAACACACTCTAAGAAATTTTGTGTTGTACTTGACTGGCTGCATAATATCATTATAAAAATTCTGCATTTAGTTTATCAATTACACTTATCACTTATTCTGGTACACTACAGGCACAACAGTAAAAACGCAAAGTTGCTTATCTCTTGTATCTGAACAGCCAGCAGCAAAAGCAATGTTTTAAATGCTATCAAGACACCAGGCATTATTACTATCTGACCCTTGATAAATACGTTCTTGATGGAGATTAAAAATTAACGGAAATGTAAAAGCTGGTACAATACTTAGACCAGTATGTACAGCTGGCAAACTGTCGTGCAACAAAACTGCAACAAAGCATAGCAAATGTGTGGGAAAAAAACTTACGAGTTTGTTTCTCTAGAGACGTAAGAGATCTTTATTTAGTTACGAACCTAAGAATTAATTAGACTGTTATTTTATCTGTCATTACACTTTATCATAAATCACCAGCATCTCCCACATTACAAGCAACAACACTACAGTGTCTGGGAGTACGGTACCAGTAAATCGTAGTGAGTTGACGGCGGTTGGTCGGTCTGCGACGTCTAGAACTGAGAGTAGACTCACAGGAGGATCACCGTTGACGGGGTATTCAGCGCGGGATGATGCAACAGACACTGATGACAACCTCGGCATGCTGCAGCAACAACACTGTACTGAAGAATAACTGGCCAATTGATGTCATAATCACTGTTTGTTATTCTACACAAAGGCACATAGTAAAAGTCAACAATCTCAAGTCAAGAATCGTTGGCCTATCCTACTCTCGCAGAGCATAACAGAGTGCTACTGCTAGCTTTCCATTACGCAACTTCAGAGATTCTTCTCAGCGCTTAACAATAATCACTAAGACTACAGTAGTGGTGCTATAAGGGAGGGATAATCAAGTTTTAGACTCTCACAGTGTCAGGTAACATAATCAAAAACATTCACCGATTTCACCGACGCCAGCAGTGTAGAAAATACGCAACTGGCATGAGCCAGTACAGGCTTAAAAGAAAGCCGCATAATGCCTATTATCTCAAATGACAACAACTAATATAATTTAGCAGTTTCTGTGGAACATAAACGACAATTTATAATAAGTGCGTTGACTGCCAACTGCAGTCCCTCAGTTAAACTCCCATTTATCTTGTCACTTTGTCAGGAAATTACTCTGGGCAAAATAATAATAGTTTCTTATGTCAAATGTCACATCATTAGTCGTAGTTCATTTCATCACTTTTATTTCAAGCTTTATAAGTTTTCAATTCACTAATGATTACAGTCTTTCTTTCGTCAAATAAGACATATTGTGACAGTATGAATTTCACCAGCACTTGCCCAGCTTTGCTGCAGACAACTGAGATGAGGTGTCACTGTCGAAATGTTTCACATTTACCTCGATGACTTGGAAACCTTTGTAGTGTGATTGATCTTTGGCTGAAACATCGCTGATCTACAGAACACAAGTCCAACACATTGACATATCGATGCACAAACATTCAATACACCATCACAGATGGCAGAAGCACGGGGTGAAGGGGGTCAACTGTCACCCCAGTTTTTCAAGTGGGGGTCAAAGAATACTTACTGTTTGACCCCCACTTTTAACGTGTACAAAGCATGTTTTACTGCGTTTGGGTCACTATCATACACCGTCAACACCATTCACTCCGTCCATTACGCACATATTAAGCTGTCATTGGCCTATCGTGCTACTGTAGCTAAAAGAACCACTTGTGATCAAAAGTTTGGGTCAAAATTGCACTTTGTTTCAAATCAAAATGAACTGCAATTTTGCCACAAAATGATCCATTTTGCACATAAAATTTCCAAAATTTTCCGGGGATGGTACCGTCAAACCCCCGTTTGTCATCTACCCAATTTGACCCCCATTTTCAAATACCTTCCGCAGTCTATGTACACCATGCATACAAACTTACTGGGCATGTGTGAACCATTAACTGGAAACAAGACATGAGGCCATAATGTCTAATATATGATATGCAGCTATCGACATAAAGATTATGTCCATCTGTCAGTTGGTATAAGGCACAACATACATGTAGTGATTGAGACTTTGTCACCTTGAACTTTCACTTCTTGATCTCAAAATTGCATTGACACTGATGCATACATGCCATGGGGAACCTGTACATTAAAATTTGAATTTTGCTGCAACTCTGAATTATTGAGTCTTAATGGTGAATGGCACACGGAGAAAAAATATGTTGAGACCGGGACCTTCACCTACAACTTTTTAACTGCGTAAGTTCCCCACATGCAGAGAGTATTTCTATGGTACAATCTCTCTCTGATACGACTATCCATTCACCAGTTATAGTGCTTTTGTGCCTGAGGTTTGTGATGCCAGATGACCATGACCATTGACCCACTGACCTGAGAACAACATACAAATTACACCTAACCTTTGAGAACCCAAGCACAAAATTCGAATAACTGTCATTTACCATCGCTTCTTGAGTTACAAATTGTTACAAAATCCCAGCATTACCTTGGTGCCACTCGTGAGTAGCCGGAAGACTTGATCTTTGCATGAAGCGTGACAGGTTGCTTGTCGACTATCTCACCTTTCTTGTTCACTGTGCCTGCCTTCTGCACTGTTGAACGATCACCAAGCATGCACAAATACAAACACTGGAGGGTCAACAGGGAATCAATAATCTGCCGCTGCTACTACAGCAACTACTATTTTCAGTTTTTGTTTAAATGACTTGCTTCACCTGACTTACTCCAGGTTATCTTGGTCCCTCAGACCATAGACGTAACCAGGATTTTGTCTGGGGGTGCACTTTTTCTTGCCAAAAAGTTGACGACCTTTTTTTATAGTCGTTGCACTCAAAGACCATCTAAATATACCTCCAAATCTAACTCGCCCAGCAAAAACTGTCCTAAAAATTGACTCCTACTCTGGCTGGGGGTGCACTTCGTGTCCTGGGGGGTGCACTTACACATTTTCCCTGTAAATTACGCCTGAAAAAAATTTTTTTCACCGCCCTGGGGGGTGCAGGTGCACCCACTGCACCCCCTGGCTACGCATATGCCTCAGACTTCCCGAGTTGTACCACTGGGGATTATTACAGCAAGATATCTCACAGGTCAGACGGTTCTTCTGCATCACGAAACTATGAATCTCAACAAAACTAGACTCTGGAGAAGACTTTGATCTGAATCTGGGTCTGATGAGATGGGAAGCTGGCATGGGCGCCTGCAGGATTTTTTTCCAGGGTTGGGCAAATTCACAGGCATAGCCAGGATTTTCTCTGGGGATGCACTTTTTTTCCTCAAAAAGTTGACGACCTCTTTTTTAGTCGTCCCCTCAAAACACAGACTAAAACTACTAAATGAACCACTCCGACCCTACAAAAAATTGTGAAAATAATGCATAAATAATTGGTCTACTAAGCGTTTAACTGTAATTGCTAATACACAAAACACTTGACAACATTTCCATGGGGGCACTTGCCCCCCTTGCCCTTGCCTGCGGGCGCCCATGAAAGCTCGTAGGCACCATGACAGATGTTAGACTTGAGCGTTGCTGATGTGACCGAAATATGACATATGCAGTACACGAAATGGCGATACTTTACTGTTATTCACTGGAGGTCATCACTATGAAGGTGACAACTTTAGTGATGTGACTGATTCCAATATTCGTGTGACTGTGGCAGTTTATCATAGCAAAATACAGCATAATCTTAACAGTGGTTTGAACTCTCTGAGTGTTCTCTATTTATTACAAGTATTACATGCCATCATCATCATCGTCATCATCATCGTCACTTACACTATGTCAACAAAATAACGCAGGCTGAGCAGACAAACCAGCAATTGATGACTTCTTTGGTGGCTTCGCCGGCGACTGTGCTTTCAGTTGAAATTCTGCTTTCAACGGGGAATTCGCCAGCAGAGGTGCACTGTTCAAACATATCCATTAAACACAAATGTCGCGTACATCAACGTTGCAGTTTTAATTTTTACCACAACACCATAAAGCACAGTACATATACTATAAGAATTTTGTCTCATTTCTCCATCCATCTGTTTGTCATACTCATGCACTGTATTGTCACAACAGAGGAACTTAGCATCAAACTTAATTTGCAAACTGGCAGCCCAATCAATCCAGGTCTCTGCTACCAAATATTATAGTAAATGTTCCACAGGAGTCATCCTCATTGGGGAGTTAATATTTGTGCACATGAAAAACTTGTGACTTTCAACTAATACTGAAACATTACTGTGTAATCAACTCTAATATCTAGCTTGCTACACTAATAATGGCATAAATATGTCGTGTGACACTTGCCTTGACAGAACTGATATAACGTCTCTTAATTCTTGACACTCGCTAGACCACCAAACATCATCAGCACTCGGACCAGACATCACAGACGAGACGTCTTGACTCGGAGGTCCTTGACTGGCTTGGTGTTCACTGCAGGTCAGTGAAAGGACGTCGACTTCACTGCGGAAGTGTTTACCAAGAACGCACCACACCTGTTAAACGCGAAAACATGACCAATCAATCAACAGATCAAAACGGATTTATACAGCACCGTATGTCTCCAGCAAACTGAGGTGATAGCAATGCATTTTGCTCCCAGTGGGCATTATCAATGCAACAGTAAGTAAGTAAGATATTTCGCTGTCAAAATTATTGTAAAGTATGCCTTATTTTGACTGAGTGATGATGATGATGGCCAAGATGGCATGATGATGATCTGTAGAAGTAAATCAGGAACTATCACTTGTAAATGCAACTGTTTGAAACCATATCATCTAACACACATGATTCAATCACTCTTTTTTCCATTTTAACACTGAACAGTCAACTATGTACATAAACACAGTCTGCATTAAACCTTTACCTTTGAACAATCATTGCGGTGAAGCATTTTGTCCTGTCACTTACCAAGTGTTGCTGAGTTGAACTCTGTGTAAAGACTGCGTTGCTAGACAACGTCAAGTCCTTGCAACCATGAAGCACAGACGAACTGACGGACTTCACTGAACCTACGCAACGTCCCCGTACATAAATTTCATCGACTTCACCCAGTTCAGCCTAACAAAAGATTACAGTAGTAACTCAATGACAGGGTCAAAATACTAGTTATAGTGCTGAATCTAAGTCCACCTTAGCCAGTCAACCAACTGCTATCATCCTCATGCAAAATAGCCTATGCAGTGACCAAACATCTGAATCATTTTGCATATATAAACTAGTATAAACAGAAATTATAACTGCAGCACTCAAACACAATGGAAGAAAACAAACAGGGCTATATACCCCAGCAGCCTAGTCCAGTCATTATTATGTACAGCTATGAATGTAAAAGCTGATATTAACAATTATTATTATTGAGCATAGAAATTACCTTAAACTTTTTTCAAAAATATTGTTCAGTATAAGACTTAGGCCTAGGCCTGGTGCAGTAAGTCTTTGATTTGTCTAAAATACTGCAGTACCTTGTAAACTGAAGCAGTCTTGCAGTTGCAGAGAGCTAGCATTGACCTGTAGTACGGCCCCGGTAGTGGCAATGAACAGTGTCGGCGTTGATGACAGTAATTCACTGAAATCACAGTGTAACATCACCAGCTGATCAACAAGTGGCAGTAACTGTCCCCTTGCTGTGGGAAATCTCTTGGCTTGAATGCCAGATGTGCTTCTTGTGATCCAGTCACAGCACAGAGGACTTCATCCACGTCCATCCATCACAGTTGATCTGCCTCGTGGTCTGTCATTCCAAGCACCGCATAAGAGCTTGTCCCAGTATCTCAGTGGCTTGTCCCAGTGCTCCATGTGGTGCACGCTGGACTTAAACAAGTAACTGGCATGGCCAGTGTTCAACTCCCCGAGTGTGCCAAATAATATGTGTCAAGATTAATGGTGCACATGCAGACATGCTTTGATATTTATTTCTTGGACAGGCAAGAGGTTGCAACACTGCCAAATCTGAAGTTATGATATACTGGTACAAATGTGTATATTATGATTATTATCGTCATCATCATAATTATTACCAGCTCAACGATGTTCGCCACCTCAATTGCCGATCGGTGTAGGCGCCATCTGGTGAACGCTTACAAGGTAAAGGCAGGCATGGTGTTTGTTGCAGGTAAAACTGTGCGAGCCATGCCTGAGCGCTTTAAAGCGGTTCGTATACCATGCAAGTGCTCTGCTTTACCTTTTTACCTTTTACCTTTTAACATCTAAATAGACAGGCAGAGCAGAGCAGACTGACCTGACGACATTGTCATTGCCGTGGGTAAGTAATGGCGGTAATGAAGAAGCCGATGTCATGTCAGTGGAAAGACTGTTACAGGTGTATGCAAGTCCCGTGATTGACGCCGATATTTCAGACTCAGACTCAGGCTCAGCAGCAGCATCAGATGCATGTTGACACCGAACACCTCCAATTATCACCGGTGAATCTACACACACAACACTTACCATAATGTTACAACGGAACTTGGATGACATTTCAACCTCAGCAGAAACCTAACTCGCTGCTACTCTGGACAAAAAAACCACATCTGTACAATAGTAACGCCAGCATTTCACTTTTATCAGCTTCACGTCACACAAACTGGCAACGTCTAGCCATGTTGTGGAAAATGTGTTGCGGTTATTTTGTTGTTGTGAATAATCTGTTCTTTCATACGTATCTGCTGCATCTAACATATCTGCTGTAGAGTGATTCCATATATCTGAGTGTAGCCTATCACTAAACTTACTAGGTAATTTTCTATTATATGCAGTACATATGGGGTACTGCTACAAAATGTAACACAACAAAATGTAATTTGGCAAAAATGATTTAATGTTTCTTTTCCTTTGGTCCAATTTCTGCAGTTAGGCTACAAAGATGAACAAAATTTAATTAAATCTCTTAAGTTTAGTGCAAATAAGCACGCAAAATTTTGTAAAGAAAAGTAAGTCATTTTTCAGCAATTGCATTTTTTTGTCGTGGATCATTTTTCAGCCGCACCCTGTACATGTTCATGTACAGCTTACTGACCATCATGTTTTGCAGTGGACCGAGTGACTGACTCCTGGGTCTGCCTCAGCAGTCGGCCAACGTCAACTTGATGTAGACACCGAAAGTCATGTCCATCAGCCAGGTCATAGATGCGCACCTAGCCACAGACAACAGCATAACATGCTAATGCTATGTCCAGCCTGAACAGCAGGCCAAATAGTTTAGCCATCTTTTAGTCAAACAGTACTGTGAAAATTACACTAAACAGGAATAAGTAGTGAATTATCACAGTGCAGCATGTTAGTGCGTACGCTGTTGTAAGGGCGATACCTCTAGTCAATGGGAGAGTGATTTTCGGCCACCTGGGGCTCCGAAACCCCTGAAACGATTTACTGGAGAGCCAATCACACAAAACTGTGGCTGCCAATTCCATCAAAATTTACATTGGTGAGAGAGAGCAGATTTAACATCCCATTTGACACAAAAAATGTCATTTGAGAGAAAAGCATGCCACGCACCAGCAGCCTAGTGTTCTCAGTGAATTCTTGTTACCTCAGCTGTGACATATGTGCTGTCATTCAAACATGCTTTTGGCCTAAAAAGTTAAAGTCTAGTGTTTTGCAAAGCACATTTGAACCTCTGACATTAACTCAGCAACCAACAATGGACAGAAATAAACAGCATGCATCGTCAGTATTATAAAATGAACAGCTGACAGTTGACTGGTGACTAACAAGGCCATCTGTACTGCCAATGGCAAAACTTTGATGTGTCGGATGCATAGCAATCTTGACGAACGGTGAGGACGAGATGATTGTGGACTGGTACAGCAGCGACGATGATGCTATGCCCCAGACCTACATCACACAGTTGTCTACATTAACATCAACCAATCAAAATCAACCAATCAAACAATCACTCAAAATCAACCAATCAAAATCAATCACTCAATCAATCAATCAATCAATCAATCAAACAATCAACTGTCAGAACCTGCCAGTGCCAGCGCC